>Ga0075418_10002477_pt1 | contig 21152 bp, 18 predicted proteins | sample SoiMetdeltSBSDD2_FD_81776 | JGI IMG/M metagenome (GOLD analysis project Ga0075418, IMG submission 81776) | Bulk soil microbial communities from a Populus tree surrounding site in Tennessee, USA - Soil MetaG P. deltoides SBSDD2 | ecosystem: Environmental > Terrestrial > Soil > Tree plantation...
CGTGGCGCTGTATGTGGCGCACACCAACGCCGACATCGCCGTGCCCGGGGTGAGCGACGCGCTCGCCGACGCGCTCGGCATCGTCGGCCGGATGCCGCTCAAGCCCGCCAAGTTCCCGGCTCTGGGCGACGGTCGCGGCTACGGGCGCGTGGGCCGGCTTCCGGTGCAGATGCCGCTGCGGGAGTTCGCCCAACTGGCGGCCCGCGTGCTTCCTACAGGAGATTTGGGGGTACGCATCGCGGGTGATCCCGCCCGGAGGATCACCCTGGTGGCGGTCTGCGGCGGCTCCGGGGACGAGTTCCTGCCCCAGGCGCGGGAGATGGGCGTCGATGTCTATCTGACCGGGGACCTCAAGCACCACAAGGCGAGCGATCACCTGCTCGACGGCGGTCCCGCACTCATCGATGCCGGCCACTGGGCGACCGAGCAGCCGTGGCTGGTCGAGGTGGCGCAGTGGCTGCAAAAGGAGACGGGCGTGGAGAGTCTCGTCTCTCAAGTGCGCACCGACCCCTGGACGATCCACGTCTACGGGCATAATCGTCCCTTATGAAGGCCGATCCCAGGGACCAGCAGCGCCTGCTCGACATGGCGGCGATCGACACGGCGCTGGCGCAGCTCGCGCACCGCAAGAAGAACCTGCCCGAGTTCGCCGAGGTCGACGGGTTGACGAAGGTGATCGGCGCGCTGGAGGACGAGCGGGTCAGGTCCGAGGTCGACCTCGCCGACCTCGACCGCGACATCGCCCGGCTGGAGCGCGAGATCGACTCGGTGCGCCAGCGCCACGACCGGGACCAGGCGCGCCTGGACGACGGGCGCCTGCCTCCCCGCGAGCTGACCGCGATCGAGCACGAGATGGTCTCGCTCAAGCGCCGGCAGTCCGAATTGGAGGACGCCGAGCTGGAGCTGATGGAGAAGCGCGAGACCTCTCAGGCCACCATGGACGCGGTGGACTCGAAGATCGCGAGCACGCGCACGAGGCGCGAGGGGGCGGAGGCCAAGCGCGACGCGGCCCTCGCTGAAATCACCAAGGAGGAGGAGTGGAAGGGCTCCTCCCGCGCGCCGCTCGTGGCCGACCTTCCCGCCGAACTGATGGCGCTGTATGACAAGGTGGGCGCCGCGGCGCTGCGGCAGGGCCGGTGCCAGGGCTGCCGGATCGAGCTGTCCGGCGCCGACCTGTCCCGGGTCAGGTCGGCCCCGGCCGACGAGGTGCTGCGGTGCGAGGAGTGCCGCCGCATCCTGGTGCGCACAGCCGAGTCGGGCCTCTAACGGTGAAGGTAGTTATTGAGGCCGATGGCGGCTCGCGGGGCAACCCCGGGGTCGCCGGTTATGGCGCGGTGGTGCGCGACGCGCAGACCGGGGTGGTGCTCGCCGAGCGCTGGGAGGCGCTGGGCCTGACCACCAACAACGTGGCCGAGTACTCGGGATTGATCGCGGGGCTCGAGGCCGCCGTCGAGCTGGGGGCCAAAGCGGTCGAGGTGCGGATGGACTCCAAGCTCGTGATCGAGCAGATGAGCGGGCGCTGGCAGATCAAGCATCCCGGGCTGCGGCCGCTGGCGGCCAAGGCGGCCGGGCTGGTGCGCAAGTTCGACTCCGTGTCGTACCAATGGATTCCGCGCGAGCGCAACAAGCATGCCGACTCGCTGGCCAACCGCGCGATGGATGCTTCCGCGCGGGAAGAGGCGGCAGATACAAAAGATGCAGCGTCTCCTGCTCCGGTGTCGTGGGAGCCGAGGCCGTCGAGCACCGCGACGCGGCTGCTGCTGATGCGCCACGGCGAGACCGCTTTCACCGCGGAGAAGCGGTATTCCGGGCGGGGCGACGTGCCGCTGTCGCCGGCGGGCCGGACCCAGGCCGAGGCGGTCGCCAAGCGCGCGGCGGCGATGGGCGCCCAGGCGGCGGTCTCCTCACCGCTGTCGCGCTGCGTCGAGACGGCCGCGCTAGTGGGGGTGCCGGTGAAAAAGGAGCCGGATCTGATCGAGTGCGACTTCGGCGCCTGGGAGGGGATGACCTTCTCCGAGGTGCGGGCGCAGTTCCCGCGGGAGCTGCAGGAGTGGCTGGGATCGACATCGGTCGCTCCGCCCGACGGGGAGTCGTTCCAGCACGTGGCCAAGCGGGTGCGCACGGCCCTGGCCCGGATCAGGCGGGACTACGAGGGGCAGACCGTGGCGGTGGTGTCGCACGTCTCGCCGATCAAGTTGCTCCTGCGCGACGCGCTCGCCGCCGGGGACGCGTTCCTGCACCGGCTCTACCTCGATCCGGCCGGTCTGTCCATTATGGACGTCTACCCGGATGACGGGGTGGCGGTCCGGCTGGTCAACGACACCTCACACCTGTGACTCCGCCACCTGCGTCTGGGGCTTGGCGCTGACTATTCAAGCCGCTGGCAACCCTCCGCCGGACCGAACGCGTGGTTAGTCGGGAGGCGGGATGTGGGATGTTTGGTGCGCGGGCGGGCCGGTGCTCATCTCGGGCCGCTGTCCGGTGACTCGGCGCGGCTGGGTCGGCGGCGAACCGCAGCAACACCATCGCGTGCTGCTGGTGCGGGCGGGCGCGTTCCTGAGGCGGCTCAACGGCGTCGAGGCGTTCGTCGACTGCACCTCGGTGTCGGTGGTGCGCCCCGGCGACGACATGCAGGTGGCCCATCCGCTGGGCTGCGGCGACCTGTTCACCATCCTGGAGTTGAGGGAGTCCGACGCCGACGAGTGCGGGCTCCGGGGTGGGGAGTATGGGCTGGGCGATGAGCTTGACCTGGCGCACCGGCACCTGATCAACGCGGCCCGGCAAGGCATCGACGAACTCGAGCTCGCCGAGCGGATGGGGCGGATCCTCGACCGCCTGCCCAGCGAACGGCAACGCGACCGGGGCGCGCTGCGCGCCTCGCACCGCCGGCTGGTGGCGCAGGCGGCCGAACTGATGGTGACCGAGGGCTACGGGCTGGGCCTGGAGGGCATAGCCGGGCGGTTGCAATGCTCACCCCATCACCTGAGTCGGGTCTTCCACCGGGTGATGGGGCAGACGATGAGTGCCTATCGCAACCGGGCCCGGGTGCGGCAGGTGCTCGCCGATCTCGAGGATGGGGACCTGCGGCTGCGCGACTTGGCGGCGCGATACGGGTTCGCCGACCAGGCGCACATGATCAGGGTGGTCCGGCGCCATGCGGGGGACTCTCCAGGTACCCTCCAAAAAATGCTTCGAGCATGAAAGTACAACGCGACCCGGCACCGCGCGGGTTTTGCTCTTCAGCATGAAATCACGGTTATGTGCGGCGGCCGGGGCCGCCGTCATGATGGTCGCGCTCGCGGGCGCCTCCGCCGATGCGGATGGCGGCGGACCGTCGCTTGTGGACAGTGCACCGTGTGAAGGGATCTCCGGTTTTACCTGTGCGTGGTTGACTGTGCCCCTCGACCGATCCGGCCGGGTCGGCGGAACGCTGCGATTGCAGGTGGGTCTGGAGACCGAGGCCAAGGCCCCCAAGGGAACGCTGCTGGTGCTCAGCGGAGGGCCGGGACAGCCGGGGGTCAGCCTCATCCCGAGGATCAGCCAGCGACTCTCATTCCTGATGGCCGACTACCGGCTCATCATGATCGATCAGCGGGGGACGGGAGCCGGTGCCATCGATTGCCCGCGGATGCAAGCGGAGGCGGGCTTGTCCGACATCAGGCCTCCGTCAGCCGAGGCGATTGCCGAGTGTGCGCAACAGCTCGGCGTGACAAGGAATTTCTATACGTCGTCAGACACCGTGGCCGACCTTGACGACCTGCGAAAGGCGTTGGGGCTCAAGCGGTGGACGCTGGACGGCGTGTCGTATGGCGCGTTCGTGGCCACGCAGTACGGGCTGACCCACCCGCAACGGGTGGAGAAACTGGTGCTGGATTCCGTGGTACCCAAGGACGGGGTGCCGACGCTGTACGCGGACAGCCTCCATCACGTCGCCTGGATGATGCGCGCGGCTTGCGGGGAACAGAGTTGCGGGTTCGACCCGGCGGCCGACCTGGAGAAGCTGTTGGCGGTGGAAGATATCGGGGTCGACTTCTTCGACTTCGTGGTCATCGCGAGCATCGTGGATCCGAAGCTAACCGGCACGACGTTCTGGCCGGTGCTCGACTTCCTGCACCTGGCGGCCAATGGGGCGACCGGGCCGCTGAAAGAGGCTATTACCGAGCTGCACAGCGGTGCGCCGGCACCCGCAGATTACAGTGCGGGACTGCACATCGCGACGATCTGCGCCGACCTGCCGGACGCGCCCTGGGGCGACTCGTCGGCGCCGCCGGACGGGCGGGACGCTTTGCTGGCAAAGGCTGTGAACCGGTTGGACGCCTTGTATGTGTGGCCGTTCCCGCGCAAGACCGCCGGAGAGCAGGCCGTCGCGGCGGCGTGCCGGCAGTGGCCGCCCTCGCGCCCGGATCCGGCGCCGCATCACAAGAAACTCATGATGCCGGTGCTGATCCTCAACGGGGACCGGGACCTCTCGACGCCGGTAAAGTGGGCGCGGGACCTGGCTTTGTCCGCGCCGCGGGTACAGCTTGTGGTTATCGCGGGGATGGGGCACTCCACCCAGGGACGCCACCCGGAGGCGGACGCCGCGGTGCGTGCGTTCCTCCTCGGGTGACATTTGGCAGGGCCTCGGCGCTTAATCTGCCGACGGCCCTGCTTCCCCCCCAGGGCCGTCAGCCCTTTATCAGGGTATTCTTGCGATCTAACCTACAGCCTCGAAGCGGACCTGCCGTTTGGTGACGTCGGCGGTGGTGAGGCGAGCCGTGATACGGGTGCCCGCCTTGAGCTTTCCGTCGCAGCGGGCGCGGACCGCGGGATCGTCGAGCGCGATGGTGGCGATCGGGCGCCTCTCATCGGTGTCGAGCACGACGGCGGGGAAGACCTCGCCGAGGTGAGCCGCGAGCACCATCGCCTCCACCTGGTCCACCGCGCCCCGCTCGGCGGCGCCGGCGAGCCGGTCGCTGTTGGCCATCACGTCCGGGAGGCGGGGAAGCGCGTCGAGCACGAAGGACGGGACCTCGCGGCCCTCGTGCAGGCAGAGACAAACCTCGGTGGCGTACCGGTCGGCCAGGCGCCGTAAGGGTGCTGTCACATGGGCGTAAGGCGCGGCGACGGCGGCGTGCCGCGGGTCGGCGGGAATCTCGCCGTGGAAGGGTGTGTAACCCGCGCCGCGCAACAGTTCCGCGGCCTCGTCGACGAAGGCGGCGGCGCGGGGTCGAGTCGTGTCGAGCGAGGCGAGCACCTGGCCGACGGTTTTGACCTTGGGGAAGGTGATGCCGAGCGCCTTGGCGGCTATGCGCAAACGGCCGACGGCCCCGGCCGGTGGGGCGGGCATGGTGCGCAGCAGCCCCACTTTTCCGATCAGCATGATGTCAGCGGCGGCGCAGCCGGTCAGCAGCGAGATCTGCGCGTTCCACTCCTCGGCCGGGACCAGGGGGCGGAGCGTGAGCCGCCAGGAGTCGCCGTCGCGCTCGACTTCCTGCGGCGGCATGGGCAGGTTGAGGGCGCCGCGGGAAAGGCCGCGCTCGATCAGCAGCCGCCCGAGCTCGGGCAGCACCGCGATCGGGTCGGGCAGGGTCTTGCTGTCGGCGGCGGCCTGGACAAACTCGTAGTCGAGCTTGGCGCGGCTGCGCACGCGAGCCCGTTCGAGTCGGGCCGACTCGAACTGGCCGTCGGGAGAGACGTCGATAGTCCACAGGATCGCCGCGCGGTCCCGATCGGGCAGCAGGCTAACCACGCCCTCGGAGAGCACGCGAGGGTGGAGAGGGACATTGCCGTCGGGCAGGTAGACGGTCTGGCCACGCCGCCAGGTCTCGTCATCGAGCGCGCTGCCGGGTGTCACGTAGGAGAGCACGTCGGCGATGGCGTAGTGGACGCGGAAGCCCCCCTTGTCCCGCCGTGACAGATGCATCGCCTGGTCGAGATCGAGCGAGGTCGGCGGGTCGATCGTCACGAACGGCAGGTCCGTGCGGTCGACATCCGGCAGGCGCACGCGCGTCGCCGCCTGCTCCGCCTGCGCCTGCGCCGCGGGCGGGAACTGCTCAGGCAGCTCAAGCTCGCGGCGCAGGGCGTCAAAATCTATGGAGGTGCTGTGAATCCTGCGGTGCGCCAGACGGTTAGCCACGGGACCTTCCTATCAGGTGACCGCTTTCCCGGTACCCCCAAAGTTATATGGTTGTCATTCTTTTCGTGGCGGTCCGCTTGGTGGCTGCCCTTCGCGCGGGCCGGGTTGTCCTGGCTGTGGTCGTCCGGGAGGCCAAGGTTCGCTTGGCCGCCGTCTTGCGCGCCGCCGTGGTCCGCTTCGCCACCGTGGATTTGGCCGCCGTCCGTTTCGCCGCGGATCGCGTTGCCGCCTTTCTGGCCACTGCGCGCTTGGCGGTGGCCTTGCGGGCGGCGCTCTCCTGGCCCGCGCTCGCTTTCTCGTCCGCGGTCGTCTTCTTGGCGGCGGTCGTCTTCTTGGCGGCGGTCGCTTTCTTGGCGGCGGTCGCTTTCTTGGCGGCGGTCGTCTTGTTGGCGGGCGTCGCTTTCTTGGCGGGCGCGGTCTTGCGCGCGGTGGTCTTCTTGGCGGGCGTGGTCTTCTTGGCGGTGGTCTTCTTCGGCGCCTTGTTGGCTGTGGTTCTGGCTGTGGTGGCCTTCCGCGCGGTCGTCTTGGTCGCGGCGGCTACCGGCTTCTTCGTGGTGGTCTTGCGGGCCGTCGTTTTCTCGGCGGGCGCGGTCTTGCGCGCGCTGGTGGTCTTCTTGGCGGTGGTCTTCTTCGGCGCCTTGTTGGCTGTGGTTCTGGCTGTGGTGGCCTTCCGTGCGGTCGTCTTGGCCGCGGCGGCTACCGCCTTTTTCGCGGTGGCCTTCTTGGTGGTGGTCTTCTTCGCGGCCTTTCCGGCCGGCGCGGTTGTCTTCGCCGCGGTGGTTTTCTCGGCGGCGGGGCGGCTCGAAGCCTTCTTGGCGACCGTCTTGCGGGCTGCCACCTTCTCCGCGGGTGCCTTCTTAGCCGCCTTCTTGGCAGAAGCCTTGGCTACGGCCATCGCACGTTCCTCCAATCGGTACGAGCAACGCCTCAAGTTGCTCCAGAAATAACTCTGCCCGGCAAATAACCCATATGCGTGAGAATTGCCAAAAAACTTAAATTTGTCCTCACGGGATGTCCCGATCGGTTGTGGGCGAATCATCCGGGTGTACGCGTCCACAGTGGACAAGGTGCGGTTGGTGACTGCTTTGCGGTGAGTCGCGGTGAGCTTCCGCGCGTATCCGAAACCGTTGCTGCCATTGAATTTCAGCGTGGTACCGGAAAGGCCGCCGCCGCGGTCGACCGGTGCAGACTTTCCTGCTTGCCCGGTGGACGGTTGCCCGGGTCGCCGTCCAGACCTCCGTCCAGACCGCCTGGCGGGCCAGAAAAATATTGGGAGCCACCCTGGCTGTCAGACCCTGTTGCCATCATGGAGGGCGTGCTGTTCACGGACATCGCCGCCTGTTCGGCCGCCGTCACCGCCACCTCGGGGCGCAAAGCCAAGGTGGAGCTGCTCGCCGCCGCCCTGCGCGGGCTTGCCGCCGGAGGTGACGAGCTGGAGGTGGCCGCCGGCTCGGCCTATCTCAGCGGTGAGCTGCGCCAGCGCCAGATCGGGCTAGGCTGGGCGGGCCTGCGTGACCTGCCGCCCCCGGCGCCGACCCCGACGCTGAGCGTGCGCGACGTCGACACCGCGTTCGCCGCGATGGGAGCCCTGTCAGGCCAGCGTTCCCAGGCCAAGCGGCGTGCGCTGGTGCACGGGCTGTTCGGCGCCGCGACCGCACCCGAACAACAGGTGCTGTCCGCGCTTGTCGGTGGCGAGCTGCGCCAAGGCGCGCAAGCCGGCCTGCTCGCCGATGCGCTGGCGATCGCCGCGATGGTGCCCGCCGGCGACATCAGGCGGGCGCTGCTTCTCGCCGGCGACCTGAAGGCGGTGGCCGTGGCCGCGCTGCTCGGTGGCGCGCCCGCGTTGGCGGCGTTCACCTTGACCGTCGGCCGCCCGGTCGCGCCCATGCTCGCCCAGTCCGCCGCCGATGTGACCTCTGCCCTTGCCGCGACAGGGGTTCCCGCGGCGGTTGATGCCAAGCTCGATGGGGTACGGATCCAGGTGCACCGGGAGGGCGACGACGTGGCGGTCTTCAGCCGCAGCCTCGACGACCTGACCGGCCGCCTGCCCGAGATCGTGGCGGAGGTGCGCGACCTTCCCGTGCGATCGCTGGTGCTCGACGGTGAGGCGCTGGCGCTCGACGAGGCCGGCCGGCCGCTGTCGTTCCAGGAGACCTCCGGCCGGGCGATGCAGCAAAAATCGGGACTCCTGCGCGCCTACTTCTTCGACCTCCTCCACCTCGACGGCGCAGACCTCATCGACGAGCCCGGGATGAGGCGCTGGGCGGCGCTCGACGAGGCCATCCCCGAGGCGATGCGGGTGCGGCGAGTCATGGCCGCCGCCGCCGGGGATGCGCAAGCGGCGTTCAAGGCGGCGCTCGCCGACGGGCAGGAGGGCGTCGTGGTCAAGGCCGCCGAATCCGCTTACGACGTGGGTCGCCGAGGTTCCGCGTGGGTCAAGGTGAAGCCCCGCCACACCCTCGATCTCGTCATCCTCGCCGCCGAGTGGGGCCACGGCCGCCGCACGGGCAAGCTCTCCAACCTGCACCTGGGAGCGCGCAACCCCGAGGGCGGTTTCGTCATGCTGGGCAAGACGTTCAAGGGCCTCACCGACAAGATGCTCGAGTGGCAGACCGAGCGCCTGCAACAGATCGCCACCCAGCGCGGCGACTGGGTGGTGCATGTGCGGCCGGAACTGGTGGTGGAGATCGCGTTCGACGGAGTCCAGCGCAGCACGCGCTATCCCGGCGGCGTCACGCTTCGCTTCGCCCGCGTACTGCGCTATCGCGAGGACAAAGCGGCTGCCGAGGCCGACACCATCGACGCGGTGCGCGCCCTGGCGCTCTAGCCACCGCGCCGTGCGGCCTTGGCGTCGTGGGTTGGGTGCGGTGACGCGCTGGCCGGTGTGCCGTGTGGCCTTGGTGTTGTGGGTTGGGTGCGGTGACGCGCTGGCCGGAGTGCTGTGCGGCCTTGGTGTTGTGGGTTGGGTGCGGTGACGCAATGGCCGGTGTGCCGTGTGGCCTTGGTGTTGTGGGTTGGGTGCGGTGACGCGCTGGCCGGAGTGCTGTGCGGCCTTGGTGATGTGGGTGGGCGCGTTTGCGTCCTGGCGTTGAGACTCCAGCGCCCTGCGTGCCCGCCACCCATGATCAAGAGATCCAGCATTTTGGGGGATAATGTGGCCTCAAAGCTTTGCGAGGCAGCATTTTGTCGGAAAATGCTGGATCAAATGATCATGGGTGGCAGGCAATGGTGGGTAGCGAGGACGAGCGCCGACAAGCGGGCGCTGGTTGCGGCTTTGAGCGCAGATCAACGCGGGCGCAGGGCAAGTCGGACTCGTACCTCGCCGCCGCCTCGTTGTTGATCTAGCACTTTCCGCCATAATGCTGCCTCAAACCGGTGGGAGGCAACATTTTCGGGGAAAATGCTAGATCGAAGAATCATGGATTGCGCCTTTGAGCGCAGAGCAAGGGCGGGGGCGGGAAGGCGGGCGCGGGCCAGGCGGGGGAGGCGAGGCCCGGGAAAGTGCTGCGCGGGAAGGCCGAGCGGGGACGGGAAGGCGGGGGTGGGGAAGGCGGGCGGCGGTAAAAGGGGGCGGGAAGGCGGGCGGCGGCAAAAGGGGGGCGGGAAGGCGGGCGTGGGCCAGGCGGGGTGGCCGGGGAAGGCGGGGTGGGGAAGGCGGGGTGGGGTGGGGAGGGTGACGGTTGCGCGTTGCGGGGTAAAGGGCATGAGGTAGGGCCGCCGGTCGCGTGCCGGCGCGGCTGGCGGCCCTACCCTTCCATCACAAGTGGGCTAGAAGGGCGCCCGGTATTCCACTGCTCTACCGCAGTAGCTGGGTGGGAGGGTGACGAGCGGGTGGCGGCAGACCTGGATCACGACCCGGTCGATGCGGGCGACGGCGGTGGGCGAGCCGAGGACGAGGCCGACGCGCACGGTGCTGTTGTTGGCGCGCACAGCTTGCTGGTCGATGAGCCGGTTGCCGGCGAAGGCGGTGAAGGTGGCGACGGAGAAGAAGCCGTCGTCGCGGCAGGCTACCGGGTCGGTCGGGGTGGGGCGGTCGGTGAGTGTGCCGGTGGCGACGACGTCGGCGAGTCTCGCGGTCAGGACGCCATCGGTGGAACCGTAGCGGCAGTTATCGCCGGAGTCAGCGTGGAAGCGGGTATCCGCAAAGGCGGGTGTGGGGGCCATCACCACGGCAATCACCAGGGCCGGGACCGCGGTGGCGAGGGCGATGATATGACGCATCCTCATGGTTGCACTCCCTTCGACGCATGGAAATTTATCAGCGAGCTAGGCTTAGCGCCATGGCCAAGGGAGCAACAATCAACGTCGGCGACGAGGCCCCGGACTTCATCCTGCCCTCGCACGCCGGCGACAACATCCGTCTCAGCGACTTCCGCGACCGGTCCGCGGTCGTGCTCTTCTTCTACCCCAAGGACAACACGCGGGGCTGCACCGCCGAGGTGTGCGCCTTCCGCGACAGCTACGAGGTGTTCACCGAGGCGGGCGCGCAGGTGATCGGGGTCAGCTCCGACTCGATCAGCTCGCACGAGCACTTCGCCGGCAAGCACAACCTCCAGTTCGCCCTGCTCAGCGACTCCGGCGGACACGTGCGCAAGGCCTACGGCGTCCCCGCCACGATGGGCCTCATCCCCGGGCGTGTGACCTTCGTCATCGACCAGCAGGGCAAGGTGCGGCACGTCTTCAACTCGCAAGTGAACATCGGCGGGCACATCGACGGCGCCCTCAAGGTGGTCAAGGAGTTGTAGCGGGCAGCAGCTCGCGCAGCAGCTCCAGGTCGATCTCGTAGGGCTCGTGCGAGAGGAACTGCCCCATCGTCTCGGCAAGCGCCCGGGTGTGCAGGATGGTCAGCTCGTCGCGCAGATCGCGCTGCCTCAGCTCGCCCGGGGTGTCGACGGCGAGGAAGACCCGCCGCCGCGTGGTCTCCAGCCCGTCCAAGATGGACAGTCCGCGCCGCGCCCGGTCGAGCTCCTTGCCGCCGTGCGGCCAGACCTGCCCGTCGCGGCGCACCGTGTCGTCGGAGGCGATGTACTGCCCGTCCGGCCAGGACGCCCATCGCACGAGCGCGATCGCGCCGCCGCACAGCACCGCGTAGTGGCATGTGCTCTCGTCGAGGCGCAGGAAACGCGCCGCCGGCAGGGCCTCCACGTCGGTCAGCTCGGTGCGCACGCTCACCTGGCCGAACCATTTTCGTTTCAAAACCTTGTGGCGCAAGGCGAACCAGCGCAGGCTCAGGGCGTGGGTGGAGCGGCCCCAAGCCCCGGCGACGATGCTCACCGCGAAGGCCGCGAGAATCCACAGGATCGCCGAGATCGGCGACTCGTCGTACGACCGTACCGCGATGACGAAGCCGGTGGCCAGGCTCGCGGCGAAGGCGATGAATCCCCCGACGTTGCTGTTGGCGGCGGTCATCACGGCGACCAGAACGGTCGTCGCCATCCACAGCAGCGCCGAAGCCTCTCCCGCGAAGCCCCAGCACCAAGCGCCGGCCAGCGCCAGCCCGCCCGCGACGATGCCGAGCAGACCCGGCTGGATGCCCGGCTTGAGCTTGATGGCGTGGGCGGAATCGACATCGGGGAGCACCAACCGGTGGGCCGGCTTGGGCTTGGCCACCTGTTCCGCCGCGGGCTCGGCCGACTCCCGCAGCGCGGCGGCGAGGGCATCAGCGGTGGCGAACCGGTCCTGAGGCGCGGGAGAAAGCGCCTGCATAATGACATTCATTAATTTTTGTGGTACCCCGTCAATCCGCTCCGCTTCCTTCTCGCGCCGCCACACAAGCTCGGCCGGGCTCGGGTTGCGCCAGGGATCGTGATGCGGCGGGCGGCCGGACAGCATCGTGTAGAGGGTCGCGCCCAGGGCGTAGATGTCGGACTTCACCGTCGCCGGCTCGTCGTGGAACAGCTCGGGCGCCGCGTAGGAGGCGGTCCACCGGCCGACCGTGGCGGCCGGCTCGTGGTGGTGCAGCGCGACGATGCCGAAGTCGGCCAGGACCGGGGAGCCGTCGTCGGTGAGCAGGATGTTGTGCGGCTTGATGTCGCGGTGCAGCACGCCGTGCCGGTGCGCCCGCCCCAGCGCCTCGGCCAGCGTCTCGCCCAGGCTCGTGACCGCCGCCGCGCTCATCGGCCCGCGCTCGGCGAGCAGCGTCGCCAAGGACCCGCCCGAGCACAGCCGCATCGCCAAGTAGGCCTGGCCGTTCTCGAGCACCCCGACGTCGTAGACGTCGATGATGTGCGGATCGTCGGCCAGGCGCGCCATCGCCTCCACCTCGCGCTGGAACCGCTGCCGGTCGCGGGTGGAGCGCAGCGCCGTATGGTAGATCTTGATTGCGGCCTCATGGTGAGGTGGGCTGAGGCTCCGTCCAAGGTGGACAGTTGCCTGCCCACCGGAATCGTCGAGCCGCCGGACCAACGTATACCCGGGCACCACGGAATGACACGATGACATATCCGCGGGCTTGACGCGAGTATTAGTTTCAGACAATGACCTCGCTTGCTCGCCGACCCAAGTCACCGCGGTGGATCTCGCCCGCTTCCGCGCCCGCGACCGTCCCACCACCGCTGGATGGCCCCTGGGCGCCAACGGATCTCAGCCTCGACCAGGTGGAGCTGTTCACTCTTCCGAGTGGGGAGGGGCCGGAGGACGTCTGCGTCGATCTGGAAGGGCGGGTGGTCGCGGGCGGTGATGACGGTGCGATCTGGAGATGGCCGTCGGGCGGCGGGGACCCGGAGCTCGTGGCCAACACCGGCGGGCGCCCGCTGGGGATCGAGGTCGACCCTCGAGATGGGACACTCATCGTCTGCGACGCCCACCGGGGCCTGCTGCGCATCGGCCTCGACGGCGCGATCGAGGACCTGGCGAGCGAGGCGGCGGGCCAGCCCATCGTCTTCTGCAACAACGCGGCGGTCGCCCGGGACGGCACCATCTATTTCACGGACAGCTCTTCCCGGTACACGATAGAGGTTTGGAAAAGAGATCTTTTAGAGCACCGGCCTAATGGGAGGCTGCTCGCCTTCAAGGAGGGGGAGGTATCGGTGCTCGCCACGGGGCTCTACTTCCCGAACGGTGTGGCGCTGACGCCGGACGAGTCGGCGCTGCTGCTCGTCGAGGACAGCACACACCGGTTGCTGCGCTTCGCCCTGCCGGGTGGGGAGCGCGATGAGCTGACCGACCTGCCGGCCTATCCGGACAACATGTCCGCGGTGGGGGACGGCACCTACTGGATCGCCATGCCCAGCCCCAGACTGCCCATCATGGAGCGCATGCTGCCCTTCCCCAACCTGCGCCGCATCGCCGCGTTGCTGCCCGATCGCCTTCAGCCGCAACCGAAGCGGTACGGGCTGGTGGCACTGGTCGACGGGGACGGCAACGTGCTGCGCACGCTGCACGGGCCGGCCGGGAGGTACTGCATGATCACAGGTGTGCGGCAGCACGGCGAGCATCTCTGGATGGGCAGCCTGACCGAGAAGGCGATCGCCCGGGTCTCCCTAAAGGGTGCGGAGTAGGTCGCGCTGCTCGGCGGTCTCGGGCGCTGGGACGCCACGAGCCTTGGTGATCAGCTCCATTGCCTGCTCGGCGGTGGCGCCCAAGCGAATCAGCGTCGCGCCCGCGATCACGCCGGAGCGGCCGATCCCGCCGAAGCAGTGCACGACGACGAAGCGCCCGTCGCTCACCTCGTCGGCGAGGCCCGCCGCCAGGCGGCGCAACTCCTCCGGATCGGGCACGCCGAAATCCGGGATGGGGAAACCGATGTAGGCCAGCCCCAGCTGGTGAGCCACCGCGGGCTGCTCGGTCAGGCCCATCCGCTCGCGCTCCTGTTCGGACAGCGCGCAAACCAGCGTGTCGACACCGGATTCGCGCAACGCCGTGAGGTCGTCGGTGAGCCACTGCCCGCCGGCGGGGCGGGGCATGACGGCGAGGCGGCCGGGGGCGGGCCAGTCGATGACGAACGGGGCGGCTCTCATACGGATGATTGTGCCCTGGAGTGGGAGTTGACGGCGGCCTGCCCGGTGTAGTTGGGACCGACGCCTCAGCGTAGCGGCGGTGCCGGCGCGGCTGAGGGCGGCGGAGACGCCGGCTCGGTGGGGGTTGGCTGCGGCGGGGTCGGGGAGACGGTCGTGCGGGCGGGCGAGGGGCTGGTGGTGGTCCTGGCCGGTGTGGGCGTGGGCGGTGCGGAGCGGCGGACCTGTTCGGTCATGAGCGGGCTGGGCGTGGGGTGGTTCGAGGCCGGTGCGGCGGGCGGCGGGATGGGGCTCCCGCCCGAGGACGTGTCGTTGAGGTTGGCCGCGATCAACAGGCCGCCCATGGCGATCAGGGCGATCGCCGCCGCGACCGCCAGGGCGGCGCGCCGGCTCCGCTTCCTCAGCGGAGCGACCGGGGGCATCGCGGGAAGCGTGGGGTCCACATTGGACGGCCGGGCCAGCGCGTCGGCGAAGGCGGCCGCGGAGGGGAAGCGGTCCACGGGATCCTTCGCCATCGCCCGCAGGACCGCGTCGCGCAAGGCGGGCGGGGTTTCGCTCGGCAAGGGTGGCAGGGCATCCTGTATGTGGTGCAGCGCGATCTGCACCGGGTCCTCGCCGTCGAATGGCGGAAGCCCGGCCAGGCAGTGATAGGCGACCGCGCCCAGAGCGTACACGTCGGCCGCGGGCGTGACCGGATGCCCCATCGCCTGCTCCGGTGCCATGTAGCGGGCCGTGCCCTGCACCGTGTCGACGCCTCCGCCGTTGGCCGCCACGCCGAAGTCGGTCAGCTTGGCGTTGCCGGCGGAGTCGACCAGGATGTTGGCCGGCTTGACGTCCCGGTGCACGATGCCGTGATCGTGGACCGCCTGCAGGGCCTGGGCGACCTCCGACATGAGGCGGGCCGCGGTGGCCGGGTCGAGGGCGCCGCGCTCGTCGAGAATGCTCGACAGCGGCAAGCCGTCGACGAACTCCATGACAAGGTAGAAATCGCCATAGTCATATATATTGACGATCCCCGGGTGGTGCAGCGAGGCCATCACGCGGGCCTCCGCCGTGAAGCGCGCGTCCGGCTCGGACAGGCACGCCTTTATCGCGACGGTCCGGGCCAGGCGCAGATCCTTGGCGCGCCAGACCTCACCCATGCCGCCGCGCCCCAGGAGCTCCTCGAGCCGGTATCGTCCGCTGAGAAGTTCACCGGTGTCGAGCACGCGACACGGGTACCCGTTTGTCAGACGTCGGTAACCCGGATACCGGCGTGAGCGCCGTAACGCTTGTTGATCGATATCAGGTTGGCGGTGAGCGCCTCCACCTGACCCGCGTTGCGCAACCGCCCGGCGTGCAACCCGCGCATGCCCGGGATGCGGGCGGCCAGCGCCTGCACCACGCGCACGGCCTCGCGGTCGTCGCCGAGGACCAGGACGTCCAGGTCCATCTGCTCGACCGAGGGATCGGTGAGCAATTCGGCGCTTACGTGATGAAAGGCCGCACAGACCCGCGAGTCGGGAAGGATTGACGCTGCCTGCTCGGCGACGCTTCCCTCCGGTACCCGCAAAATAAATGGCCCTTTCTTGTCAAACCCTAACGGGTTGACGCAGTCGACCACGATCTTGCCGGCCAGCGGCTCCCTGAGCGAGGCGAGCGTCTCGGCATGGCCCTCGTAGGGCACCGCCACGATCACCACGTCGCAGCGCGAGGCGACATCGAAGTTGGTATCACCCTCGACCGCGCCGCCGGTCAGGACGGCCACCTCCTTGGCGGCCGCGGCCGCGCGCTCCGAGGTGCGGGAGCCGATCAGGATCCGTTGCCCCGCGGAGGCCAGGCGCATCGCCAGGCCCCGGCCCTGATCCCCGGTGCCCCCGAGTATCCCGACGAGAAGGTTTCCGACGTCAGGCAGCATGCTCACATCAAAGCGCATCCGGCGATCCTAGCCAGAGCGCTCGGTAGAAAAGCACGGCCGCGACCGCCAGCCCGAAGGCGACGACGATCCGGCGGAGCGTGCGGGCGTCGAGGCGGCGCCCGTAATGGCCGCCCAGGAAGCCACCCAGCAGGGTGCCCGGGACAAGCGCCAGCACCGCGTGCCACTGGACCGGGCCGAAAATGGCGTAGGCGGTGGCCGCGGTCAGCCCGATGCCCAGCTGAAGCATGTTCTTCGTGGCCACGACGCGCCGGATCTCGTCGCTGAGGACAAGGCCGAGCACGGCCATGATGACCACGCCGATCGCGGCGATGAAGTAGCCGCCGTAGAGGCCGATCGCGAAAACCGCCAGCATCTTGGCCCACGGTGGCTGCTCGTGCGGCGCCGCGACCAGGCGCGTGATCCGTTCCTGGAACGCCATGACCAGGGAGGCGAGGAGGACCAGGGTGGGGGCGACAAAATCAAAGACATTCTGGGGGGTACCCAGAAGGAGCGCACACCCCACGGCGGCACCGGCCATGACACTCGGGAGCAGCTTGCGCAGCACGGTCTGGCCCTTGGCATCCTTCCAGGTGCTTCCCACCCCGCCGACGTAGCCGAACACCACGGAGACCGAGTTGGTGACACTGGCCGTGATGGGCGACAAACCCACCCAGAGCAGGGCAGGAAACGTCATCAGCGACCCGCCTCCGGCCACGGCGTTGACGGCCCCGGTGACCACACCGGCGGCCAAGAGCAACAGTGCCTGCCCGAGATCCATGTCCTTGGCTTTGTAGCATGGATGACGACGGGCGAGTTGACCAGGCGGCCGCGTTCTCGCATTTGTTATGTGAGACCGAGGAACGTCCGGACTCCGCAGGGCAGGGTGGTTGCTAACGGCAACCCGGGGCGACCCGCGGGAAAGTGCAACAGAAAGCAGACCGCCCACCGGGCTGCCCAGTCCGGTGGGTAAGGGTGAAACGGTGAGGTAAGAGCTCACCAGCGCGGCGGGTGACCGTCGCGGCTAGGTAAACCCCACCCGGAGCAAGGCCAAGAAAGGGCACCCGCCTTCGGGCGGTGCTCGCGTGAGCGTTTGAGGGCTGCCCGCCCGAGCTCACGGGTAGGCCGCACGAGCCTGCCGGCGACGGCAGGCCGAGATGGATGGCCGCCACCGGTCTCGCCAGAGGCCGGGACAGAATCCGGCGTACCGGTCAACTCGCCCGCCCCCATGATCGTCTGATCTAGCATTTTCCGGCATAATGCGGCCTCAAGTCGTTGGGAGGCAGCATTTTCCCCGAAAATGCCAGATCAAACGGGCCGCGCTAAGGCGGCCCGCCGTTTCTTAGAAGGTGTGTTCCTCGGTGGGGAAGTGGCCGTCGCGCACGTCGGTGGCGTAGGCCTTGGCCGCCTTGCTCAGCTCCTCGGCCAGGTTGGCGTAGCGCTTCACGAAGCGCGGCACCGGGCCTCCGCCCACGCGCATGCCGGCCATGTCTTGCCAGACAAGGACCTGGGCGTCGGTCTCCGGGCCCGCCCCGATGCCGACGGTCGGGACCGGGATCTCCTCGGTGATCTGCTTGGCGACCTCACCGGGCACCATCTCGAGCACCACCACGAAAGCGCCCGCCTCGACGCAGGAGTGTGCTTGCTCGACAAGGAGCTTGCCGGCCTCGCCGCGGCCCTGGACCCGGTACCCGCCGATCAGGTGCTCGGATTGCGGGGTGAAGCCGAGGTGGGCCATGACCGGAATCCCGGCCGACGTCAGAGCCTCGATCAGCTGTGGGCGGGGGCCTTCGAGCTTGACCGCGTGGCACATGGCCTCCTTCATGAAGCGCACGGAGGTCCGCAGGGCCTGAACGGGCCCCTCCTCGTACGAACCGAAGGGCAGGTCACCCACGACAAGGGCGCGTTGGGTGCCGCGGACGACGGCGCGTACCAAGGGGATCAGCTCGTCGACGGTCACCGGCAGGGTGGTCGGATACCCGAACACGTTGTTGGCGGCCGAATCCCCGACGAGCAGCACGGGGATGCCCACCTCGTCAAAGATCTGGGCGGTGTACTGGTCGTATGAGGTGAGCATAGCCCATTTCTCGCCGCGCTCCTTGGCCAGCTGCAGGTCACGGGTGCGCACCCGTTTGCCGGCCGGGCCTCCGTATAGAGAGGCCACTGAGTCGCTGGACATCGATGTCCCTCCTTTCACCTCGAGGCCGCCGGACGTGGCGGTCCCCGGGTTCCTGGAATCGATGTTTCCACTACACCAACGCTTGGCGTCAGCGTTCAGTGCGAAATTTCACGAAACCGGTTTGTGATAGGCAGCCTCCGGTCGCGCCCGAACGCCTTGAAGGAGATTTTGGTGCCCGGAGCCGACTGGCGGCGCTTATACTCCGCGCCGTCGACCATGCGGATCACCCGGTCGACGAGCGCGGGGTCGTGGCCCGCGGCGACGAGCTCGTCGCGGCCCTTGTCACCGTCCACGTAGTCGATGAGGATCGGGTCGAGCACCTCATAGGAGGGCAGCGAGTCGGTGTCGAGCTGGCCGGGGCGCAGCTCGGCGCTGGGCGGCTTGACGATGGAGTTTTCCGGTATCGCGGTCGAGACCGTGTTGCGCCAGCGGGCCAGCCGCCACACCTGAAGCTTGAAGACGTCCTTGAGCGGGTTGAAGGCGCCGACCGAATCGCCGTAGAGCGTCGAATATCCGACCGCCAGCTCGCTCTTGTTGCCGGTCGTCAGCACCAGATGACCCTCCTGATTGGACACCGCCATCAGGATCACGCCGCGCACCCGGGCCTGAAGGTTTTCCACCGCCAGCCCGGAGAGGTTGAGGTTGCTCAGGAAGGCGTCGACCATGTGCTGGATCGGCTCGGCCCTGTAGTCAAAACCCAGGTTCTTGGCCAGCTGGGCGGCGTCGTCGCGCGAGTGCTGCGAGGAGTGGCCGCTGGGCATGGAGATGCCCACGACGTTTTCCGGACCGAGGGCGTCGGTGGCGATCGCCGCCACCACGGCCGAGTCGATGCCGCCCGACACCGCCAGCACCACCGACTTGGCACCGTTTTTGCGGACGTAGTCACGGACCCCTAGCACGAGCGCCGACCACACCTCGGCCTCGTCCACCAACCGGTCCGCGATGCCGGCGCGCAGGGGCTCGCCCGGGGGCTCGCTCCACGCCGTCTCCATGGCCACGCGGAACAGCGGCATCGGGGACTGCTCATCCCGGCCCGGATCCCGCGCCCCGGGCAGGTCGAGGTCGTGCACGAGCAGCGCCTCGGCGAACTGCTGGCCGCGCGCCAGCAATTCGCCGCCGGCCGTCACGATCATCGAGTCGCCGTCGAAGGTCAGCTCGTCCTGCCCGCCCACGGTGTTGACGTAGGCCACCGTCGCCCCGGCCTCGGCGGCGCGGCGGCGCACGAGCGCCAGGCGGACATCGTCCTTGTTCAATTCGTAGGGTGAGCCGTTGATGTTGATCACCAGCCCGACGCCGGCGACGCCCGCGGCGGTGAACGGACCGCCCTGCTGCCAAAGGTCCTCGCAGATGGTCAGGGCCACATCCGCTTCAGACCCATCGGCCCAAGCGATCCTGACGACCGTGAGGGCCTCACCCGGTACAAAATAACGGTCTTCATCAAACACGCCGTAGTTAGGCAAATGATGCTTGAAATAGCGGGCATTGACCCGGCCGCGGTGCAGGATCGCCATCGCGTTGCGCGGCCCCACCCGTGCGGTCGAGTCGGAACCCATCTTGGCCGGGCCGTCGGCGTCGAGATAGCCGACCGCCACCGCCAGCTCGCCGAAGCCGTCCGAGGCCAGCTCGGCCGCGAGCCGCTCCAGGGCGTCGCGCGAAGCCTTGATAAAGGAGTCTCTGAAAACCAGATCTTCCGGGGGGTACCCGGTGAGAAGCAACTCGGGAAACACCACGAGTTGTGCCGCTTTGGCGGCGGCGCGGGCCGTCCACTCGCGAACCAGCATCGCGTTGCCGGCCAGATCGCCCACCGTCGGATTTACCTGAGCTAAAGCCACCCGCAACCTAGGCATGTCCCCAGTCTCCCACGGGGGTGTGACCAGCCGGATGTCCCCTGCGTCAACCTGTTCAACGTCACATCAACGAGTTTGAGCGGGTCGACAATCTCTGAAAATCGTGGCAATTCCGGGTCAGCCCTGGGATCTCCCGCAAGGTGGCCCGGACGTCGCTGAGCAGGCGGCCGGGGTCGAGGATGAGCGAGCAGCGGCGCCGGACGGTCGTCTTGGGCGATGCGGTGGGGCTGTAGGTGGAGGCGCCGCCCGGGAGATCGGTGGGGCGCGGCGCCGCCTGCTCCAACCGCGGTTGCGAGGCGGACAGCGTGCTCGGCTCGATCGGTTTGGCGACCGCCTCGGGCATGGGCCGCGGTGTGCTGACGGCGTTTAGCGCTCCGGCCAGGGTCAGACCGGCGAGCATTAATACGCCCAGCCCGGCCCCGCCCACAATGGTGCCGCGTCGCAGCACGGGTCGCCTACGATGCCGTGACATGCCAATACCAACTGGCGGGGGGATCTGAGGGTTGCGGGAATCCTTGACCCACTGGCGGCGTAACGTGCGCGTAATAGGTTCGTGAAAGGGTGGCATCGTGGACCGACAACAGGAATTTGTGCTTCGTACCCTCGAAGAGCGCGATATCCGTTTCGTGCGCCTGTGGTTCACCGATGTGCTCGGCACGCTGAAGTCCGTCAGCGTGGCGCCCGCGGAGCTGGAGGCCGCCTTCGACGAGGGGATCGGCTTCGACGGCTCGGCGATCGAGGGATTCGCCCGCATCTATGAGTCTGACATGATCGCGATGCCGGATCCCACGACGTTCCAGGTGTTCCCGTTCGAGGGCGGCGCGTCGGGAGAGAGCGCGCGCATGTTCTGCGACATCCTCATGCCCGACCGCACGGCCAGCTGGGCCGACCCGCGCCACGTGCTGCGCCGCGCGCTTTCCCGCGCGGCCGACAAAGGGTTCACCTTCTACACCCATCCGGAGGTCGAGTTCTTCCTGCTGGAGAGCGGGCCGATCGACGGGTCGGTGCCGGTTCCCGTGGACAGCGGCGGCTACTTCGACCACACCACCCACGCGGTGGCGCGTGACTTCCGGCGCCAGGCCGTGCTCGCGCTCGAGAACATCGGCATCTCGGTGGAGTTCAGCCACCACGAGGTCGCCCCGGGCCAGCAGGAGATCGA
>Ga0075418_10002479_pt1 | contig 21149 bp, 16 predicted proteins | sample SoiMetdeltSBSDD2_FD_81776 | JGI IMG/M metagenome (GOLD analysis project Ga0075418, IMG submission 81776) | Bulk soil microbial communities from a Populus tree surrounding site in Tennessee, USA - Soil MetaG P. deltoides SBSDD2 | ecosystem: Environmental > Terrestrial > Soil > Tree plantation...
TCTGGCCCTCGGGGGACCGAGGAGTTCTCGCAGCAACAGCGCATCGCGCAACGATGCCGAAGAGGCGAGGTGCGCGCGGAGGTCACGCAGTCGTTGTGACTCGGCTGTTGCTCGTCGCACGATCGGCGCCCCTGCCACCGCGACTTCTGCGGCCGGACTCGCAGCAGACGTCAGTCTTTCGAGCAAGACGCGCACGGGAACGTCCTCGCGCACGACATCCGTGTCGTACGACGGCATTTCATCGACACGGCGTTCCTGCGCCGACCACGGCGCTGGCGCAGCGTCGGCCTCCCCCGATTCGCCGATTTCGATCTCTTGATCCAGCGTGGTTTGTCGTGGCGCGGGTTGCCATGCCGGCGGCAGCTCGATTCGTGGCTGTGTCGGGATCTGGGCACGTGGCACGGGCTCGAAGGGCCGAGGGCGAGGCCGCGCCGGCTCACGCCGGCGCGGTGGCTGGCTCTGTCCCTTGCGCCGAGAACGGCCGATCAGCGAGAACACGATCATGAGAACGATGACGACCCAGGAATCCAGAACGACACCTCCTCGACCGTGCACTCGCGCCCGGCGAACCCGCACCCGTTTGACGCGGACCCGAACCGGCGCCGTTACTTGATCGGCGGCTTGCCTTCCGGCTCGGTCGGCGGGCGCGCGATCGACTCGCGCATGCTGGTATCGGCCTGCACGTTGCGCATGTTGTAGTAGTCCATGACGCCGAGCTTGCCCTCACGGAAGGCATGCGCCATGGCGAGCGGCACCTCAGCTTCCGATTCCACCACGCGTGCACGCATTTCCTCGACCCGCGCGCGCATCTCTTGCTCGGTCGCCACGGCCATGGCGCGCCGTTCTTCGGCGCGCGCCTGCGCGATGCGCTTGTCCGCTTCGGCCTGATCCGTTTGCAACATGGCGCCGATGTTGCGGCCGACGTCGACGTCGGCAATGTCGATGGAGAGAATTTCGAAAGCCGTGCCGCTGTCGAGCCCCTTCGCCAGCACTGTCTTCGAGATGAGGTCCGGATTCGCGAGCACGTCCTTGTGGGTCGCCGACGACCCGATGGTGGAGACGATGCCCTCACCCACCCGCGCCAGAATCGTTTCCTCGCCGGCGCCGCCGACGAGTCTTTCGATGTTGGCGCGCACGGTCACCTTGGCGAGCGCCACCAGCTGAATGCCGTCCTTGGCCACCGCGGCCACCTTCGGCGTCTCGATCACCTTGGGATTGACGCTCACCTTCACGGCTTCGAGCACGTCGCGCCCGGCGAGGTCGATGGCGGTGGCACGCTGGAACGACAAGCCCAGGTTGGCCTTGTCAGCCGAGATGAGCGCCTTCACCACGCGATCGACGTTGCCGCCCGCCAGGTAGTGCGCTTCCAAGAGCGCTGACTCCAGGGAAAGGCCGGCCTTCGTGGCGTTGATGAGAGGGTTGATGATGGCTGCCGGCGGCACCTTGCGCAACCGCATGCCGATCATGGCGAACAAACTCACTTTGACGCCCGAGAAATAGGCCGTGAGCCACAGGCCGATGGGCACGAAGTAGTTGAGGAAGCTGAGCACGAAGATGATGCCCAGAATGATCAGGACGATGAAGACGACACCGATCTGCTCCACGGAACCCTCCTTGTCATTGCGGCATCGCGACGCCTGCGGGCGCGCGTCCGCTGCAGTTTCCTCGTCGACGAACGGCCGCTTCGCCGGCGTTCGCGCTGCGTTTGCAACTTCTCAGCGGCAACCGGGCCGCTACGTCTGTGGGCGCACTCCCTCGGCGATTTCCTCGACGACGATGCGATACCCCTCATGCTTGAGCACACGCACGCTCGCTCCCCGCATGACGAAACCCGCGTCGCACACCACGTCGTAGCGCTTGCCGTCGATCACCATCGCTCCCGAAGGATGCAGATCAGTCGCGGCGACGCCGATCTTGCCCACCAGACCGCTGTCCATCGGGTGGGCGACGTAGCCCTCTTCCGGGCGCTGCGTGGCCGTGAGCGTTACGCGCCGCCAAGCCGGGATGCGTTCGACGTAGCGGAAGAGCACCAGTGCCCCGGCGATCGCGGCCACGAGCGCGAACCCGATGGTGTACAGCGCCCCCACCAGATCGGTCGTCGTCGGCACATGCCCGAGCAATGCCAGCACCAGACTGCCGACGAGACAGAGGATGCCAACGATGCCCGCGATGCCAAAGCCCGGAATGAACAGCGCCTCGACCACGAGGAGCGCGAAGCCCACGAGCAGGAGCAACAGCTCTTCGAAACCCACCAAACCCACGACATAACGCCCGCCGAGGAACAGGAGCAGCGACACCAGCGCAGCCGTTCCCGGCACGCCCCAGCCTGCTGTTTGCACCTCGGCGATGATGCCGAAGAAGATGATCGCCATCAGCACCGCGGCCACGACCGGATGGTTGAGGAAACGAATGAAGTTCTCGCCCCAGTTGGGAGAGAGCGTGCGCACCACGGCGCCGCTCAACCCGCTGCGACGGAGCACGGCATCCTGAGACTCGACGAGAGCGGTGGCGAAGCCGAGTTCGACGGCGCGAGAGCCGGTGAGCGTCAGCAGCTCGCCCTCCTTCACCACGCCCTCGATCTCGATCGACTCGTCCACCATGGCGGCGGCGAGATCGGGATCGCGTCCCTTGCGCTCGGCGGTGCTGCGAAATTCGCTGCGCGAGAAGGAGACGACTTTCTCGCTCGCCTTCACGCCCGTGTCGCCCTCGACCGGGGTCGCCGCACCAATCGTGCTGCCCGGCGCCATGTACAGGCTGTCGCAGGCGATGGCGATGAGCGCGCCGGCACTGATGGCGCGCGGGTGCACGAAGGCCAAGGTCGGCACGCGCGCTTCGACGATGGCATCGCGGATCTCGAGCATCGCATCGAGCCGGCCGCCGAGCGTGTTGATCTCGAACAGGACGGCGCGCGCGCCGCGTTCCTGGGCTTCATCGAAGGCGCGGCGCACGAAGGGGCTCAACCCCATGTCGATCATACCGGTGATCGGCACGCGGATGACGATTTCCTCAGCCGCCAGCGCCGGCACGAGCGTCGAGGCGAGCGTCGTCGCGAGCACGAGCGCAGAGGCACACATCGCCGCGAGCCTGAGCACAGCGACCAGGCAGGCGTGCGTTCTCCGCATCCGGCTCGACCCCCAGGGTGATGTCCGTGGTTCCACGCGCGGAGTGTCGTTGGCGCTGCGGTCGCTGTCAATCTCCCGCTGTGGCCGGTCGCGCCGCTCCGGCCAACGCCGCGAACCGGGCATCGAAGCGCGGCGCCATCCGCCGCCAAGCGAAGTCCTCCAGGCGCCTGCGCAGGTGTGGCGGCGGTGCGAGCGTTTCCACCCGGAGCGCCCGTTCCAGGAGCTGCACCAGCTCGCCTTCGTCGCGGTAGAGATGCAGGTCCGCACCCGCACCTCCGTAGAGTTCCTCATAGACCAGCGCGCGCGGCGCGATCGGCCAGGCACCGCAGGCGACGGCCTCCGCCATGGCGATGCCGAAATACTCCTGCTTCGCCGTCGACACCACGATGTCAGCTGCCCACAGCGCGCGCACGTATTCGTCGCGATCCGGAATGAACCCGAAGCGCCCGAGCCGCGCCCCGAGCCGTGCACGCGCAGCCTCGAACACCGGTGGTTGCCGCGCGAAGGATTCCCCAAGCACATCCACGACGAAGGGCACATCGCGGGCGACGAGGACATCGAGCGCCGCGAAGAAACGCTCCGGCGCCTTGTCGAACTCCCAGCGGTGGTTCCACAGCAACCGACGCGGCTCGCGGCCCGCACTCACGCCGCCTTCGGGCCGCAGGCGCTCGAGCCCGTCGAGATCGAGGCCGAGCGGCAGGACCTCGGCCTTGGCGCGGATCTGCTCCACGACGCGACCGCGGTCGTAGTCGGGCAGGCGCGGCAAGAACTCGGGCAGAAACTGCAGGAAGTCGCGGCGATGGAAATCGGAATTGAACGCCACGGCGTCGGCGGAAAGACACGACAACACGTTGGTGAACCCGAAGTACGGATCGAACTCCTCGTCCGGTGACAACGGGTAGCGCATTTGGTTCTCGTGCAGGTAGTAGAGCAGCGGCAGCGTGCGGAGCGCTGGGTCGAGCAGGGCACGCAGGTCGGCGACGTTCACGAAGTCCGAGCAGAACAACACATCGAATGCACCGGCTGCGTTCAGTGCCGGCGCGAGCTGCAAGGCTGCGCCGCGCACGCGCCACTTCCAAAGCCGTGGGGCCAAGGTGAAAAGCTCGATCTGGTGCCGGCTCGTGCGTGCGAGATCGTCGAGGAAGTGCTTGTGCGAACCGCCGTAGTAGGGCTCGACGGCGGCGATGCGCAGCCGCTTTTCTCCAGCCTCGGGAGTGTGCGGTTCGTCTGCGGCGCGCGCGCTCTCCACGAGCTATGGCGCCTGATAGTTCGGCGCTTCCTGCGTGATGGAGATGTCGTGCGGGTGACTCTCGCCGAGACCGGCGGCGGAAACGCGCACCAGGCGTGTCTCCCGTCGCAGCGCTTCGATGTCGTCGACGCCGCAATAGCCCATGCCGGCGCGCAACCCACCCACCAGCTGGTAGACGAGATCGCGCAAGGTGCCCTTGTACGGCACGCGCCCCTCGACGCCTTCGGCCACCAGCTTGGAAGCGCCCCGAGCTTGGAAGTAGCGGTCGGCGCTGCCGGCCTGCATGGCGCCGATCGAGCCCATGCCGCGGTACGCCTTGTACGCGCGCCCTTCGAACAGCACGATGTCGCCCGGGCTCTCCTCGGTGCCTGCGAACAGGCTGCCGATCATGACGCAGTGCGCCCCCGATGCGAGCGCCTTGGTGACGTCGCCCGAGTAGCGAATGCCACCGTCGGCGATGATCGGCGTGCGCGAATCGGCGGCCGCTTGCGCGCATTCGAGAATGGCCGTGACCTGCGGCATGCCGATCCCGGCCACGACGCGCGTGGTGCAGATCGATCCTGGGCCCATTCCCACTTTGACGGCATCGGCGCCGGCGCGCACGAGATCACGCACGGCCTCCGCCGTCACCACGTTGCCGGCCACGAGCTGCAGCTCCGGGCGCTGGCGCTTGATGCGCTTGACCAGGTCGAGCACGTTCGCCGTGTGGCCATGCGCCGAATCCACCGCGACCACGTCGACACCCGCGACCAGCAGTCGTTCGAGTCGCTCTTCCGCATCGCTGCCGACGCCGAGAGCAGCGCCCACGCGCAGCCGGCCTTGATCGTCCTTGCAGGCGTTGGGGAAATCCAGTCGCTTTTGGATGTCCTTCACCGTGATGAGTCCGACGAGATGGAAGTCCGCGTCGACGATCGGAAGCTTCTCGATGCGATGCCTGTGCAGCAGGCGCTCGGCCTCCGCCAAGGTCGTTCCCTGCGGCGCCGTGACCAGGTTGTCCTTGGTCATGAGCGTGCTCACCGGAATGCTCGTGTCCTTGACGAAGCGCAAGTCGCGATTGGTGAGGATGCCGACCAGCTTGCCGCCTTCGACGATGGGAACGCCGGAGAATCGGTAATGCTGCATGAGTTCGAGCGCATCGTCGACGCTCGCGTTCGGAGCCAGCGACACCGGATCGGTGATCATGCCCGATTCGCTGCGCTTCACCCGCCGCACGTGCTCGGCCTGGTCTTCCGGGCTCAGGTTCTTGTGGATGAACACGATGCCACCTTCGCGAGCGAGCGCGACGCACAGGCGCGACTCGCTCACCGTGTCCATCGCGGCGCTGGTGATCGGAATCTGCAGTCGGATGTTCGGGGTGAGCCAGGCGGAGGTGTCGGTCGCGGTGGGGTGCACGTCGCTGTAGCGCGGCACGACGACCACATCATCGAATGCGAGGCCTTCGCCGATCAGCTTGCTCTCTGGCTCGCGCTTCGCGGCCGGCGATCGTTGTGCGCGTGCGCGGACGTCGGAATCCAGCATAACGACGCCTCGGGGAAATCGGGCCGGCGCCCGGGTTGCTCCTCTTTGTCCGGACGATAACAGCCGGATATGCGGATGGCAAGGCCCCGGCGTGAATGCGGCACGAGCGGCGGAAAGGCCAAGCGCTCGCGCCAGGGCTCTCGTGCGATCAGGGAATGCCGCAGCTCTCGCAGGAGGTCACCGTCATTCGCAGCGTGTGGCTGGCGCTCCGCCCATCGCGCGTGCGCACCGTGAGCGTCAGGTAGTGATACGCGACGGTGGAGAATTGGGCCGGGATCTCGTACGCGGTGGTGCGGCGCACGTGCGCGTTCGGGCCCCAGTCGGGCGCCGCGATGCGGACGCCGTCGCCGTAATCGACTTCGTCGCGCCACTCGAACTCGAGCGGCTGTCCGGCGGGATCGAACGAGCCATGCGCTTCGAGCAGCACGGCAGCCCCCGTCTGACAGGTGGCGAACGAAGCCGGATCCGGATTGTTGGAGTGCAGGTTGAGGATCGTGACACCGGCCATCACGGTCGGTGGCGGGCCGCCGATCTCGGGCTCGGTATTGCAACCGGCGGATGCAAAAGTGGCCAGCATCACCAGCACGAGAAACCGAGGGCAATCATCGCGGCGGGCTTTGCGGAACATGCGCGCTACCGTGCGGGCCCTGCGAGCTGCTGTGAAGACCATTCGACCTCTCATCGCGGCGGATTCTCCGGGCCGGCTGCTTCATTATACGCCTGCGCTCCGCCTACAACCAACCGCTCCCCCGTTTCATTCCCGGGCTGCATCGATCGTTTCTGTAGTGGCCGGAGAAGGACGCGCCGGAGCGGGCTCGCCCTGGACCCCGCAGACGCGCGCTGGAGCCTCGGCCAGACCCGCTGCGATGACGAGGCTGCGCTCGAAGCGCTGCGCGAGGATCGCGCGGTCGAACTCGCGCTCCGCCAGCAGCCGCGCCTTCGACCCCATGATTCCGCGCAGCTCGGCATCCTGCCGCAACACGCCGATTTGTCGCGCCAGCGACTCCCCGGAGCCAGGCTCCGCCGCCAGGCCACATCCTTGCTGCTGCACCAGCTCGCGCATCCAGCCCGCAGTGTTGACGATGATTGGGCGCCCGGCAGCCAGTGCGTCGAACAGCTTGTTGGGGGAGTTGGTCCCCAGAACCGGGACGGCGTGAAACAGCACTAAGCACACGTCGCTCGCCTGTAAGTAGCGTCCGACCTGTGCAGACGGCACACTACCGGCGAACACCACATTGTCCAGCCCGCGAGCGGCGGCTCGGACGCGCAGGTTCACGGCTTCCGAGCCCTCGCCGAGCACCAGGAAACGCACATCGGTCCAGCCCGCTCGCTGCGCCTCGGCTGCCGCGTCGAGCAGAATATCGAGCCCGTTCGCCAATCCCATCGAGCCCGCGTGCGTGACCACGAAGGCGCCGGCGAGATCGAGTTCGGGAACGGCGCGCTTGTCGACGGGTCCCGGTGTGAACCGATCCAGGTCGGAGCAATTCGGGATCGTGTCGATCTTGCCCGCAGCGACACCCGTGGCCAGGACGCCGTCGCGCATCCCCGGCGACAGCGCCACGATGCGTGTGCTGCGCCGGTACACCAAGCATTCGAACCAGCGCAGGAATGCGATCAACATTCGATGGCGAATGAATCCGAGCTGGATCGGTGCCTCCGGCCACAGATCGCGGACCTCGAACACCAGCGGCATGCGGCGCACCCAGCTCGCGATCATCCCGGGCACGCCGACGGTGAGCGGCGTCGAGGTCGCCACGACGACGTCGTGGCGCCGCTCACGGCAAGCGATCCAAGTTGCCAAGCACATGAAACGCAGAAAGCTGCGAATACGCTGCAACGGACCCATGCTCTGCGCATAGTCGACGTCCACAGCGATCACATCGATTTCATCGGCCGAGAAACGAGACAAGCGTTTGCCGGCAGCGGCACGTAGGTGCGGTAACTGTGCCGTGCTGGTGATCATCGTCACGTGGTGGCCGCGCGCGATCAGATGCTTGGAGAACTCGTAGGACCGAGTGCCGCTTCGTCCCTGACGTGTGCAGAAGTACTGATGGATGTAGAGAACCCGCATCTCTAACCCTCCGCCGCCTGGTGCCCCGAGAATCGTGCCGCGACCTCGGTCAGGGCCGCGAAGATCCACAGGTTTCGGTTGTCGACAACGTCGCCGCTCACCTGCACATTCAGGAACCAGAACAGCAGACACGCGCACAGCCCCGTAATCACGACGTAGTGCTCCGATTGGCGCATCCTCTGCAGCAATCGCCGTGTCTGCAAGGCCAGCCATCCACAGTAAGCGCCAATGACTGCCAGGCCCACGAGGCCCAGCTCGCAGGCCAGCTCGACAAACAAGTTGTGCGGATACGAGTAGTCCTCGAACAACGTTCTGCGGCTCCCCCAAGCACCAGTGCCAACGCCGACGAGCGGTTGCTCCGACAGCCGCTCGGCCGAATACTTGTAGAAATCCACGCGCGACCCGTAGCTGCCGTAAGAAATCTCGGCTTTGGGATTCAGGAACAGCCGAGAGACGGAGACCATTTCCACCGCGTCGTCGAAGCTGCGGCTTCCCTGGCGAGCTGCGACGAACCCGACGCCCACGACGAGGACAATGAATAGCGTGCGCCGCAAACGACCGTGGAGAGCGGCGAAGAACAAGGCACTCAGCAGCAGCGCCAGCATCGGCCCCTTCGAGCCGGCGAAGTACATCGTCACCAGGAAGCCCGGGCCCAGCAGCATCGCAAGAACCCACGCTGACGCCGCATGCCCGGATCGACGGAGCATGACGGCGAACATGAGAAGCAACAGCAATCCGGATCCAAGCATGCGTGAGTAGACGTTGGCCCCGCCACCGAACACTGCCAGCCGGTGCCCTTGCTCCAGAGTTCCGAGATTGCGCAGCCCCAGCAACATCATGCCGAGGGCGATGCCGGCGAAGAAAAGCAAGAAGCGCCGCAGCAGCAGCGGGCGATCCACGTGCAATCCCAGGAAGACGACACAAGGAACCACCAACAGGGCATACGACAGGGCCTTGAAGGCGCCGTACGCCACGTTGTCGGTGTAGGCGAGCCCCACGAGCATCAGCGCACAGAGGCCGGCGGTGAAGCCGAGAGTGATGCGCGGGAAGCATGGCCGCTGCGGCCGGCGGGCGAGCGCCAGGAGCAGCACGAGCGCGAACAGGGCCTGAAAGATCTGATTGGCGCTGATTCCCCAGTGAAGTTCGAGGCGCTCCTCGAATCCGATCTTTCCTGGGATGAAATAGAGCAGCATGCTCAATTCCGGGTAGTTGGCCACGACCAGGAGTGTGATCGCGAAAGCGAGCCCCGCAAGTGGCAACAGGATCGTCGAGCTCGCACGCCAGCTGAGCGCTGCGACGGCGGCCGCACCGCCGAGCCACCACACGCAGGCCCCCCATGCGTTTCCCCACGACCTTGCCGTCGACATCGTGCTCATACCGGCACCTGCCGACGAAGGCGGCCGAGGAAATCGGCCAGCTCACGACGGTTGACGAACAGGTAGCGCCCGGCTCTTTCGTGCGTGGCCGCCGCGTGGTGACGCAACAGAAAGACGCACTGGGCTCCGTAGGCTAGTGTCGAGGCCACTGCTGCGGCGTTGATGCCGTAGTGTGCGATCCACACGAGATCCAGCCCAACCATCAGCACGAAGCTCAACAGTGCCGAGACGATCACGGGCCGTAGCCGGCCGCGGCCAAGGAGGTCGGCCATGAGCACGAGCGTCAGTGACTGCGCCACGATTCCCGGCAGGGTCAACGTGACGACGTTGGCACAAGCAGCATAGCCGTCGCCGAGAACAGCATCGATCAACGTATCCTTGACCAGGAGGATGCACGTAGTCAGGCCGAGAACGAAGAGCAAGGTATGGCGGGCGATCGAAGGCGTCAGGGTTCGAGTTTGCTCCTGGTTGGACGAGATGCGCGAGAACAGCACGACATGGATGCTGCGTCCGAAATAGAGAACGATCTCGGCCAGGTTCATTCCCAGCGAGTAGTTGCCGACCTCGGCCAGACTGCGGAAATACTTCACCAGGTAGAGATCGAAGCGGAAGTTCAGGAGATTGACTAGGTTCACGATAAACGCCCGCATGCCGTAATGAAGAGTGCGACGGGCGAGTTCGCCTCGCGAGAGATCGACCGTCCCCAGGCGGCGGGCCGCAACATGGATCATGGCCGCATGCAAACAGCCCGTGAGACAAATCACCAGATAGAACACTTGCAACGCGCTGCGGCCGTTCAGCAACCCCGTCGCCGACAGCACCAGAATGACGGCGAGATACGTCCCCCACTTCCCCACTTCCGCCAGAGCGTAATAGCGGAAACGCGCCAGGCCGACCACGACACCAGCGAGTTGCTGGTGCAGGATCGCCGGCGGGACGAAGAGCATGCTCTCGCGCATGAGGCCTGCAGCGCTCGGTTCGAACAACCAGCCGGTGCAAAGCCGCACCAACAGCAGGAAAAGCCCCACCGTCGCCAGACCCAGAGCAAGAGACGTAGTGCCGGCATTGATCAGCAGCGCCCGGCTCGCCTGCGGGTTGCGTCCGACAAAATAGGTGTTTGCTTGCTCGAGCCCCAGGCCGCCGACCATCACCATCACGACGTAGGTATTCAGCACGATGGCATACTGCCCGTACTGCTCCGGTCCCAGCGTCCGTGAGATCGCCAGGATTCCCAGGCCGCGAGCCAGCGCCATGGAAATCTTGGCGATCAGGGAGTAGGACGAATCGCGGAGAAAGCTCTGGCGCTCCGTGCCCATGCCTCGCCTCGTGTCCGTGGTTTCAGGCTCGTTGCAGCGCGCCGGAAGCCCTCGCGGCGCGCCACCACGACTGCGCCACGACCAAGAGGCAGGCACCTGCGCCGCCGAAGAAGGCCCCGAGAACCAAGTTCTTGAGCAGGATGGGGCTGGACTTGGAGAACGGCTCCTGCGCCGGATCGATCACTTGCACGCCCGCCCCACGCCGGCTCTCTTCGATCTTGGCCAGTTCGTACTGCTGCGTGAGCGTGATGTAGACGTTCTTCTGGATCTCGGCCTCACGCGCCAAGCGTTCGGCTTGCAGCAGCAGCTCGGGATCGTTGCCGATGCGCAGGTTGTGCTCGCGAAAATTTCTCAGCTGATTCTCCGCACGTTCCAGCGCTGCGGTTGTTTCCACCAGGCGTCGTTCGATGAACTCCCGGTTACCGCGAGCCGCGTCCTGCTGCAAAGCCGACTCCACTTGCACCAGCTCGGCCACGATGGCTTCGGTCACCAGCGCGGACAACTTCGTCTCGGGCATCGTCACCGCCACCTGGAGCACTCCGGAAAGTTTGTCAACACTGACGCGCACGCGTTTTTCGAGCTCGCGCAGCGCCTTCGCCCGCCGCATCGGCACTTCCTTGCTGGGATCTGTGAGGTATGCTTCGAGGGTCACGGCACCGAACTTCTCGGTCGCGTACTGCTGCGCCAGCACGCGTTCGCGCACTTGTCTGCTGTGAATGATGTCCGGGAACGCGACCGCGATCCCGGCGCCTCCGGGACCCAGTCCCAGATTGGAAGCGAAATTGGCGAATGGCGCCATTCCGAGTGCGCCGAGCCCATCCGCGGCTGCGGCGGGCAGCAGGGCGACTTTCGCCGTGTACTCCGGAGAGGAGAACCTCGTCACCGCGACGCCGGCGAGCATTGCCACTCCCGTCATCGCCACGATGAATTTGGCCTTGCGCAACAGGAGTTGCAGGGCCGCGCGCATGTCGATTCCGAGACCCAGGTCGAGCGGGGTCGGGCGAAACCGCTCGAGTTCACGCGCCGGCTCGACATCGCCGTGGGCCGCTCGGGACGGCGTCGGTCTCGGATCCGGTTCCAGGCGCTCGGCCGGCGCGACCTCGGCGGTTGCTTCGGACGTCGCGACGAGTTGTTCGACACTCGTCCTGCTCATTGCCTCTCCCACCCCCGGTCCTCACACTTTCCCATCGCTATGGAGAGCAATTCCTGAACCACCGATGACGGCCACGAAACGAGATAACCCGGCCGATGACACCTGTTTCCGGCCACGCGCGCCTCCAACTCCGTGCTTGACACGTGCCGGTTCTTCGCCGAGCGTGAGGCTGGAGCGCGGAAAGCGGCAACGAGTCGGGGGATCACGCGTTCTGATCAGGAACGTGGAGAGATGCGCATGGAAGAACCCCGGCGCCCACCGATTGGTTGGGGTCCACGGCTTCTCTTTGCCGTCCACGTCTTCATGCTCCTTACCGGCGCCGCCCGAGCCGGAGGGGCCTCCACCATCCGCGAAGTCTCGCAGCCGCACCATCTCCCTGTTCTCGGCATGATGTCCGTCCCAGCCGACGCGTGCTCGCTGGTCGCGGCTTCCGGCTTCAGCGTGGTGCACAACTATGGCTTCGAGACCGGCGACTTCCCGAGCACCGCCGCGTACATCACGCGCGCGTTGATCTATCTGGATGCCGCCGACTGCCACGGGCTCCGCGTTCTTCTCGGGGTGCCGCGGCTCTGGCTCGAGCAGCGGCGAGAAGCAATGGTCGTCGATTGTGTGCGTGGTCTGCGCCAGCATCCAGCCTTGTTCGCCTGGTACGAGGACGAAGTCGCCCAACGTGGCGATCGTGGCGCCGTCGAGCTCCTGGATTCCGTCGTGCGCCGAGAGGATCCGGCGCACGGACTCGTCATCGAAGAAGCAAAACGCGACGACTCGCTACTCGAGGTCGGCCGTGCGCGGATGTTCACGTACTACGCGGTGACGACGGAGGCGCGCCAACGCGGCCGGTTGCCCACGATCGAGGACCGATTCCCCGTGCACCAGCTGCGCCGGCCCTTCTGGCCTGTCCTGCAAGCATATGGTCACGAGCACATCGCAGGTCTCGAGGCCGTCAAGTTCCTCGTCCCCGAACGACGTGAGCTGCAATACACGCTGTACTCGTCGCTCATCGCTGGTGCGCACGGCATTTTCTTCTACCCCTACTTGCATCCCACGACCTTCGACAAGGTCAAGCAGAAACAGTCGGCTTGGCCTTATGGGCGCTATCTTCCGCTGCCCATTGTCGACCCAACGTTGTGGGCGACCGTGCAGATCACAACCGCGGAAGCGCAGCGACTACTCGAGCGCATCGTGACGGCAGTCCCTTGTACGCCGAATGCGTACCGCGTACGTCCTGGAGGCAAGGTCGAGGACGCCTGCTGGCAGGTAGCCGACGGGACCTTGGTGCTGTTCGCGAATTCCTCGTCGCAGCCGGTGAGCCTCGATGTCATCGTGCCAGGAGACGTCCCGGCGACGCGACTCCTCCACGAGGGTCTTCCTTCCACGGCGCGGCAGGTGAAGAAACGTACCGTTCGAGTCGAACTTCCCGGCCCAGGAGGGGTCGCGCTCCTGCTCGAGAAGGCGCGGCAATGAAGCGCGCGCCGCCCGTGCTTCGGGTCAGTCCGTGGTTTGGCTGATGAGGTAGATCGTGGTCGCTGCGCTGGTGACGATGCCGACGATGGTGGCGAAGGTCTTCAACGTCTCGGTGTCCTTCTTCTCGGGCTTCGTCGGCACGATAATGCGCGCACCCTGGTCGGGCTCGGGCGAACTGAACCAGCCTCTGCTACCTACACGGCCATTCGCCATGATGATGCGTACGGCACCGCCGTCGGCGGTATCGAGCAGCCCACCCGCTTGCTCGATATAATAGTCGACATCCCGGCCCTTCTCCCACAGCACGCTCGACGGATAACCGACGGCGCCTTCGACCTTCACCGTCTTTGGCTCGCGTGGAATGTGAATGCTGTCTCCCGACGCCATGACCATGTCGTACTTGCTGTAACCCTTCTTGCGTGGCTTGAGTGCCTCGCCGAAATCGAGCGCCATTCGACCCGTTTCGTCTTTCTTGCGGATGAAATTAGCCCCGCCTAGATACGCAGTGGTCTCGAGTCCACCGGCGCGCGTGATGACGCTCGACAGCCGCTCCAGTTTGCTGGTGAGCGTGTACATGCCAGGGAATTTCACCTCGCCGGTCACCCAGACGTTCTCCTGCAAGCCCCAATTGGGGATCTCGCGGATGAAGACGATGTCGTTCTTCTGCAGCTTGAAAACCTCGGCCTCGTTCATGGTCGTGCTGTCCGACATCGAAACCTGGATCAGGGTCGCAGTCTTGCCCTCCGAGATCGCTTCGGGATCGATGCGAGAGACTTCCGCCCGCATGCGATACGCCGACTCGCGCAATCCGCCCGCTTGCAGGACGAGGTCGGTCACCGTCATGCCCTCGAAGTACTCGAACCGACCAGGCTTGCGCACCAATCCCTCGATGCGCACGTAGCGCTTGTCGCGCATGTCCCCGATTGAGAAAACCTGCACTTGATCCAGGGCCTGCAGCTCCTGGTTCGCCGCGGCATCGCGTCTCAGCGCCGCTTTCATATCGAAGGAAATGATCTCCCGCGTCTTGTCGGTTTTCGTGCGCACCAAGTGTGCCCAGCCGAGGTATGCGTCACCGAGAAGGCCACCGGCGGCGTCGATCAAGTCGGCGACGGTCATACCGGGCCGAAACTCGTAACGGCCCGGCTTGTACACGGCGGTGCCGACCAGCTCGACGGTGTTCTTGAGGATTTCCCCGATGGCGAAGACGCGGACAACGTCGCCATTCACCAGCACGGTTCCATCTCCGGGTCGACCCGAGTCGGTGCGCAAGCTGAGATCGAGAATCCGGCGATCTTCCTGCGACATCGGCGTGCGCTCGTGGAACGGGATCACGCGCTCGACTTGTACCCGATCGAGATCGGCGGTGGACTTGAGGCCTCCAGCCAAGGCCAAGAGATCGGCCAGTGTGTCGCCTGACCGCAGCTCGAAGATGGCCGGGTGGTGAATCTCCCCCTCCAGCTGCACGCGGATGCCGACGGGCGGCACGAAGACGACATCGCCGTTCTCGAGACGAGTGTCCTGCATGCGATCGCCTTGCGCCAAGTAGTTGTAGAGATCGATCTCTTGCACCAACTTGTTGTTGCGCAGCAAACGCGCGTTGCGCATCGAGCCTTGCAAGGTCGGGCCCCCGGCATAGTAGAGCGCATTCATCGCCGTGGACGTCGCGCTCATGGTGTAACCGCCCGGCTGCACGACATCGCCGAGCACGAACACTTGGATCGAGCGCAGCTTGCCGAGGGTGACGTCGAGGAACGTGCGTCCCGTGCCATCGGCGCGGATGCCCGAATAGATTTTCGACAGCCGCTGTTCGAGGTGGCTCTTCAAGCCTTCGAGTGTGTAACCGTTCACCAGCACTTGGCCGAGATCCGGGAGGAAGAGGTAACCCTCGCGGTTGACCTCGACCTTGGCATACACCTCTTGCGCGCCCCAGACGTTGACGATGACCTCATCGCCGGGACCCACGAGGTAATCCGACGACACCGGACCGAAGGCGAGCGGCTCGAATGTCTTGGGCGACAGGCGGAAGATGTCGTAGCCGAAGTATTTGGAGGCTTCCACCCCGGTCGAGTCGACGGGAGCGAGGCTGTCCACGACGACCGCCTGCGCCCCCGGTGGCGGCGGCACCGGCGGGAAGGCCTGCGGCGATGTCGGCGCGGCACTGCCGAGCGGCGTCTTCCCGCCCTTCTGCGCCTTCAAGAGCAGCAGCAGCTCGTCGGGGTTCACGCCCGCGGCCCGCAGACGTGCACGCACCTGCGGGTCCGACAGATCGATCGTGGTTTCCTCGGCACTCGCAGTCGTCGAGGCCGGGGGTGGATCCTCCGCCTGCGTGTTCGTGCTCATTACCGTCGTGCTCAGCAGCAGGAATGTGAGGAACAGCCGAAGCCGTGCATTCTTCCGCAGCCACTGCATCTCTTCCCGACCTCCCCGCAACCACGCCTGGCGATCTCGTGCCCCGAGGGCGTTTCGATCGCGCTGCGGCCGTGCGATACTTCGACCCGATCGGAACATGCAAGTCCCGAACCCAGGAGCCCCTCGTGCTGGGCGTTTTCGCCAAAGTCATTCTCGGCCACGCGGTGAAAACTCGTTTGCAGTCAGTCCATTCGCGTCAGGAGGCCGAGCGGTTCTATCTCGCGAGCCTCGCGGACAGCCTGGAGACCGCACTGCGCGTCGTTCCTGCCCCCGTACTGTTCCTGCACCATGCCGATCCAGCAGCCGTGGAAGATCTGCGCCTGCGGCTGCGCCAGATCGGATTCGATCCCGCTGCGTGGGACATGCTGCAGCTACGATTCCAACTGGAGGGTGATCTCGGCGCTCGTCTGGAGCACGCGTTCGCCGCGATGAGTGGGAACGGTCCTGCGCCGCGACCAAGCCTCATCGTGGGGACCGACAGCCCGAGTCTTCAACCGCACCATTTGGAGGAAGGATTGGAGTGGCTGGGGTCGAATGCCCCGAGCACCACACGGCGCGTGGAGGAACGCTCGTCCGATCCACGCACGTCGTCGAGCGATCAGGGACGCGACGCGGTGGCAGCGATTCGACCACGGGCTCGAGGTTCGGCGGATCTCGTCCTCGGGCCGGCGGCCGACGGCGGCTTCTGGGCAATCGGAATGCGCCAGCCGCAGCAGGGATTGTTGGACGGAGTGTCCTGGAGCACCGAGCGCGCTTTGGCCGACACCGTCGCGCGCGCCCGCGCGCGCGGTTTGCGCGTCGAGCTGCTCCCGACTTGGACCGACGTGGATCGCCCAGAAGACTTGCGCACACTGTCCGCGCAGATCGTGGCGTTGCGCCGCAGCGGCGATCGGCTCACCGCGCGGCACAGCGAGAGCGTGCTCCGTGAGCTCTGTTCGCCGCTCCATCCCGGGGGCGAGCCTCGTGCAGATGGTCGCGACTGACGTGCGCGAAGGCTCGTTCGAGAACGATTAGTCCATGCGATTCGACTCGGGGTTCGCGCACCGGAGCGGCGCGCTGCCCTGACGGATTCTCGACTCGCTGTCCTCGCCTGCTCACAGTCGCTTGTTTTTCCAACCTCCGCGGCGGAACCAAATCACGGCGATGACGCCGCGCAGCGCGGCCGTGATCGATAGCAGCCAGCCGATGCCGAGGATTCCCGCCTCGAGCCGGTACACCATGAAGAGCACCACCGGGACACGAAGCAAGTTGATGGGCACGCTGATGAGCATGGGCGGCAGCGTGTCCCCAGCGCCGGCGAAGGCGTTTTCCAGCACGATCTCCACCGCCATCAATCCGTGACAGAGGCCGAGGATACGCGTATACGTCGTCCCGACTTCGAGCACCGCCGCATCGGTCGTGAACAAGCCCAGCACTTGCTGCGGCCACACGATCAGCACCGCGCCGACGAAGGTGCCATAACCCGCCATCCACAACGCTGAACGCCATGCCGCGCGCGCAGCGCGCTCCGCATTGCCCGCTCCCAGGTTCTGCCCCACCACGGCGGCGGTCGCCGCGGCGAACCCAGAGCTCACGAGATACGTGAGCGCCTCGGTCCGATTCCCGAGCCCGAGCACGGCCAGCTCCAGCGTGCCGAGGCGCGCCGCGATTCCGGACAAGAACAAATAGATGAGCGAAAACAGCACGCCGATCGCCATCGGCGGCATGCCGGTGCGGACGAGCTTGGAAGCAAGCCGCCAATCGAGCCGCCGCAAGGCGGAACTGTCGAGCGGGAAGCTGCGATCCCCGGCGAAGGCGCGGGCGGCGAAGACCGTGACGCCAAGGAGCTGCGCGAGAAGTGTGGCCAGCGCCGCACCCATGACTTCGAGGCGCGGGAACGGACCGACGCCGAAGATGAGCAGCGGGTCGAGCACACCGTTCACGAGCACCATGCCGCCCATGACGACGAGCGGCGTCCGCGTGTTCCCTGCGGCGCGCATGATGGATTCGCAATTCGCCACCGTGAACGAAAGTGGTGCCGCAAGAAAGAGGATGCGCAGGTAGACGATGCCCGGCTCGCGCACGTCCGCCGCTGTGCCGAGAAGATGGAAGAGTCGCGGCGCGGCGAACCACACCACGACAGCGAGAACGGCGCCGAGCAGCACGCCGGTCACGAGCCCCTGCGCCGCCGCGCGCCCGGCGCGCTCCCTGTTCCCCGCGCCGATCTCGCGCGACACGTACGCCAGGATGCCGATGGCCGTGAGCGCCGTCGCCGCTTGCAGGATCCACGAGGTGAAGAAGCCGGTGTTGACCGCGGCCGTCGCCGCCGCCCCCAAGCGCCCGACCCAGAACACGTCCACGAGCGCGAGAGTGGCGAACAACGCCTTGGCGAGGATCGCGGGCCCGGCCATGCGCAGGAGCACGCGATTCAACGGGCCACGGACGATGTCATTGTCCGGCCCGGCGCTCCACACCTGCGGCGCAGGGCTCCACGCCGCCGGCTCGGGATGTTCCTCGGCGGGAAAAGTGCGCGGTGACTGCGGCGCTGGTTTGGGTTTCTGCATGTGGAGTCAAACTAGCAGAACGATGCCAGCAGTTCCTTCAGCGCCTGGGCATTGGCCGGAGCCTGGCCGGCATGGCAGTTGTTGAAGAAGACGTAGGTCGTGCGTGTTTCCTGCACCAGCTGGCGGATGCGCGTCACCCATTCGCGCAGCTCCGCCTCACTATAGAGGTAGTCGTACCGGTCGCCCGTCTCCGGCCCGGCGTCGAACCATGTCTTGGAGTTGCGGCCGTGGAAACGGACGTAGCCGCGATCGGTCGTCGCGCGCACGATCGGCGGCACCAACCCCGGCAGCGGCGGTTCATCGACGCACACCCAGCCCAACTGCAGATTGCGCAACCAGCCGAAAACCGGTTCCGCCACCCAGCTCTCGTGACGAAACTCGGTAAACAGAGCGTGTGGCTCCAGAGTTTGGCGCAGCTCCGCCAGAAATGCGCGGTTCTCCTGCGTGTTCTTGAACCCGTAGGGGAACTGCGCCAGCAACCCCTGCAGGCGACCGGCATCCACGAGCGGCGCCAACGCGGCGGTGAAATCACGGTACAAGACAGGGTCGCGGCTGCGCTTGTGCGTCATGTCGCCGTGCAGCTTGAGAATGAAATCGAACCCGTCGGGCGTGCGCTGCAGCATCCCGTCCAGGAGCTTCGCATCCGGCACCCGATAGTAGGTGACGTTCACCTCGACGCAGTCGAAGCGCTGGGCATAGAACGCCAGCTGGTCGGCAGGCTTCAACCCGGCCGGATAGAAGGAACCCACCCAGTCCTTGAAGCTATATCCCGACGTGCCGACACGAACTCTTCCACTCGCGTCCGCCCGAGACGTCTCCACGCTTCTCGTCCACTCCTCGAAGTCCAAGCACGTGAAAGTCGCTGGCAGAATCGATCACGCGTCCCACATCCAAGTCGATCGGGCTACGGCCCCAGAATAGCAGCCTCCGCGGACCTCACTCGATCTCGGGTGGGCGGAAACTGGGGCCACCTGCATGCCGCAAGCGTCGTCCCGCCTCCAGCGAGCGTGCGAGACCGATCGCATGTTCGCCGTACTTGGCGCGAATGCGATCCACGACCGGACTCTTCTGGTCCGCACGCCCGGCGAAGGTGAATCGCAGCTGGCGCGCCGCATCGGAAGGCACGAGCATCTGCAAGCTGATGCCCACCAATCGCACGCCGCGCTCCCAAAAACGCGATTCCTCCAGGAGCACCCTCGCCACGGCGAAGACATCCTCCGCGGTGTCGAGTGCGTGCGGCAGCACCCGGCCGTGCGTGATGGTGAAGAATCGCGGGTCGCGCAGCTTGAGAACGACCCGTCGGCCCGCCATCGAAGCGCGCCGTGCCCGGCGTGCCACGCGCTCGCTCAACTCGCTCAACAACGCTTCGATCGCGCTGCGATCGTAGACGTCGCGTTCGAGGGTATGCTCGTGACCGATGGAGCGCGCATCTACGGCTTCGTCGGGAGTCACCACGCGCCAGCGGTCTTGCCCGCAAGCCATGGCATGCAACGTCACGCCGACTACGCCCAGCTCGCGATCGAGGACGCTCACCGGTGTCCGCGCCACGTCACCGACGGTGGCGCAGCCGAGCGCTCGCAGGCGCAGAGCCGTTTTCTCGCCGACACCGAACAGCACGTCGAGAGGCCGCGGCCACAGCTTCTGTGGTACGTCGGCGCGCCGCAGCACGGTCATCCCGCGTGGTTTGTCGAAGGCCGAGCACACCTTGGCCAGGTACTTCGAATCGCTGATCCCCAGGCTCGCCGTGAGCTGCAGTTCGGATTCGATACAGGCCATGATCCGCCGGCCGATGGCGCGTACATCGCCCGTTGTCGCGATTTCCAAGTAGGCTTCGTCGACGCTCGCGGGCTCGACGCGCGGCGAAAATCTCTCCAGCAACCGGTACAGCCGCACCGACGTGTGCAGGTAATGCGCCGAATTCCCCGTCACGAAGATTCCCGCCGGGCACAAGCGCTGCGCTTCGTGCGTCGGCATTCCCGCTCGCACTCCGAACGCCCGAGCCTCGTACGACGCCGACGCCACTGCGCTGCGAGTTCCCGGTGCGCCGCCCACGATGACCGGCCGTCCGCGCAAGTTCGGGTTGGCACGCTGTTCGATGGCGGCGAAATATGCATCCATATCGACATGGATCGCATAGCGCACAGGAGCCTCCGTCATCCGTCGAGCGATGCTTTGCTCAGGACCCAAATGAAATCGCCGCTATGAAATCGCAGCTCGAAGTAGTCGTCATTGTCCGTGAGCACCGAGAAGTGCAAGCGCCGGTACTGGCCTTCGCGGTCTTCCCAGGCCCCGGTCACCTTGGCGATGCGAAAAACACTCTGGTTCCAGCGAAAACGGAACGGCTCGATGCGCCCCCCCACGAAGCGCACCAGCACCTCGATGGGTTCCTGAATCGACTCGATCATCCGCTCGCCCCCTTCGTGGAGACCTCGTGCGCGAACGGCCTCGCCGAGCACGTCTCGCAAAACTTCCAGGGGAGAGGGCTCCGAGAATATACTGAACAAACGAGTAGGTATCAAGTATCCAAGGTTCAGGGGAATCGCCAGGCGGCCCCATCAGGCCCTGCGGCCGGGTCCACTTCCCACCTTCATAGGATTTGGACGCCATTCCCGGTTAGCCGGGGGGGTTTCGAACCCCAATTGGGAATTACGGCTCAAACCGCACCTCGTTGGATGCGACTCCGGGTTCGGGGTGAGCCCCTCACCATCGGTGGATGCGCTTCGGGATTCGGGGTGGCCCCTCACCATCGGTGGATGCGCTTCGGGATTCGGGGTGGCCCCTCACCATCGGTGGATACGCTTCGGGATTCGGGGTGGCCCCTCACCATCGATGGATGCGCTTCGGGGTTCGGGGTGGCCCCTCACCACCGATGGATTCGCTTCGGGGTTCGGGGGTGAGCCCAGAGCCCTCGTGAAGGGCACGAAAAGA
>Ga0075418_10002480_pt1 | contig 21147 bp, 23 predicted proteins | sample SoiMetdeltSBSDD2_FD_81776 | JGI IMG/M metagenome (GOLD analysis project Ga0075418, IMG submission 81776) | Bulk soil microbial communities from a Populus tree surrounding site in Tennessee, USA - Soil MetaG P. deltoides SBSDD2 | ecosystem: Environmental > Terrestrial > Soil > Tree plantation...
CCGGGGCCGGTTTTCGTCAGACGACAGACCGTTAGGTCGTGGTCGTCGAGACTGTACCGCTGGTGACGCTGGTCGTCCCCGACGTACTCGACGTGCCCGACGTGTCGGTCGACATCGTGTCGGTGGCCATCGTGTCGGTGGTCGAATACTCGGTCGTGCTTTCCGTCGTGCCGGCCGTCGCAGCAGTATCGGTCGTGGCGTCGATGTTCGTCGTCTCTTCCTTCTTGCAGGCGATGAATGCGACGAGCGTCAGCACCGTCAGGAGAACCAGTAGCTTCTTAGCCATCGTTGTAGTTCCTTTTTGTTGTTCGTATTCGGTTGGGACTGCATCCATTCGAATGCGTACGTACTGAGTGCCGGCGCTCACCTCCTTGCCGTCGTGGATTCATTCCCATCCGGGGGAAAACCAGAGTCGAATCGAAGAGGCACGCATCTCTCCCAGAGGGAGACGACGGGCCCGACGGGTGAGGGAGCAACACGAGTGCCAGGGCAGGCCGCAAAACAAAACGCCCCGCCATGAGGCGGGGCGTTTCGCTTCCGAATCGGGAAGTAGGACTAGGTCGTGGTGGTCGACGCGGTGCCCGTGGCCGCCGTGTCGGTCGTGCCGGTCGCCGACGTGTCGGTCGACATCGTGTCGGTGCCGGTGGTCATCGTCGTGTCGGTCGCGGCCGTGTCAGTGGCCATCGTATCGGTCGTGCCCGTATCCGTCGTCATCGACGTGTCCGTGCCGGCCGTATCCGTGGTGGCCTCTTCCTTCTTGCAGCCGATGGCGAGCATCGAGACCACGAGAAGGGCGATCAGGGTGAGAACCAGTGACTTCTTCATTGCGTACTTTCTCCTTCACTTTTTTCAGATCTCTTCGATCTGAATCTGGGTATTCGATTGTTCGAAGCAGCGTAATTCGTGCGTCCGGGTGCCCGACTCACCTCGCTTTGCGTTCGTAGTGTGAAAACAGATCGCGCTCGGCGCGAACAAACCAGGCAGACTTTGTCGTTTGGATGATCGGCATGCAGGGCGCACGAGCGCCCTCACGCGGCGCCATATGATAAGAACAGGCTCAAGGATGTCAAGCCATACGCTCGCCGTGGTGGGACCGGAGTCGGAACCGCGGACGTACTCGGTCGAGTCGTTCGACGGAACGACGATCTATTACGACGACTACGAAACGCCTTCCACGACGGCAATCGTCGTCGTGCCCGGCTTCTGGCGCGATCGCCGGCACGCGTCGATGATGCGTCTCGCGCGCTTCCTCCACGGCGAAGGACATCGCGTCTCGGTCATCGACGTGCGCGGTCACGGCGAGAGCGGAGGAACGTACGGCTTCAATCTGCACGAACATCACGACGTCGACGCGGTGACGAAGGACCTGCTCGCGCGCAATCCCTCGCTCTCGCGCGTCACGTTTGTCGCGTTTTCGTATGGCGCGGCGATCGCGGTGTCGACGGTCGCTCGTCATGAGCTTCCGGTCACTTCGCTCTTGCTGATCTCCGCCGTTGCGGACTTCCGGATGATCACGCCGCGCATCAATCCGTTCACGATCCATCGCCACGTCGCGTTCTTCTCGCAAGCGATGCGTCGCCCGCGCATCGCCTGGTCGGATCGCAAAGCGGAGAAACTGCGCGCCGTCGACGATATTCGCAACGTGCATGTCCCCGTCTGTTTGATTCACGTGAAGAACGACTGGCTGATCGGGCATCGCCACTCGGTGGCCTTGTACGAAGCGGCGAACGAGCCGAAGGAGCTTCACCTGCTCGACATCGAAGGGAACTATCACGCCGATCGGATCTTCAATGTCGCGTCCGACACGATCGAGCCGATCGTTCGCGACTTCCTCGGCCGCTACAGCCGCTGACGAAAAAGGCCGCGCTTTCGCGCGGCCCGCAGATTTCCCTAACAGGTTCGGATCTCAAGGCAGAGGAAGCGGCGGAACGTCCGTGTTCCGTTTGACCGGGACGATCTCGATGACCTGAAGCTCAGGCATGAGCTCGTTGTACCGGGGGCGGGGCCTCTCCGCCTTCACGACTGTCGTCGAGCCGACGCTGCCATCGTCCTTCGTCCATTCTTCTCCGTCGTAGACCCACATATGCTGTCCTTTCCGTTGACCTCGAATAATTTCAAGGGACCTGCCAGCCGGGATCGGACTCCTCATTTCCTAACAACACTCTTAATACGAGTGAGTTACGCACAGAGTTTGACTACGGTCGTGTCGGAAAAGAAACAGACGTTGTCCAGCTTCCAGATCAATGCGTCCGGGGATTCAGACTTACGTCGAGGACGCTTTGAGATAGTCGGCGAGCTTGCGGTAGGCCTTGCCGCGATGCGAGATCGCATCTTTATCGAGGTCGCTCAATTCCGCAAATGTTTTGTTCGAGCCGTGCGGAAGAAACCACGGATCCCATCCGAAGTGCCGCTCGCCGCGCGGCTCGATGAGAATCTCGCCTACCGTTTCGCCGAGAAACGTGTGCAGTTCGCGGCCATTCCAGTAGCCGACACAGCACTGCGCTCTCGCCGCGCGATTGTTCAGCGCATACGCGATCGCGGCCAGTCCTTTTCCTCCGGCGGCTTCGAGAAGCCAGCGCACATAAGGACCGGGAAAGTTGCCGAGCTCGTCGAAGCCTAACGAGACATCCTCGACGATGAGGCGTCCGTAGCCTTTCGATCGCGCGACTTCGATCTTGTAGCGCGTGATCTCTTCGACGGTCGCCGCTTGGATTTCCGGAAGCGCAAGCGCGACGCGTAGCAGCGGCACGCCGAGGATGCGCTCGGCTTCGATTCCCTTGTTCGGATTGCTCGAGACGAGAATCAGCGTCTCGTCTGCAGTCTTGCGTGCGGCCACCGCAGCGGATTCTACTCGGCGGAACGGATCGCCGCGGCGAGTCGTGCGCGGAGATGATCGGGCGCGGCCAGCGGAGCGAGACGCGCTCTCACGAACGTGCGCAAGCGCTGCTGCACGACCACGCGAATCTCACAATCACTGCACTTCCTCAGATGAAGCTCGACATCGTGTTTTCTGTCGCCGGCGAGAGAGCCGTCGAGGAAGAAGTAGACCACTCGTTTGACATCGTCACAGAGCATCATCGTTTCCTTCCGGGGCGTAGAAGTGACGCAGTGCCGTGTGCAACGAGGTGGCGAAACGGTGAATTCCGTCCGGCATGGCGGTAATAAAACCGACTGCAACCGATCCGCCAGAAATGACGAGGGCGGCCGTTCAGGCCGCCCTCGATGTTTGGCTGATGATCCATGCGTTACTCGACTTCGAACTTCTCTTCTTCCTCTTCCTCGTCGACCTCGAACTCGAAGTCCTCCTCGTCGTCGCCCGCGAAGAGAATCTCTTCTTCGTTCTCCTCCGGCTCCACGACGTCGGTGTCTTCGGATTTATCGTCTTTCTTCTTGCGGCCCTTGGTCTCGTCCTTGCGCGAGCGCATCTTCGCCGGCTCCGCTTCGCCGCGGATGTAGCCGTACTTGCGCGCGTACTCGAGCAGCGTCCGCTCGAGCATCTTGCGGCCGCGATAGAGACGCGACATGACCGTTCCCACCGGGCAGTCGAGGATCTCGGCGATCTCTTTGTACGAGAAGCCTTCGATGTCCGCGAGCAAAACGACCATCTTGTAGTCGTGAGGCAACGAGTCGAGGGCGCGCTTGACGTCCGCGTCCATCATGTCCTGGAAGATCTCGCTCTCCGGATCGCGAATCAGATCCGGCGCGTTCTTCTGAATCACCCGCTCGTACGATTCTTCGATTTCCGAGAAGTCGATCTTGTGCGGCGTCAGTTTCTTCTTCCGGTAGTTGTTGATGAACGTGTTCTTCATGATCTTGAAGAGCCACGCCTTGAAGTTCGTTCCCTCTTCGAACTTGTCGTAATACTTGTACGCCTTGAGATAGGTCTCCTGCACGAGGTCCTCGGCGTCTTCCGAGTTCCGCGTCATGCGATAGGCGGTGTTGTAGAGGGAGTCGACGTAGGGCATTGCTGCCTGTTCAAAATCCCATCCCTGTTCGTGAGTGTAGGCTTCCGCGCTCTTCATGGTCTCTCCCGTACGTCCACTGCCAAAACTTCAACGTTCATGCCGCATGCAACATTAGATGCAGCAGCAAATAAAATAGTTACGTTCGGCTGGACACAGATCCTGAAGTCGTTCCAGCACTACGGTTTACGTGTTGGAGCCGCCATCCGTCCACTGACCGGTTTTTTCGCGACGCCGATCGGTGCCCGTCATCGCTGCCGGACACGTCCGTCCACGAAAGCGGCTCTGTCTATTGAAAATCTAAGGTCAACTGAGGGGAACTGCTGGCAAATTGGCTGTGAACAAACCGTGAACTGCCTGTATTCCCAATCCGGCGGATGATACAGGGCGTCCGCGAAAAGATCAACAGTCAGTTATTCCCGCTGCTGTGTGAGCAGCTCTTCGTACGCTTTGGTGATCTCGATAAAGCGTGCTGCTGCCGCGGTTTGCTCGTCGTTCGACGCGCCATGATAGCGATCGGGATGATGCTGCGTGACGAGCCTGCGATACGCCGCGCTGATCTCCTGCCGTGTCGCGGATCCGGTGATGCCGAGAAGTGCGAGGAGCTCGTCTCGGCCGCGGGAAGGTCGGACGTACAAAGGCGCGCCGCCGCCGGCGCGATCGGCTTCGCGAGGTCGCGCGTGCTTCGCGTGATCGACGTATTCGAATCCGTACAGCTCGCGCAGACGCGCGAGCGCATCGGTCTGAAAGCCGAGGCCGAAGCTGAGATCGAGCAGCGCCGCGTATTGGCGAAGCGGAACGGGATCCTTTTTCGATGCGACGAGTTGCACCGCCGACTCGAGCAGCGACGCGCGCTGCTCCGAGCTCGCGTGTCGCGCGTAGCTCTCCGCCCAGTTCGTGACGTCGATGCCGGTCGTCACCGGCGCGGCGAGCCCGGTGCCGCGACGCACGATGCGCATCGCTTCGTCGACGCCGGTTCCGCCGGCGGCGACGATCTGCACGAGCAGCGACGCAGCGATCGAGTCGCGCTGTGGGGCCGCGGGCGCCGGCGCGTTTTGCCGCTCGCGCGCCGAGATCGACATCGCGATCATCACGAAGCCCGCGATCGCGGCTCCGGCGGTGAGCATGAAAACGACGGCCAGGATCTCCACATTGCTCTCGTCAGGGCTCTCGTTAGGCGGCCGTCGCGAGGAGCGCGTCGACCTGATCGATCTTCGCCTGCAGTTCCGCGTCGCCCAACACGCGTCGCGAGCCTTCGATGTCGATCTCGTCGTCGACGCTGATCCAGCTCAAACAGCCGCCGTATGCATCGCGGAATCGCACTTGCGCAGGCCGCGCCAGCTCCCACGCACGCAGCGCGATCACGTACAACACCTGGTCGGGACGGAAGCGATACCGCGCGACCAGCGTCTCGTGCGGCATGACGACGAGCGGCTCCAGCCGCGTGAGCTGTTCGAAATCGCGGATCGTCCACGTGTGCACGACCTCACACCAGTGCGTGATGTCGACGCTCGCCCGCGCCTCCGATTCTCCCTGATGAAAATAGGTCGGATAGAGATAGAAGCGCTCCGCGTCCAGTCCGAATGACGGATCGGCGATGCCGCCTTTGCGAATCAGAATGATCTGCTCTCCGCGGCCCAGCGCGGCGACGACGCTGGACCATTCTTTGAGCGCGGTGTGATTGGGGAGTTTGTTCATACGAGTTGCCAGTTGCCAGTGGCCCGTTGCCCGAGCAGTTTCGCCTGGACGACAAGGCCCGGGCAACTGCCCCGGGCCACTAAGGCACGTACGTTACCGAGTTCACCGGCCCTTCCCACACGGTCACGCCGGTGACGACCGCATGCTCCTCCTCCACGACGTTCTGCAGTTCGCGCGCGAACCATTCCGCGATGTTCTCCGCGCTCGGGTTTACGTCCGTGAAGGGCGGGACGTCGTTGATGCATCCGTAGTCGAGTTTTTTCGCAAGCTGCTCGAGCTTGCGCTTCGCACTCACGAAGTCGACGGCGATCGCATCCTGATCGACTCCGCCTCCTCGCGCGGCGAGATGGGCCTCCACTTTGTACGAGTGTCCGTGCAGCGGCTCGGAGATGCCGCGGTACTCACGCAGATAGTGCGCCGCCTCGAATCGCGCCTCGACGCGAACGGTGAAGCTACCCTGCATGCTGCTCCGCGAAGATGTGCTCGATCATCCGCTCGTCCATGCCGAGCTCGCGCAACTCTTCCGCGGTCGCTTCCTTGCGCAGCAGCTCGATGGCGCGGCGATCGTCCCAGCACGCGCTCGGCGAATCGCCTTCCGCGAGATGCATCAGCGCGAGCAATGTGCGGCGACGGTTGTCTTCCACAGTCGAAGTGTACAATGCGCGCCGATTCGACGATGCCGCTGCCGAAATCAATCCTCTGCACGGCCTGCAAGCGCACATACCCCGAAGGGTGGAAGCGTTGTCCCTACTGCGGACACGACGCCGAGGGCGCAAAGCAGGAACAGCAATCCCGCCGCTACATGGATCGCAAGATCCGCGAGTACGAGCAGCGTACGGGGAAGGCTCGCAAAGACGATCGTCCTCCGCGCGAGGAGCGCGCGCCGCGCGACCGCGCTGGCCAACGGCAGCGAGATCGCCAGCGCGGGCAGTCGCAAGAGCAAAAGGGTCATCAGAAACAACAGCGGCCGCAAGGTCAACAGCAGCAACGTCCGCAGCCTCCGCAGGCTCGTCCGCAGCAACAAGCAGGCGAAGGAGCGCCGACGTCGCGACGCCGGCGTCGTCGTCGCGGTCGCGGCGGCGCGGGCGCGGGCGCGGGCGCGCAGCAACAACCGCAACCGCCGCAAGGTCAACAGCAGCAGCAACCACGGCCGCCTCGGCCCGAGCGGCCACCGACTCCTCCCGCCGCGGAGGGCACGCCCGCAGGTGAAGGCGCGCGCAAACGCCATCGCTTTCGCCGCAGACGTCGCGGCGGGAGAGGTGGTGGCGGTGGTGGTGAAGGCGGAGGCCCGCCGAAGGGCGAGTGATCAGGGCGCGTCGGGATTCGCGACCGGCGAGAGTCCCTTCGCTGTCGCGGGCCGGTTTCCCTGAGCGCGACTCAGACGCAGATAGCGCGCCGAGCACTCCGCGAATCCTTCGCAGCGAATGCAGTAGCCGTCCGCGTTCTCCGGTTTGTAGTCGGCCGGCGGACAGATGTTCACGCCCGCAATCATTTCGCGCTCGCACGCGCCGGTGAGGCGCTCGATCTCCGCATCGTTTCCGGCTGCGAGCGCCTGCCTCATCGCCGCGTAGCGCGCTCCGTTGTGAATCGCAGTCGTGTCGATCTTCACACGCGGCACGTCATCGGTCGCTTGCTGCGAGCTGACGAACACGATCTGTACGCGCTGCGTGAGGTAGTACACGTACGCGGCGATCGCTCCGCCGAGCGCCGCGAGGTTCGAGAGTCCGCCCGCGAACACGCCGTACAGCAGCACCGCGAACGAGAAGAGCGCGAGAAACTGCACTCGCACCGGGATCAAGCCGAAGAGATAGAACGTCTGCTGCCGGAATGCCGAGGCGTAAACGAACAGGAGCGTGAAGTAGACGAAGTAGCTGCCCATCAGCGGAATGCCGAGAAACGCGGCGACCGCGGCCGAGCCGAGCGCGGAGACGACGAAGAGCGCGACGAAGTGGAACGAGCCCCACTCTTCTTCGAGCGCCGAGCCCATCATGTAGAGCAGCAGAAGCGTGACGAACAGCGACAGCGCTTCCATGAAGCCGGTTCCCGCCTGGGTGAACTGATAGGTGAAGAGCCGCCAGACCTCGCCCGCGCGCACCTTCTCCAGGTCGAACCTGAACAGCATCGAGAACTTCTTCGCATCCTGATGCTCCAGGATGAAGAACGCGATATTCAGGAACAGAAGGATGAAGACAGCGCGGAGATTCTCACCTCGAGACCGGAACATGGCGTGACCTGATAGCGGAACGTGAAACGAGCCGTGATTTATTCGGTTGGCGGTTGACGGTTGATGGTTGGCGGTAGCTCGATCCACCGCCAACTGCCAACCGCCAACCGCCAACTCATTCAACGCCCGACAAAGCCGTCGGTTTGTTCGAATCGCAAAACATCGCCTGCTTTGAGTCCGTGTCGTCGCGCGACGCCCGCGGCGACCTCGAGAACATACCGCGCCCGCGCGCCCGGCGGGTAACTCGGGCAATCGTCGACGTAGCACGGCGGAACGTCGTGCTTCACATGAGCGATGCGCCTCGTCGACTCGATCCAGATCATGTCGAGCGGGATCTTCGTGTTTTTCATCCAGAACGCGTATTCGCCGTCCTCCGGAAACACGAAGAGCATCCCGTGATCGGGCCGCAGTTGATCGCGGAACATCAAGCCTTCCGCGCGACTCTCCTCGTCGGCGACGACTTCCACACCGACGACGAATCCATCGGGAAAAATCACGCGCGGTCCCCTGATCGGTTGTCCCTCCGGTTGCGTTGTCGTCGTGGGCACGGACAGAGTCTCCGGCGGTGGCGCCGATTTCCCACAAGCGATCGCGAGCAACAGCAGCGCCGCCGCCCTCCTCATTTTTCTTCGACCTCGAGCACATCCTCGGGCTCGCGATCGCGCGGGATGAGGTCGTATTTCTTCGCGTAGTAGCGAAACGAACGGAACGACATCCGCAGCAGCTCCGCCGCCTGCGTCTGCACGCCGTTGCATCGCTCGAGCGCCTTGAGCATGAAAATCTTCGTGATCGCCTCGACGTGCTCTTCGAGCGACAAGCCCTCGGGCGGCAACTCGAACGTGGCGTCCGGAATGCGACCCCCCAGGAGTACGTGCTCGGGGAGCGACTTCGTGGTGAGAACGTCGGAGGGCTCGAGCGCGATGAGCCGCTCGATCACATTCTCGAGCTCTCGCACGTTGCCCGGCCAGTGGTACTTCTCGATCGCGCGCATCGCATCCGCCGAGATCCGCTTGCGCGATACGTTCATGCTCACGCAGAACTTCTCGATGAAGTGATCGACGAGCAGGGGAATGTCTTCGCGCCGCTGGCGCAGCGGCGGCAGCGTGATCGGGATGACGTTGATGCGATAGAAGAGATCTTCGCGAAAGGTTCCCTCGCGGAGCGATTCCCCGAGGTCGCGATTCGTCGCCGCGATCACGCGGACGTCGACCGGCGTCTCGACGTTCGATCCGACGCGGCGCACGACGCGATCCTGCAGGACGCGCAGGAGCTTGATCTGCATCGCCGGCGACGTCTCGCCGATCTCGTCGAGGAAGATCGTGCCGCGATCGGCCTCGTGGAAGAGTCCGCGCTTCTCGCGAATCGCACCGGTGAACGCACCGCGCTCGTGGCCGAACAACTCGGACTCGAGCAGCGTCTCCGGAAGCGCGCCGCAGTTGATCGACACGAACTTCCCACGGCGATCGGAGTTGTAGTGGATCGCGCGCGCGATGAGCTCCTTGCCCGTGCCCGACTCGCCGGAGATGAGCACCGTCGATCCGGTGCGCGCGATGCGCTGCACGATCGAGAAGATCTCCTGCATCTTCGCGCTGCGTCCGATGATGTTCGCGAACGTGAAGCGCTCTTCGAGCGCGGTGCGGAGGTGAAGGTTCTCGTCTTCGAGCTCTTTCTGCTGAACTGCCTTGCGGACGATGATCTTCAGCTCTTCGATGTCGAACGGCTTGGCGATGTAGTCGAACGCGCCGGCTTTGAGCGCCTCGACCGCGGAGCGCGTCGAGGTGTGCGCGGTGATCATCACGAACGCGATCGAGGGAAGCTGCGCTTTGACGTCGCGCACGAGATCGATGCCGGATCCATCGGGCAGCATGAGATCGCACAGCACCATGTCCGGCTCGCTTCGCTGGATCGCCGCGCGCGCGTCGCCCAGGGTCGGCGCCGTCTCGACCGTCCATCCCTCTTCCTCGAATACGATACTGAGAAAGTCGCGGAGGGAGGCCTCGTCGTCGACGATGAGAAGGTTCATTGCTGGAATTCTAGCGTTCCTCGCTCTCAGTGCCTGCACCACGCATCCTCCCGTGGTCGCGACCGCCGAGAAGCACCGCGGGATGAGCTACGCGTGCGCGTTCAAGCGCGACCGCGACGTGCGCTACGGCTCGCCCGCATCGCAGGAAGCTCTGAGCGATCTGAAAGCGATCGGCGTCGACTGGGTGTCCATCATGCCGTTCGGATTTCATCGCGGAACGCCGGAGCTTCGCTGGGGCGGATCGCAGGTGTGGGAGACCGACGAGTCCCTCGTCGCCGTGACGAAACAAGCCCACGACCTCGGCATCAAGGTTTTTCTCAAGCCGCACGTCTGGGGCCGCGCAGACCTGGGCATGGATCGCTGGACCGAGGAGCAGTGGCGCGCGTGGTTCGACGGATACGCGCGATTCATCGAACACTACGCCACGATCGCGCGCGACGCGAACGTCGATGCATTCTGCATCGGCAATGAACAAAGACAGGCCACGCATCGCGAACGGGAATGGCGGCGCGTCATCGCGCGCGTGCGCGAGATCTATCGCGGACCGGTCACCTACGGCGCGAACTTCGATGAGGTGTTCGACGTGAAGTTCTGGGATGCGCTCGACTGGATCGGCGTCAGCGCGTATTTCCCTCTCGTCGACGACGCCTCACCGGATCGCGACTCGCTCACGCGCGCGTGGCAACCGGTGCTGCGCGATCTGGAGAGACTGTCGACGAAGTTCCAGCGTCCCGTGCTCTTCACCGAGCTCGGATACCGCAGCGCGAACGGCGCGGCGTGGCGGCAGTGGGAGCTGACGCGAAACGCGCCGCTGAATCTCGACGCACAACGCGTCGCGTACGAGGCCTTCTTCGAGACCGTGTGGCCGCAGCCGTGGATCGCGGGGGTGTATCCGTGGAAGTGGTACTCGTATCCGGATCACGGAAGCACAGCGAGCAACGACTACGACATCGAGAACAAGCCGGCCGAGGAAGTGGTGCGGCGGCACTACAGTAAGTGACGAGTGGCCCGTGGCCACTTCTTCACACCTCCGACGCGACCAGTGCCACGAGATCATCAATCTTCCGCTGATCGAGGAACTCCCGGCTCATCTCTTCCATGATCTGCTCGATGCCCGCCTTATGCCGACGCGCGAGCGTATCGGGAAGCTCGTATCGATCGCGTAGGCTCAGGAACGCTGCGCTGCGTGTTAGGCGGGGTGGCAATGTAGGTTGCCAGCTGCCGGTGTGCGGTTGCCGCACGTTCAGCACGCGACGGCGCGTGCGGTTTTTTCGGGCGAGCGTTTCGACGATGCGGGTCTCGCGATTCTCGGGCAGGAAGTAGATCGCCCGGACGGCTTGGCGTTGCTGCCCGATGCGATAGGCGCGCCCGTTGCGCTGGTCGAGCTTCACCGGATTCCACGGAATGTCGTAGTGGATGACGATTCCCGCGCGCTGAAGATTCAATCCTTCGGCCGCCATGTCCGTCGATACGACGACGTCGAGCTTCCCCGTCGTGAACGCATGCAGTACCGCGTCGCGCGTGTTGCTGCGCGACGTGACGAGGCCGCAGCGTCCGCCGATCGCGTCGTGCAAGTCGGCCGCCGTCGCGGCGGAGCCGGTGAAGATCAGCGCCGGCTCGTCGCCGAGGATTTCGAGGAGCATCGAGCGCTTGATGCACGGCGACGCGCGCGCGTGCGCGATGAGCTGCTCGAGCCGCGCCATCTCGTCGCGAAGGAGCGACGGATCGACGTCGCCGGGCGGCGCGAAGAGCTCCCAAAACAACACTTCCTGAAATGCGTCGCGATCCTCTTCGTGCGCGAAGGCACGGCGGTATTCGCGTTTCGGCAGCGCGCATCCCGAGGCCACCGCGGCGAGCGCACGCTCGTAGAAGCGGCGCTGGCGCCGCGCGGACTCGATCAGCGCCGCCTCGCTCGACTCGAGCCGCCGCCGCAGGAAGCGCCGAAGAATCGCGTGCTCGCCGACGAGCGGAAACCGAAGCTCGTCGATGAGCGGCGCATCGAGCACCGGATGGCGCACGACGCGGCGATCGAGCTCGCCGAACTGCAGATCGGGCGGCAGCACGCTGCGGTCGCGGCGGATGACCAGCGCGGCGACGATGCGCTCGATCAGCTCCGCGTCGCGCGACTCGAACGCGACATCGATCGAGGGCACGCCTGCATTCGCGAGCAGATCATCGCGCGCGATGACGCGTACGAGCGCCTCGAGATCCGCGACGGAGTTGCACACCGGCGTCGCCGTCACGAGCATCACCCGCGCGCCGGCCGTGCGCCGCGCCAGCGCCGCGTAACGCTGCGTGTGCGGATTGCGGAACGCGTGCGCCTCGTCGACGACCACGAATCGCGAGCCCGCCCTTGGCAGGAACGGATCACTGACCAGTGCATCGTGAGTGAGCACGCGCGCGTCGACATCGAACTGCGCGAGCGTGTCCCGCCACTGCGCCACCAGCGCGGCAGGGACGATGAGATCGATCTCGCCGCGCGTTTGCTGCATCACCGCCGCGGCGATGAACGACTTGCCGAGGCCGACCTCGTCGGCCAGAAGAAGCCCGCCCCGCGAAGCGAGCAGTGCAAGCGCGCGCTCCACCGCTTCGCGTTGATGCTCAGCGAGCACCAAGCCGCCGTTCGAGAAACGCGCGCAGCTCCGCGAGCTCGCTCGCGCTCACACCGTAGAGCTCCGCGGCGATCGCGTCGATGCCCTCCATCCGATCCTCACCGCGATGCGCGCGCCGCGAGAGTCGAACGAGTGCCGTCCACGCGGAGCGCGAATCGGGCCACGGCAGCGCGGCGACCGTGCGGCCGAAGTAGCGGAAGTGCGCATCCTTCGCGCGCTCTGCCACGGAGACGAGCAACGCACCGGCGATCGTCGAATTGAGAATCGCCGCGATGACGTACGCCTCGTCGAGCGAGACCGCATCGATGGCGTACAGCGTCTGATTCGGCACGAGCGGAAACGCCTGGTCGTTGACATGCACGACATCCGGCAGCACCGCGGCTGCCAGTCCACGCGAGAGATCCTTCCACGCCACTTTGATCCCGACGTGCTCGGGCCGCACGAACGACAACCGAAAGTCCTCCGGCTCCAGACCGCGCGCCGCCGCATGCTTCTCCAGCCACGCCGGCGGCTGACGCCACCCGTGCACCGGCGGCCACAGCATCCACTGCGATTCATCGACCTTCCATCGCTGCAAATCGCGCCCGCGCACGCAGCGGCACACCACGTTGAGCGGAATGGGCACGCCGTCGGTCGTCAACAGATGTCCCTTTTGAATCGCTTTCGCATCGAGAAAGAAGCTCCGGTTGTCCCCCGTCTTCACGCCCATGAACGGCTTCCGTCCCAGAGAGTCCTCCAACGTCCTGTGCGTCCTGCGAAGCCGCCTCAGAATCCCGAGAATGTTAGGCGGGACAAGTGCCCATTCGGATGTGGGCGTGGAGACGGAGAGATCTGCGCGATCGAGCGTGAACGTTTCGCCGGATGCGGAGACGCGCAGGCTGGAAGCCTGCGGACCGGCAGGCTGGAAGCCTGCGCTCCGAAGCACGATGCCCATCGGAAACGTGTCCGCGTCGAACCACTTTTTGCGCCGCGGATCGTCGCTCCAGTCATCGATCGCAACGACGCGATCGCGCGCGACGCGCCGCAGCGGACCGGCGTACGACGCATTGACGATCTTCGACGGCATGAGCATCCCCACGACGCCATCGCTGGACGTCAGCGCAAGTGCACGCTCGAAGAAGGCCAGGGAGAGATCGGGCTGATGGAATCCCGCGCCGGTGTGCTGGCCGCGGAACAGCGCATAACGATCGGTGAGCATCCGCTTCGCGCGCGCGTCGATGCGGCTGTTGCGCACCCACGGCGGATTGCCGACCACGACGTCGAATCCGCCCGTCGCGAGCACGTGTGCGAAGTGCACGTCGAACGAGAAAAAGTCGAGCGTCCCTTCTTCGACGCGGTCGAGCATCCGCTGCTGCTCGGCGACGCGCTGTTGCAGCGCGCGACAGAGCTCCGCGTCGACCGGCGCGCTTCGTCCGAACAGATCGCGCTGCGGTGCGCACGCGAGCTGCAGCTCGCGCTCCGCGGCATCGATGCTGCGCGCGAGCAGCTCCGACGCCAGCCGCTGGTCATTTCCGCGGATGACGCGATAGAGCGCCGGCCTCTGTCCATGCGGTGCGGAGCGATAACGCTCCAGGAGATCGCGCTGTGCGCGCAGCGACTCGAGCCAGTCGCTGTAGATGTCCATCCGCGCATCGCCGAGGAAGTCGGTGGGGCTGAGGAGCGAATTGCCCTGGAGGATGTTGCGGTCGAGATTGGGCAGCGGCTCGATCGTCTCGATCGTCGCATCGCTCCCCGACACGATCGCCAGCCAAAGCCGCAGCTCGCAGAGACGCACCGCCTCCGGCTTCAGATCGACGCCGTAGAGCGACTGCGCGACGATGCGGCGCCGCAGATCGCGCGGCACGTCGGGCGTGAGCTTCCGCCACAAGCGCTCGATCACGCCCAACGCGGAAAGAAGAAACGCCCCGGAGCCGCACGCAGGATCGAGAACGGTGATGCGCTCCAGCATCTCGATCGACGGCGCGTCGCCGAGCCACGTCGTGATCGCGCGCTCGGTCAGCGTATCGACGATCTCCTTCGGCGTGTAGAAGCTGCCGCTCGCCACGCGCTCGTCTTCGGCCATCAGCGACTCGAACACCCGGCCGAGCATCTCCGGGTCGACGTGTGTTCCGCCGCGCGTGCCTTCGTCGATGCGGAAATCGAATTTTTCGAAGACCTCTTCGACCACGCGCTGCATCAATTCATTCGGCAGATGGATGTCCGGGTTGCGCTGCTCGAACAGCGACGGCTCGAAGAGGCCGCCGTTGAGATACGGGATGCGACCCAGTCTCCTTGCGGCAAGAGTCCGCTCGTGCAGCGGCGTGTTCAGGCAGCCGAAGAACAGCGGCACGAGCACGCCCGCGAAGAACTCGCGTCCGCGCCTGATCTCGTGCTCGAGGCGATCGACGAGAAACCGGCGATCGCCGCCGAGCCATCCTTTCTCCTGCACGAACGACAGAAAGAGCAGGCGTGACAGGAGGAGCAGCGCCTGGCCGTCGACGGTTTGCCGCTCCTCGCTGCGGAACTGCGTCGCCAGCGCATCGCCGACTTCCGTCACCGCTGTGCGGAAGCTCCGGAAGAATTGGCGGGTGATGCTCTCGCGATCGAGGGCACGGTCGAAAATTCGCGGCAGCGACGACTCGTCGCCGCGCGCGAGGAGGTTCAGCCGGTCGACCGCATGCGCGCTCGGCTCGCGGAGATCGACGTCGAGACGCCGCAGGCGGCGATCCGGAGCAAGATCGAATATCGAGACATTTTCATCAGCGCAATAAAGAATCGCTGATTTTATAACTAGATTATATTCTCGATAACTGCTCAGAAATTGTGCGATCGCTTCTTCGCTCACATTTCCGGTGAGCACGAAGAGGTCGAACTGGCGGAGCCGCGCGGCCAGTCGGAGGCGGCCCTCGCCGTTCCAGGGAATGGTCACGCCGCCGCGACGCCACTCCGCCGGATCGACGTCAACAGGCGCGACCGGATAGCCCAGGACGCGCAGGAGCTCGAGCGCGCCCGCTTCGCCGGTATATTCTCTGAGGCCGGCCGGCGTCAGCATGGCCGCCCCACCGCATGCCGATCCGCTGGGCCTATCTCAAACGCGTTCTCGCCGGTGCGATCTTCGGCCTGTACATGGCCCACCTGCTGTACTTCCTCAATCCGCAGGTCGACATCACGGTCGCGCGCCTGGCGACCGTCACGCTGATCTACGGCCTGACCTGCGGCCTCTTGTTCGGCTCGCTCCTGTGGGGATTGCGCGTGCTGCGCGTGCGCCTCTTCGGCCGCCCCACCGCACATCGCACGCACGGCTTCGGCTTCGTGGTGCTCGCGGCGTTCATCTCGTCGTTCATTTACTGGGTGCACCTCACGCTGCTCGACATCTACTTGCCCATCGGCGCGCATCGCATCCTGTCGAAGGCCACGAATGCGATCACGCTGACCGCGTTCGTGCTTCTCGCCCTGTGGGTCTTCGAGCGGAACGCGGACCGGCGCCTCTCGCGCGCGATCGTGATCTGCGGCATCGTGCTGATCGCGTCTTCGTCGGTGTTTCTCTATCAGCGCCGGGAGAGCTATCGCACCGAACGGAAGAATGTGGTCGTGGCGACGATCGGCGCCGTGGCCGGACATCGCCCGGTGATCCTCGTGGCGATCCGCAATCTGCCCTACGACTGGATCGTCACGATGAAAGGCGAGGGACTTCTTCCGTTCTTCGAAACGGCGACAGAGCGCTCGTACTTCACGCGCCTGGAGCCGTTCCCGACGACGGACTGGAAATCGCTGTGGGCGTCGCTCGCGACCGGGAAGCTGCCGTACCGGCACGGCGTGACGGGCCGCTATTCGTATCGCACACCGCTCAATCGCAGCGAGCCGTTTCTGTTGCTGCCGTACGGCGTCGGCTTCCGCGCGTGGGGCCTCATTCCGCCCGTCGAGCGGATCTCGGCGCAGCTTCCGTCGGGAGACGCGCTTCCGCTCTGGTCGCTGTTCGATCGCCTGCAGTTGTCCGAACAGGTGATCCGCTGGCCCTCGGTGAAAACGCCGCCGGTTCCCGCGCCGCAGATCGGCCCCGCGGCGGAACGATTCCGCGCCGCCGGCAACGCCCGCCCGCGGATCCTCACCGGTCTCGCCGACGACCTCGGCGCGCTGCAGCGCATCGACGGCAAGGTCGCGCTCAACGCCGTCGCGCTCGAAGGCTTCTCCGTCGCGCAGCGCGCGCTGCACATCTTCCGCAACGAGCTCCCGCCGCGTGGATCGATGAAAGGCGATGCTTTGCGCGCGTATGCGCAACAACTCGATCGCGCCCTCGGCGAGGTCGCACGAGAGCATCCCGATCATCTGATCGTGATCTGCTCGCCGTCCGCCGTCGTGCCGCCCGAGCTCCCTGCCAACGCGTGGACGCTCGTCACCAACGCGCTCTCGCGCGGAGAGCCCGGCGCGGAGCACGGCTTCGTGCTCCTCGAGGGACCGGCCGCCGCGCATCGCGAAAATCCCGCGCCGGCGTTCGTCGTCGACGTCGTGCCGACCATCCTCTTCGCCGCCGGTCTTCCGATCGGACGGGACATGGACGGGCGCGTCCTCACCGACGCATTCACCGAAGACATGCTGCGCCAGAGCCTCTCGGCGATTCAGACCTACGAAGCCGAGCGTGTCGTCGTTCGGCGCACAGGCGTGTAGCACGCGGATCATTTCGTCCACCTGCCCGTTCCGTGGTCGTAGCGAAGGACGCGAATCTTCGCCGTCGCGCCGTACACGCGCACGGCGTAGAGATCCTGACCGCGATCGGTGAGATAGATCGTTCCCGGCGTCGACTCGCCGAGGGGCGAGAACGAGCAGATCGCGGAGCGATTGAAGCGGACCGGGGAGGTTCCGGCGATCAGGCGATCGCCGTCCGGATCGCGAATGGTCTTCTCGAGCAGGCCGATGCGGACGACCGGCGACGTCGGAAACACGACGCGCGGCGGCTTCACGAGCTTGTCGATGCCTTCGGCGATGTCGTCGTTGCGGACACCGTCACCGTCGGCGTCGTCGTAGACGGCGAAGTGCCATTCCCCGCCTAACAACATGAACTTCAGTCCGCAGTTCGTGCTTCGCGCGATCGCGCGCATCCGCGCGAGATGGAAGATCGATCGCAGCTCGATCGATGCGGCGCGGAGCAGCGCTTTGCGGCGCAGCGTCGCGAATGCGGGAACGGCGACGAGCACCATGAGACCGATGATGCTCAGGACGGTGAGGAGCTCCAGGAGCGTGAATCCGGACGTACGTTTGCGCACACGATCTCCTTTGAGTTGCGGGTTGTTCGTGGAGCGGCGGGCTTCAGCCCGCCGAGGCGGGGCTGCCGCGCCGCGCGGCAGCCCCGGGTAGGTGGGGGTGGTGGGGTGTTAGGCGGGCCGGCGTCAGTTCGACGCCGCGGTGGCGGGCTTCTTCGCGCGCGGCTTGCGCGGACTCTTGATCTTGGAGCTGAGCGTGGTCTTGCCTTCGACGCTGACGTAGGCCGAGAGACCTTCGAACGTCTTCGCGCCGATGCCTTTGACCTGCATCAGATCGCTCGTTTTCTTGAAGGGACCGTTCTCGGTGCGGTATTCGATGATGCGCTGCGCGGCCTTCTCGCCGACGCGCGGGAGCAGCGAGAGCTGCGAGGCATCGGCCGTGTTGATGTTGACCACGCCGGCCGACGCGTCACCGGCAGGCTCGGCATCGGCAGCGAACGTCGTGGAGGCCATTGCCGCCACGATGAGAGTGAGAACCAGGATTGGGAGGGACTTCCGCATTGGGTCTTTTCTCCTTTCGTTTTTTCCGTTGTTGTTCGTTGTTAGGGATGAGGGTTGTTCCACACTTGAACCGTCTTCCTTTTCCGTTTCGCGACCGGCTTGACTCTCGCGACCACCTCCTTTCGCGGCCTGTAGATTTCAAGCGGGCCGCCATCGGGCGCGGAGGTGGAACTCTCGTGTTTTGAATGGCTTGTGCGATTCAGAAGGCGGGAAAGAGGTCAAGAATCGCGGCAGAAAAACGGGCGATGCCAGAATTTTTGACGGCAGGGCGTCGGGACGCGCATACTCCTCGGCACACCCATGAGCGATGTGAAGACGCGGCTGACGTTGCAGCTCGCGACTTTGTTCGAGCGCGAGAACGCGATCCGCATGATCGCGACCCAGGCGGGGCTATCGCGTCTTCAAATCGACTTCGACGGACCGCCCGCGGAGGTGTGGACGAATGTCGTCGAAGAGGCGGTGCTGCAGAAAAAGCTCGAGAAGCTCATCGTCTGCGCGCGCGAGTTCTTCCAGGACGACGACATGCTGCGCGAGGCGGCCGAAACGCTCACGCGCAACCCGCACGCATTCGATGTTTCTGCCGCCGAGATCGAGAACCGACACGCACCGTCGCACGCGCCGCAGCAGATCCTGACCATCGCGCTCCTGCTCATCGGCGCAATCATTCTGGTCAGCAGTCTTCAACTCCACTGGATCGCGAGGGGAGCGATCCTCACCATCGCGTTCGTCGCCAGCATCGAGCTGTACCGCCGCCTGCTGCCGGCCACCACCGCCGCGCCGGCGTCCGCTTCATCGACCGAACCGACGGTCGCGACGATCGATCTCGATAGCGGAATGTGGGGCGGACTCGCAGGCGGTGTCGTGACCGGCGCTCTGCTCAGCGCCGTCTATTACAGGGCACAGCTCCCCAACGATGAATTCGACGACGTTCCGCTGATCACTCTTCTGCCCATCGTCAGCGCGTTCTTCGGCGTGGCCGTCGCTGGACTCGGAGTGCTCGTCGCTGCGCTCACGTCCTGGTTCGCGCGCATCGTCGACCGGCATCGCGGCGCATGGTGGATTCTCAACGAGCTGACGGCGTCGCTGCTCGCGGGACTGGTCGCCGGCGTCGTCTCCGGCTCCGGTATCGGCTGGCAATTCGGACAACACAAAGACGACTGGGCGTTCGCCGGCCCGGACATCCTCCTCAGAGGGATCGTTCCGGGCTGCGTGGTCGTCGGCGTCTTCATCGCGCTTTGGGATCAGAAGCTCGTCGCGCGACGACTCACGCGCAGCGTGATCGTGACGACGATCGTCGCGTGGATCATCATCGCGACCGGGACCGCAGCGTCGGACGCGCTGAAGCTGCGTGACTATTTCTATGGCGCGCTCTACGCCGAAGGAACGGCGGCCGCGCGATTCACCGGCGGCATGATCTACGGCGTGATGATCGGCGCGATCTCGGGACTCGTGATCGGGATCTCGATCCTGCTCGTGCGGCGCTGGCCGGACGTCAAGTCCGCCACGCGAAAAGAAGACCCGCCAGCAGAAACGCCTTCTGCAGCGTGAGCATCGCCGGCACGGCCTTCTCGCCGAGCCACGCCGTCGCGATCGCCGCGACGATGTTGATCGCGCCGACCGCGATCATCGGCCCGCGACTCATCATCAGGAACGCGGCGTTGATCGACGCGACGATGATCATCGTCGCGCGGATGCCGAAGATCACCGGAAGCGTGCGCAATCCGACGCGCGCATCGCCGTCGCGATCGTAGGTATCGGCGATGATCTCTTTCTGCAGAATGAAAAGCCCGATGAGGATCGCCAGCTCGCGCGCGTGCAGACTTCCGAAGAGCGGCACACTCGCGCCGACGAGCGCCATCGCGAGATTCTTCACGAACGTGATGCGCTTCAGAAAGAGCGAGTAGACGAACATCAGCGCGATGAGCGCGCACGTCAGCGCGATCACGCGCATCGACTGCGTCGCGATCGCCGCGGCGAGCGCACCGGCATCACACGCAATCGCAATCGCGAGAGCGGCGCGAATGGAGAGCACACCCGACGGAATCGGCCGCGTGGGGACGTTGATCGCGTCGGCGTCGCGATCGTAGACATCGTTGAACGCAAACGCTCCTGCCAGCAGCAGCGCGAGTGCGATGCCCGCTCCGACTTCGCCGCCGAGCGCATACGCAACGACGCCGGCCACGAGACCGGTGTAGATGCGCGTGAGGCGATAGACAGCAATCGCCTTCGCGATCATTCGAGCGGCGTGATGTTCTGCGCGCGCAGGTCGCGCAGCGCGAGCCGCTTGAAGAACGCGGGCTTGTTCTGCGCCTTCGCCTTCTCGCTCCATTTGAAGGCGAGAGCGTCCGCGCTCTGACACGCTTCCTCGAACGTATGCGAAGAGATCATCGTGGTCTCGAGATAGCGCCACTCGTTGCTCGCTTCGTTGCCGCGGCGCCAGGTCTCCCATCCGACGAAGGCGTGGCCGGGAATGACCACGATCGCAGGATTGAGCGAGATGCCTTCGAGCAGGCTGGCGACGACGAGTGTGCCGTCGATGCAATTCGCCTCGCGATCGTCGATGGTCTCGCGCGGCGTGCGCACGCGCTGATTCTGCGAGCCGTTCTCCGGCGTGAAATCGATGACCGAGTTCACGTAGCGAATCTCGTGCTTCTTCAGCGCGTCGAAGACCGCCCTCACCTGCGTCTCGACTTCCTCTTTGGGCTCCTGGTATCCGATGAGGCGCTTCTGCGGATGGAGATCGGTGACGGTGCGCAGGAACTTCATCACGCTCGGCGCGTTCGGCGTGACGTAGGCGCCGAGGTACGGAGTCATGTCGGACCACTTCCCGCTGCCGGGATCGAGGACCGCGAGCGGCGCCGTACTGCGCGCCAGCAACCAGACCGGCATC
>Ga0075418_10002481_pt1 | contig 21146 bp, 21 predicted proteins | sample SoiMetdeltSBSDD2_FD_81776 | JGI IMG/M metagenome (GOLD analysis project Ga0075418, IMG submission 81776) | Bulk soil microbial communities from a Populus tree surrounding site in Tennessee, USA - Soil MetaG P. deltoides SBSDD2 | ecosystem: Environmental > Terrestrial > Soil > Tree plantation...
AAAGGCCTCTTCGACCAGCGATGCGGCCAGTTCCGCTGCCTGCATCGGGAAAGGCAGGACGCGCTGCAGGTCGCGCACATGCCGCTCAAGCCGCTGGCGATGTGCATCGAATCCGCTCAGAACGAACAGGCGCCACGGCTGTCGCGCAAGGAAACGCTCCGCTCCTTGAGAGCCGATCGTTCCAAGCCATCGTTCAAACTTCCGGATCATCGCGAACATCATGTGAGTCATTTCGTGCAGCGCAACCCGGAAGGCTTCAGATGGAGTCGTCGTGTGCAGCGTGCGCACAAAAAGCCGAATGCTGCTGAAGTGCCCGATCATATGGTCGCCCCTCTTCCCGGGATCAGGCGTCTGATCGTTGAGAGAAAGCCTGGAGGAGTATTCGAACGACCAGGGTGAACCGTCCGCGGCTATTACGCGCACTTGAACTATCGCTTTCTGCGAGTACTTCAGCACCCTGGCTTGCGCGTCCACCAGACCGTGCCCCTTTGGGAAGAAGTTATCCAATAACGATGTCATGAAACGAAGGAGATCTTTTTGACCGTCGGTCGACAGTTGCGTGATCGCATCCCTGGCTATTGTTAGGCCATCAGTGACCAGCGCGGCGACTCGCTTGAAGCGCTTGTTAGCGTCCGATGTCGGGTCGCCCAGATTGGACCGCGTCGCTTCCGTCGCTGATCTATCGATTGATCGAATATACATCGCGACTTACCCTTGCTTCTTTAGCGGCGGAGCGGCGGGAGCGCCCTTGTCATCATCCGTTCCACCTCCGCTCTGACAGCGTCATTGAGGAGCACCGCGGCTCCACGCGTATTGCTGTCGATGGCCCTTACATGAATGCCAACGATCGTACGTGTCCCGTCTTCCTCGAGCCATAACGGACCTCCGCTTACCCCGTGAGCGCTCGCGAGTGCATGAGCGATTAAACCGGACGTTGGGGCAACCGCCGGGAATATGCGCCGCCGCAGCGTCTCTCCTCCTTGTGCGTCCCGTCCGCAACTTTCGATCACCAGCGCGCCGATGAGGGGACCAGTGCTTCGAAACATGTGTCGCGATAGAGCCTCTTGACCGAAAGGATAACCAACGAGATTCGCCGTTTTGCCTGCGATGAGAGTGGGGTCAAATTGGCGCAGTTGAAAAACGGCATTTCGTGCCGGGCTGGCGAGGCGAATGATTCCAAAGTCCGCGGCAGTGGCGCGGCAATCACCCGATCGCCACCTTTCACTCACCGCCCATCCGTTTGAGGCGTGGCGCACAACGCTAGCATCAGGACCATTCTGCGCCGGGAATACCTCAATGGATTTCGTACGGGGCGCCTGTGCAGGATAGATATTATGGGCACACGTGAGCACATATGATGGGCTGATGAGAAAGCCGGTGCCTATCGATAATCCCGGTTTGTCGTAGGACCGGGCGACAATCCTGCAGATGCTCTGAAACGGAGCCACGAGAGCGTTAGCCACGCGGACCATCGGGCTCGTTACAACGGGCGGAGTCGCCGGGGCGGGCGCCTGCCCTACTCCCGCGTTCGTTCTGATATACATTCTGATCTCCTCGTGCGCTAAATTGTCGCAGAAGTATTCACAGAAAACTCAATCACCACTGATCGGTTATCCGCCCGCGCTGCAATGGTTGAATTGTCAGTCAAATAAGTCTTAGGCGGCGCTCCTCCTACCGAGATAACGCGAGAACGGGCACTCGTTCCCATGAGATTGAAAACGTTGCGAGCTCTGCCCTTGCGCAAGAAGGTGTTGTGACGTTCGAAGCCCACACAATCGCTGTAACCCAGAATTCGGAAAACCAATGACTTGTCAGCCTCGAACTTTGCCAACATATCCTTGAAGAACTGCTCGTTGATTGTTGCGTTTTTCAAATGACGCCAATTTACGCCAAAGTCACGGATGATCAGGTATTGACATATTATCTTTACGTTCGGTCCCGGGAGCCCCGCGGGTACGAGGACAACGTCGGGGGTCAGGTGTCCTGCCTCAGTTTTCGAGATCCGAATCTCATTCGGTTGGTAGCCAACCACACACGTCTCGCTGGTGATCTTGTTGAGCTGAGGACACCACTCATTTTCGACGACGACAGAGCCATCTGGCTTTAGTTGAATTGCAGGGCCTTGCAAAAACCCCGCCAGCGATCCAAGTCGCGGCGTGACGGACCGAACTCCGCGCCAGCGTAGGAAACCTGGTCGCCGGCGATTGTCGAGGTACACTGGAGTCACTCTCACGTATTTCATTTCTCACTCCTGCTCAAGGATGACCACCCTGTTTGGCCGATAGGCCATTGTTTGCCAGAATGCATTTGTCGAGTTCCAGGATTAGTTGTTCCAGTTCAGTGCCGTTATTTGCTTGCAGCCCCACGGCTACATAACGAAGCAGAGTCTTTTTACCGCCGCCGATATCGACCTCACGCTCGATCAACGCAACTTCGTGGGAATGGTCGGACAGCCCGACCTTTGCAAGCACGGTCTTCAGTGAACCGCGGCTCGCTAGCGTGAGCAGGCCAATCTGAAACCAGCTTCCGGTGCCAGGATTGCCAGTGCGCGGAAGCTTTTGCATGAGGTTGGTCATACCGATGGTAGCGATCGGACTTATCATCCGCCGCTGCGCGAGCAGCGTCATGAGCGCCGCGATCGACCCGGCAGTCCCACTCAGCATGCTCCCTCCGCCCGGAGCACCGCTCCAGTGGCCGCCTGCGACATCGGTGCCGATCCAGAGTCCGCCGCCCCGATTAGTATCGTAAATCCCGGTCTGGAAAAGCGTCGACGCGATGTAAGGAAAGCCAACATCGCGAACGACCGTGTGTGTCGCAAAGTTGGAAGCCGGCACATCACCGCCTACGCTGATTATCATTCGCTCCCAAAAGCCCAGGGCCTCGAGCTTTTTCCGAAACTCCGGGAACTCCCGTTTAGCATCCGCCAGAAGTGTTTTGGCACTTTCGATCCGGGCCTTATCGCGAACACGCAGCGCCTCGTTTAACTCCTTTTGCGCGTTCTCCACCAGGTGCCCGTTAAAGCCATCAACGATGCGCCTTAGGTCGGTCACGCTTTCACCGGTGCTCTTGAACTTGATTCTGGTGGTACTACCGGGCGGGTCGGTGGCGAAGACATCGTCTAGTTGCGGAACCGTAAACTTACCAAACCGAAACGGATTTCCATTGACCAGGACAAGCTTTCCCCGGAGCGAAATTCCGCGCGTAAAAGGCGTCGCTTTGCCGCCGGGGTCGAGCTGGCTATCGGCTAGGCCCTGACGCACAAGGTCGAAGAGATCCGCAATGGTCTTGGCTCCAGTCTTCCCTCTTAAAAACCAGACATCCTGGCGAAGCTGGAAAGCGCCCAGCATTGGCCCGAGCTTGGCGATGCTGGCCACCGTAACCTGCTGCTTGTGATCGAATGATCCGGCGAATTCGGGCTGCAACACATTCTTGGTGAGATCCACCAGGGCGACCTTGATGTGACGGAACTTTTTGTTCTGCATCACCATCACGGGCTTAAGGAGTTCCTGAAGTGCGGCGATCTTGTAGTTCTCCGACCCGTCATAGATCTTAGGATCCATATCGGCGGGCGTAAGCGCGACATCCTTGCCGTTGACTTCAACAAAGTGGGGGAAAAAGGACAAATGCTTGAGCTTCTTCGCGAGCTCTATAGCCGATGTTTGCCCAAGTCCCGCAAGCGCCGACCTATAGATGCTCCTAGCTCTGGCGTCCGGATTCGCATAATGGTATGCCTGAGACGGCCGCAACGTAACGAAGCGTGCATTGCGTCGAGGACCGCGACCGGGTGAATTATTATCTGAGATATACACGACTCTCCTCGGGTTTACGGATTGCCAAATCCAAAACAGTGGATCGCACATACGCCGTTGGAAGTTCCCGCTTACGGTGGCCCCAAAAAGCTATCTTTTATCGCAGCGGCGTACGCCTTTAACTCATTAAGCCGGTTCGCCAGGCCGTCAGATGTTTCCTTGCCGCCGCGGCCTCCCTTTGCGTTGCTTGGATAGTAATGCCGAACCTCTATCGTGATGACCGTGATGCCGTTGCGTCCGCCACGAATGGCTCTTGGTCCCCATCCACCAAGCGAGATCCCGCATTGATGAGCGGCTTTGCTGCCGTACTCACAAACCGTAGGTTTACCTTTCGAATCGGGCCAGTTACCTGGGACTCGGTCGGTTCCACCCGTAGTCTTACCTTTGAGCTTTCTGTATTCGGCAATGAAGTTGGTCGCCATCTTGAGAGCCAGCTCACAGTCCTCTTTTGTGCGGTTCTGTGCGTCCTGGATTTCCGCCTGGATGTTGGCCGGAGCAGTGCCCGCGGCACTAGCCGGGACAGTGTGCGGGTCAGCGAAGATTCCCGGGGCGTCCTGATTTCTTGACATCGTACCGGGCATCTTATGCGCATGAACAGATGCAACCCTGCTCGGGCCGAATCCATGAATCAGCCCTAAGATCGCGACATTCTCCGGCTCGATCTCGGTACCCATTGAATCAACCGGATTCCTGAAGTCGGCAGGTCTGCCCGGCGTCGGAAACTGACGATTCGGATCCACGCAGACGAGTTTGCCGCCGCAATCGAGGCGCTTCGCGCAAAGCGCTGCCGGCGTGAACCGCCCGGGATCGTTCGCGTCGGCGCCAGGCTTTTTTGCCGCCGTTCTTGCATCATTGGAGTTGTCGGGAAAGACCTCGGGCACTACGATCACATTGAAATGGGGCTTTGTTCCCTTCTTCGATTCTTCGAAGAGGGTCTTGATCACCAACTGAGCCACTTCGATGCCGGATAGCTCCGATCCATGAACCCCGGCAATAACTATGGCTCGTCGCTCGGTCGTTCCCGGAAAAAAGAAGGCCGCGATGTCCCTTCCCTGCCTGGTCTTGCCCAGATCGAATGTACAAACCTCTTTTGGGGCGACATGGCGAAGGAAGTCGAGAAGCGAACACTTCGGGACGGTCTGCCGGAGATTCTTTATGACCTCATCGAGATTCTCGGAATCCGCAAGACCAGCCAAGGCGGACGGCAGAAACAAGGATCGGCGCTGTTGCTCGAGGCCGCCAACCGGGACCAGATGGTCGTTGTATGGCCTCAGCGTAACGCGAGGTTCTTGAAGACCTGACTGAACACGCTTCGATGAATCGGAGTAGATGTACATTCTCTCAATCCCGAACGTTTCGTTTCTAACCGCCAGAAAAACTTCTCGCCGTAACATACGCGCAGCGCGTTGCGCGCGCAGGGCGTTGCGCTAACCTTTCAGCAGCCGCGGAATGAAGTTCGCGGTCCGATAGGCAGCCATCGTGTGAGTATCGGCATAGCGCGCAATGAGGCTGCTGATGGCAAAGGCAAAGTCCTCTACAAACGGAGTGCGCTTTGCCACGTCGATACGTAACGAGGTCTCGATCTCGACTTGGATAGAGTCAAGACCATCCGGATTTTGGCTGCCGTACTCCTCCAGAGTGAACCCGCCTTTAATCGTCTCGGGAGTCTGAGATGACACAACATAGCCCGAGGCTCTGAGCAAGCCCGGCAGACTCCGGTCGCGCGACATCGCGAGCGGATCGCGCCTCAATAGGGCCGAGATCGACTCCCCGTTCAGAGTCCCAAAGAAGACGTCGGCTTCATCGCTTCTGACCTGCTCGGTCCCGTGAATGTCGAATAGAAGCCCCGGTCCTCCCGTATCGAGACGAATCTCATCCGCAAAGCTGCGTATCGTGTTGTGGTATTCGAGGTAAAACGGTTCGGCTTCATTATCCTCGAACGCACACTCAAATCTTCGGTTGGCGTCGATGTAATCGCGGTCGAAGTCAGCGATGACGACGTATGGCGACTCTCCGAAGACATCAAAAAGAGTCTGAGCTACTTCCCGGGTAACCGTGCGCGTGAGGCGGTCGGTGTTTAGTTGGAAGTCGCAGTCCTCAGGTATCGTTTTTCCGGTCCGCTTTTTCTGTACGCCAGGTGGCTGGTCGTCACCCCCATGAGGACAAGTCAGGATTGCAGGCAGAGCGCCCTGGTGACGTGAGACTAAACGCCGAACGGTGTAAGTAATATCGCTCATTTGAATCCCTCTCTTAAGCGATTCAAAGTCAAGGCCTCGTCAGTACGTCGTGCCATTCGCCTTGCATCACGCCGTTAGGAAATCCCCCGTGGCGGGCTTGCCAGTCGGCTAGAGCCTGAACGAAGCTCCAGACATCCGGATTGGCGCCTGTGATCCCGAGCTTCTGAGCGATCTGGCGCGCGTGAGGCATCCACCCAAGATGTGGAGCATAGCGGCGGGTCCAGAGCACCGCCTTCATCGAAGCATCCCAACTCAGCTCCTTCCTTTCACCGAGCGCAGCGCTCGCGGCGAGCGCTGTACTTGCGCCCGATGGCTGGCTTTTGGTTTCCGGGACGGCGATGTACATGGATCTCCTGTAGCGATCAAGCTTTCAGCAAGCGGAACGCGTCAGCGTTGACCTTGCCTGGCTTGCTGCTGCGTCGTGAAACCTGGATCCGCATGCCGTCTCCCGCCTTAAAAGTAAAAGTGTCAACTGGCATCCAGGTATGAGTCGAAGGTAGCGCCAAAGTCGAGCGCGCCATCAGCGCTCGAGCGCTCTGGTCGAAAACATATGATTTGGAACGCTGCGCCGGGTCGCTGCTTTGAGTGGCGATATTGATGTGAGCTTCACGGTTGTTGCCCGCCAAAACCGGCCACCACGCGGAAAGACTCCACGTGCCCGGGTCAGTAATCATTCCCTCGTATTGGACCGCGTCATCATCCTTGGCGGCCGGGTCTGCAGCCGCGGAGTAGTACTTGAATGCATAACTCTGTTCATGACTCGCGCTCCACTTAACCCACCGGCGCGTTTCTTCTTTCCAGTTACCTGTGAGCGGGAAAGTGAACAGAGAGTTGTAGTCGAGCACGATGCGCTTTGGTTTAGCGCTGGGCGTACGGCCGTCCCACTTAAGCAGCGCCATGTAGTAGTCCCAATCCCAGTAACCACCCGGATCCCCGTGGCTTGTTCCTGGAACATCGTCGTGGCCAATGATGTGCCCGCGGTCTTTAGGTATGTTGTTGCGATCGCAGATATCACGCACCAGTGCAGATGAGGCCTGGTAGAGGGATTCGGAAAAGCAAGTGGGGGTGTTGGTGCAGCCGCCTTCGTGTTCGATCCCGATAGAATACGGGTTGGCCGATTCGCCGTGGATGGCGGTGAACTGTTCAGCGACCAACTGGGTGATCTCGCCGCGCTTGTCGATCACATAATGTGGCGCAAAGCAGCTTCGGCCCGTCTCCCAGCTCTTGATAGTTGCTTCAGCGGTGCCGATCAGAGTATGGATCACTACCTTGGTGATCTCGGACCGGGCCCGCACCGTGGGTTTGTCGCCGATGCGGTAGACAGTACAAAGCGCCGCCGGAATCACCTGCTTGACCAGCCTGTTGTCGGCGTTGGTGATCGTCGCCGCGGCAACGTCTCCTATTCTCTCTCCAAGGCGAACGTACATGACTTCAATTCCATCCCCTGCGCCGCCAGAAGATCTCCCATTCGAGCAGCATCGGCTGTGCGTCATACCCGGCGCTGCCAAGCGTCTGTTCCGCCCAATTCCGCACCGCCGAGTTGTAAGAAAACCCACGCGGCGGGGTCACAGCCCAGAGTTGCCGGTCGAGATCTTTGCCCGCTAGCATCGCTCGCCACTTCTTCATTCGCCGTCGACTGATCGTCGCGGTGACCATTGCTTTCATCAGGCGGAGAGGGTAGATCAGGACCCAGCGCGCAAGCGTTCGCTCGTTCGGTGGCAAAGTGCCGAGCATGCCCTTCATATCGTAAAGAACCTCTTCGCGCGAGTTTCTGAACTGCGCCGGGTTCAGGAACTCCCGAGGAACTTCGGCTCGCAAAGTAACATTACTCTCCGCGGAAGCCGCCGGCTCAGGACTCGCCGGTCGCTGGGCTGTCGGATCGAATAGAGGCCAGAGCCGATACACGCGCTGGCCGGCGTGAACCTGCCTGGTTGACGCCCGCGTCTCAAACGGGCGGCTAGCCGGACTGAAGAGCTGCGGCGCTCCGAGCATCCGTGCTTTGTCCCGCGTCAGCGGATGAAGATGAACGTCCAGCGCGCCGTCGCCAAGCTCCGCCGCGGCAAGCTGAGCAGTCGGCAAAGTCCGTTGGGCTTCATAAATCTGTGCGTAACATTCGACCTCGTCGGAATCACTCAGTTCCTCGGGATGCTTCAGCTGAGCAGTCATTTCGCTCTTGATGTGCGACCAGGGAAGTTTCAAGTAAAGCCCCGGGTCGGCAAGAATCTTCCGGTAACCGGACGATGTCTCCTCGGGAGCAGCCTGCGCGAGCGCAGGCCGAGATGGCCGCTCCGCATTTTTCAGGTTGTCTGTTGCCGAGGGGACTTCTTCTCGCGCTCGATCGACAGCGCTGCCATTCGATTTTTCTTGTTGCTTCACTGACTCGGGGTTCGTGCTTTCACTTGTCGCTCGAACCTCGAAGATTCGTCCGTGCTCATCTCTGACAAGCTCGCCGAGCGGACGCAGTTGACCCTCGCACGCTTCGTAAAACTTTCCAGCATCATCGGTCATCAGCTCCCCGACGATTCTCAGGTGGACGTCTCTGCCTTCGAACCGGCATTCAAGTTCCGCCGCCTCCGGTTGGCGAGGATGCAGTCCGCGACGTGTCGGAGCATCGATCTGGGTTGACGGCCGTGTCGCAGGGAGCGCCGGACGCGTCGCAGCGAACGAACGGGGCGGAAGGGCCGCCTGCTCGATTCGAAGGACTCTTACACTGCGCCGGCCCCCCAAACCGCGACGAGCTGGAATCTGAATCTCTTCTTCCAGAGCCAGCAGCGAGACGCGCCGTTCAACCGGTTGTCCCGGCCGCCCATTCGGCGGCGTGGCTCGGTTCGATCGCAAGCGATTTGTGGTGATCGAGTATGGCTCTCGCATGCTCATCTCCCTTTGCTCCTATTTGGCGACGTGAATGTGATCGCGGTGCGCGTGGAGCATGCGATCCGAGATTTGTTTGTGCGGTCCTTCGCTGCGAGTCCACGGGCCAAAGAGCTGAACCGGATAGCCCGGCGGCTGAGCCCACCCACCGCGAGCTTGCAGCGCCATGTAGAGCTTGTAGCCTATGTTTCTTCCCTTCTCTTCGTCGATGATTCGATTACGCTCCTGGGGATCCTTTGCAGCGGCTGCCGTTTGCATCGCGGCATTCCATTCCTGTGCCCACTTGCCGATCCCTTTGCCGCCGACTTCATAGATATCTACCGCGCGGCCAGTTCGGTGGAGACCTAATGTGCCCGGACGTACGACAATTCTCAGTGGACTGCCGGCGGCCGAGCTGTTCGCCTGGGCGAATTCGTCCAACACAACGCTGAGATGCTCGGCAAGCTCCGGCACCACCAGGATTGGAAAGTTTGACGGCCATAGGACGCGGTGAAACCGACCGCTTCGAATCGGACGCCTTCCATGTTTTTGCCCGCGACCTGGAACCGTATGCGTGCCGCGGTGAACCTGAGCGGCCGGCTGAACCGGTCCCAGGCGGACCAGTCGCACCGGTCGCGGACCCATCGCACCGCCTCCCGATCTGAACCCTCGTGCCATTTTTGTTACCGACCTCCGAAGCTCTCGTTGTACCAGTAGCGGCCCATGATTCGACCGGCGAACACTCGAATTGGATACGTTGCGCCTTGTACTGGAGCAAGGTCTTCGTCTCTTATCGAGCGATTGCGAATGACGAATTCAAGCCTGGCGTTTTCGTCTAGGCGGATGACAACTGGAAGACAGTTGCAGCCCCAGGGATTGACGATCATCTCGAGACGGATGTAGGGAAAGACCGGCTTGCCGTTTTGCAAGATCAGCCACTCGAAGCCCGGCGTGAGGATCTGACTAACGTCCCTGGCGTATAAGTCCGTGAACTGGGCAAAGTGCGTCAGCACGCCGCAGTATTGCGGGTGCAGTTGAAAGCTTGCCAACACCTTCTGCTCTCCTCTTCGCGGAAGGCTTTCGGGGGCCTGCAGCTTATAGAGTGCAAACGGATCTTGCGGTTGTCCGCTGATGTCGACTCTCACATCTCCTACGAACCCGCTCACGTCGAAGTAATCCGCATCTACGGGAATCCCGCAGTCCAGAAAACGATTGTGAGCAACCGCCGTCGACATGGTTGTCTACTCTGGTGTTCGTCCGGTGCCGAGAAGTTTGAAGCCCTGAAGCACGATGTACAGCGTGCCGGGCAGGGTTGATAGCTCCTCGATCTGGATTCGAATTACCGATCTTGGCTCGAAGGCCACCGGACGCGCGAAGGGTCGGAAAGGACGATCCCCGTTCGCAATGCCCAACCCTGCAATGTTGTGAATTGGTTTGTTCTGCAGCTCCCTCCCCGTGCTGACTACGTCGATGCTGTAGAGAAAGCTGATGTCTTCAGGCCCGCAAGCCGGTTCAAATGCGGATCCGAGGATGGCAGGATCGATTTGATCAAACGGAGTATTGGCCGCGAAGAAATTAGCGAAGCGCTGACTGAACCTGAAGCCGCTCGATAGACTGACGTTACTGGCCTGGAGTCCCTTCGCGATCGCACCCAGGGTCAGAGTCGACGGCGTGAGCTGCGGTACGCTAAACCTGCTCGAGGTGATTCCAGGGGGAGGACTCGCACTCGTAGTGGCCAACTCTACAAGCAAACTGTCACCGGCCGAAAGCGGTCTGTCGTTGTCCAATCTTTTTAGCGGAATCGTCGCCCTTCCGGTGGTTAAGCCTTCGAGTGGCAGGCTGAGTGTATGAGGATTGCCGTCAACCTGTATGAGATTACTTGCGCGGTCGAGTAAAGAGAGCTTTACGGTATCATTCGGGCCGCCGTAAACGGTTACGGCCTTATCACCGGCGGCGGGCAGCTTCCTGGTTGAGGCGTCAGGACCGATTACCGGAGTCGACGATTGTACAACTACATCAATCGGCTCGCTCAGAAGGTTGTTTGTTCTGTCCCAGACTCTGATAACACCGAGCGGATCGGGCGTGGGGAAGATCACAGTTCCATCGACACCAACCCTTTGTGGCGGGGACACCCTACCGCCAGTGACATCCACGATGACCACTTCGTCGCCCGGCACGCCGGCGACGAACGCCCCTTGCAATTGCGTCAAGGTCGGCGGCGCTGCTGATGCGGTACTACCCGAGGTTGTGAAAAGAGGGCCGGACGACTGGAATAGAGGGATGACAACGGGGACGGTCGCCGAATCGACTACAGGTCCAAATGCTCTCGGGTTTTTCCGCTCATCCAGCACAAAGCTATATCCGAGTGAAACCGCGACGAAGACACCTTGCATGCTGATCTCGACCACGTCCTGCAGTTTGACAACGTCCTGAGTGTTGTTGGCGGATTTCCCCTGCAACTTGAACTCAAAAACGTAATCGAACGGGATGGACTTCGTAATCGGCGGCGCCCCTCGCCCGTACCGATCGATCGCTGGCTCCGGGATTGCCCTTGGATTTACAACGGTCCGCATTAGGTCTCCACCAAATACGGATACTCATCCGTATCAATTCGTACTCGTTTTCAAGCCAACATCTTGTAACCCTGAAACACAATAAACAGCCGGCCCCGACCCGATATCTCTCTCACCTGAACGCGAATAGTCGAGCGCGGCAGAAACGTCATTGGTTTGTGAAGAACTCTGAAGGGTCGGTCGCCGTTCGCGATTCCCAGCCCTGCCACGCTGTGCACCGGTTGGTTCTGCAACTCCCTGCCTGTGCCCGAGTCAACAATGGTGTAGAGGAACCTCACGTCATCTGCGAGGTTCAGCCTTTGAAACATCCGCCCGGCAGTCGTCGCGGGCAATGTCGAGAGGCCCGAATTAGTAAAAGCAAGGAACAACCTGACGGGGTCTATCCGAATTCCATCCAACAGCGCTCGAGCGGGTTTGATGTCCTTGAGCCTGATCTTGTTCAGGTCCGCGGGGTCAGTCGGGTTTCCGTCCGAATTCCCGACCGCTTCCACCAGATCGATCGTAAGGCTTGTGTCGCCGGGGTCCAGACTGTAACCGATCCCCAGAGTCATATAGCCCCCGTCGACGCTGACCGGCACTTCATCCTCTTCGATGTTCCCGGGCCGTCCCTTGAGGTCGAGCGTCGAGACGTAATCGAACGGAACGATTCCGGTCGTCGGTAGGTCTTGCGCGACAGCTTCGCCCAGAGTTCGATAATTCCCGGTCTCGTAGTCGTAGACCGGGATCTTCTTGAGCGGGTCCAACTCGACCAATCGCCTTACTGCCTCTTCAAGGTTGCCGGCCACGCCAAGCAGCTTGTAGCCCTGAAGCGTAATGAACAGAGTGCCTTTTATCGATTTCGCCGGGTTTGCGATCGTCGTCCGCTCCTCGATCTGAATACGAATGGTCGAGCGCGGCATAAATACCATTGGCTGTGAAAGCGCTTTGAACGGCCTCTGCCCGTCAGCCCGGCCAAGCGTTGCCACGCTGTGAACCGGTTCGTTCTGTAGCTCCCTTCCGGTCGCCGAGTCCACGATGCTGATAAGAAAGCCGAAATTCTCTGGCGGTTTTATCCGTTGAAAGATCTTTTGAGCAACGCTTCCATCAAGACTTTCGTCCAGTTGATCTCCTCGAAATGCTACCGACTCGAACGCGGGGTCTATCCTGAAGCCTTCAATCAAAACGTCAGGCGGAAAGCTGTTGAGAGTCATGTCACCCAGTCTTGCCTGACCCGGCGATCGCAGCACGACGGGCTCGGCGCGATCCTCTTCGAACGCATAGCCAATCGCTATCGCCACGAACACGCCTTCCGCACTTACGTTGATCACATCCTGTATGACATTGCCGGCCGCTCCAGTGATCTGAAAGTCGGCGACGTAGTCATAGGGAATCACTTTCACCCAGGGCAGGTCATGAATCTGCTCTCTGCCAAATGGTGTCTGACGTTCGTAGCTTTGGCTAACTCCATTCATGCGTGGTGCAACTCCATGCGCTACTGCACACCTCTCGTCATATATCCGTCCAGAACAACCCAGATAAAGAACGGCCCATAGATGCGCTGAAGCTCGTCGGCCACGTCGGCCTCCGGGAACTCAAGCTCCACTCTGAAGTTCTGTTGGGTATCGATTGAAACCGGCTCGGCAAATCGAAAAGTCGCCTCCGGCGCCGGGAGGCCGTGAGTAACGGTTTGCCCGTCCTCCGAGAACGGTCCTGCGCCCGCAGGGAAAAACCAAGTCGGCATCTGGATCATCGTCTTCTCGCCGACGATGAAGGAGGTCACAGAATTGTAGACCAGCTTGGACAGCACCCGCAGGCTGTCGCGCGAAAGCTGGTCATCAATCGGAATCGACTTTTTGTCCCCGAGACTCTCATTGAGACACCTTGTGATGTCCGCTTTGCTCGCCGACGTGTGTTGGTGGTGGTGCTGCTCAAGCTCTTCGGCGACGGCAAGCAAGCACTCTTTCAACTTCCCGAGCTGTTTAGCTCGCGCGCGCGCATCGTACAAAAACTGTTCAATCGTATTGAACAGTGTTTCCAGCGCGGCAAACTGGGTTTTGTCGATGCTCCTAAGCAACTCTACCAATTGTTCGAAGCCGTCAGTGATCAGCTTGACGTCCGGAAGCTGCCTTAGCAGATTGGCTTCCTCTCGCTCATCCGTCAGTTCCTGCAGCTTCGTTACGAAGGCGGTGAGCGGCTTCGGGAACTCGATCCTGGTTCTGGTCAGCACATCGAGCAGCGGCTTGCGAACCTGTCTCAACTGACTCTGTAGCTCGAGGATCGGCTTCACCTTTTCCTCGTTGCCGTAGATTCGCAGTATCCCAATGGCTCCGTCGAAATCTACGGGTATCTGATCCACCGCATCGATCGATTTCTTGAATGCGTACAACCTCTCGCGGGCGGTCTTCAGCTGCTGGTCAGTAATTGCCGGCTCACTCTCGCAGATCAACTTCGACAGAATGTCGATGCAGCGAGGCAGAGTGCTGGATGAGCAGTTGCCGTTTGAAGTCCCGTTCGTCGCCGTCAGACACCGCTCAACTTCGATTGAGAACCTCGTAGGAAGATCGGAGACAACGACGCGCAGGGCCCGCGCCTCGAACGTGTTCCAGTGCGGGAGCAGCGAGGTCGATTGCATGTTGGTTTCAAGTTTTGTTTTGCCTTGAACGTTCACGAAAAACTTCAACACGCTGGAGGTCGCGATATCTCTGAGCTGCTTGCCGGGAGCTACGAAAACCGAATCGTAGAGCGGCAAGTGGACTTTCTCTTTGATGCCTTTGATTACGGCCATAATGGAATCTCAACACGTCCGCAGAACCGGCAGGGCGAGTCGCGGGCTCGTGCCCGGCTCGCCCTGCTGGACATCTCCGGAACAGCAGGAAGCCACGCGGCAGAAAAGTTACTGCACGTCGCGCGTCATATATCCGTCGAGCACCACCCATATGAAGAGCGGTCCATACAGCCGCTGCAACTCGCCCAGCACGTCGCTCTCGGGCACCTCGATCTCGACTCGGAAGTTCTGCTGGGTATCGATGGTAACCGGTTCGGCAAAGCGGAATGTGGCCTGCGGGTTCGGATAGCCATGCGTCGTCACCCCGCCGTTTTCGGAGTAAGGGCCGGCGCCCGCCGGGAAGAACCACGTGGGCACCTGGATCATGATCTTCTCGCCGACGAAGAAGGTGGTGACAGTGTTGTAGATGAATTTGCCGATCAGCGTACCGAACCCGTCATTGGGAACGATCTGCTCATTAGGTGGTACCGCCTGACCGCTTTGTTTGAACTTGTCTTCGACAGCCTTCAGGACGGCGCGATCAATCGTAATCGACTCTCCCGACCCCAATTCATTCGCACCCGAGCTTGTTCTTGTGAACTTCAGGTCAAGGTCTGCAAGCTTCTGATTAGAATCGATCGTAATCGCTGCGCCTCCTGGTCCTTCAACTTTCCGTTTGAGATCGACGAAGTTGCGCACGGTAAAGGTGAGTTTGCCCGTAGGTGGAGTGGCGGTTGACTTGAGATCGAAATCCACATCAACAGTCGGCGTATCGGCAAACTGCGGCGGCAGATCCGAAATCACAACTCGCAGCGCGCGCGCCTCAAAGGTATTCCAGTGAGGCAACAACGAAGCGGCCTGCATGTTGGTTTGGAGTTTTGTCTTCCCGTTCACGTCCAGGAAGAAGCGCAGAACGTTTGAGGTGAGAATCTCGCCGAGTCGTCTCCCACCCTTGACGGAGACCGAGTCGTATAGCGGCAGATGTACTTTCTCTTTTACTCCTTTTACGACGGCCATGACTTCCTCCTAGCTAGCTACCAGATCGGCTGAAACCAACTGGTGCTGGGTTTAGTTTCTTCTTCCGGTGGACGAAAGGACTCGCAGGACGGGTTGACAGTCCGCGGGCGATAAAAGCCTTCGACGCCGCCGATGTTTTCCACCGGCACTACGCGCGCGCTCATGTCTCGCTCGCGCACGTAGCCTTCAAAGGGCGCTTCGGCGAAGTAGCCGACATCTTGAGGCGCTTCGTCGTATCCCATTACGTCCGCAGATTCGCCGTAGTATCCCATTGTCTCCGGCGACTCGCCGTAGTAACCCACTTCTGGGGACTCGCCGTAGTAGCCCAGCTCCGGCGCCTCTGCGTAATAGCCTACGTCAGGCGTTTCATACACGTATCCCATTCCTTGCGGCGCATAGGCCAACTCAGGAGCTTCGGCATAGTAGGCGACTCCTTCCGGCGGCTGACCGTATCCTTCGACAAAGCCCGGCGGCGGGTCCGCGAAGTAACCGACATCGGGCGACTCTGCGTAATAGCCGACGGTCTCAGGCGCTTCAGAGTAGTAGCCCATCTGTTCGGGTGCCTCGTACACGTAGCCCATCTCGGGAGTCTCGGCGTAATAACCCATCTGTTCGGGCGCCTCGTAGACGTAGCCAATCTCAGGAGCCTCGGCGTAATAACCCATCTGTTCGGGCGCCTCATAGACGTAGCCAATCTCCGGCGCTTCGGCGTAGTAGCCCATCTGTTCGGGCGCCTCGTAGACATAGCCAATCTCCGGCGCTTCGGCGTAGTAGCCCATTTGATCGGGCGCCTCCGCGTAATAGCCCGAGAATCCTGAAATTGATGATGCGTTGACCGGATAGAACCGCATGCGTCTTCCTCCTTTATCACTTGAAGGGTTCACAATCATGATTTCATCGAACGGCTCGCCCTGACTTGCCATGCTTTAGCACCTCATCCTTCAATTCCGTTGCGGGTGACTCGATACCGGCCGCCTACGATGTAGAGGCGCGTCCCGGTAGGGTTCGTCGCTAGAACTGGCCGGCGTTCGTTGAAGAAGTGAACGTATGTTCTCGCCGGATCGCCGGGTGATCTGGTCGCGCGGTAAATCAGCCCTCGCAGTTCGCCCACTGGAGTGATTGGCAACGGAACCACGCGAGTGATGCGCAAACGAACTCCGGAAGAACAGGGCGAGCCAATCTGCTTTTGACCGCAGCCGCCGGGTCGTCCCTTGCAACCGCACGAGCAAGCCATCGAGCTTTCTCCTATCGGAATCGGCGCACCGGAGCCGGAGCCGGGGTCGGAACCGGAATGACAGGCACGCCAGGTTGCGCCGTGACCGCAGGCGAAACTGGGATGATAGGTCCAGGTCGCAAACCAGGTTGCGCTACGACCGCCGGACGCGCGCCAGGACGCCGACGCCCTCTGCGTCGCCGTATGTACGCCGGGATTATTATGTTCACCGGCACTGCGACTTTGCGCCTTTCGCCAAACTGCCCGATTCCATCCACCACTTCGTAAAGCTGCCCGCCGGGGCCTTCCATCAATCCGTCGGCGCCGGCGATTCCGGTATTTTTCAGAATGCTGCAAATCGTTGTCGCTCCCGCGGCATAAGGTCTCACGGGCGGGATGAACTTAACGATCGGGCTCAACTTGTTGACGATTCCGCATACAGCTTTGGCCGTAGTTCGTACCGGCGGAGGAACAAGATGAGAGAGGTTCGGGAGCGCGGGCACCGGCGGGGCCTCAGCGATACCGGCTTTTCGGAGAACGCCGCAAAACTTGTTCGCCATTCGGAATGGACCCGCAGCCTCCGGAACCTGGGCGACCACCGGGCCGACTTGCGGTATAAAGTTGCAGACTCGCCTGGCCATGCCCTTCAGAGGACCTGGTATGAATTTGGCAAGGATGGGCAGCGCGCCACTGGCGGCCTGCTTGGCGACTTTAACCGCTCCGCTTGCGAGTTTCTTAAGGCCTTTCCAAAAGCCGATCGGATTACCCAACCCGTCAACGCCCTCGACCCATTCGTAGAGCTGCCCGTCCGGGCCCTGGCGTATCTCGCCGACGTAGTTACCGATTCCCAGGCTAGCGCCAATTGTTCCGTATGGCATTTTCTTCCTCCTGTCAGATAAAGGCGTCGATCACAACGCAGACTCGATGTCGTGGCCGCTTCCTAAGAAGCCGGTCACGCTCGAACGCTAATCGACTCTCAAGATTTCTTTATGGTCGGCGCGCGGCGCCCATCCCATCGGCCGGTTCATGGTCGCGTCCAATGGTATCCACAACCCTTTACAAAGCGCTTCCAGGTAGATATGGCTGAATAGTTTCTTATTGCGAGGGTTAAACCCTACCAGCACCAAACGCACGGGATGCCCGATGGATTTGATCATCGACGCCAACAAAATCGTCATGTCGTCACAGTCGCCCGCTCGCAATTCGAGCATTCGCCGCGCTGAATGAAGTAACTCGACGTGATGAATATCGCGGGTGTACCGGACGTTGTTCTTCACCCATTCAAACAGCGTTTGGATTTCACCCAGATAGTCTTTCGGTCGGACGCGGGTCCGAATCAGAATGTCGATCGCTTGCTGGCGAACGCAAAAATCCTTTGCTCCTGCCCGGACCAACTGGACGATGTAGTCGACGGTTTTCTTTGTGCCCGCGTAGCCTTTGGGAATTCGACCAATGTAAATCCTGGGCTTGCGAGGTGAGCAAAGGTCCATTGAATCGACATTCCTTCGTGCCGTGCCGCCTTCTGCCGGGCAACACGTGTGCCAGCGCGATCGGCGATGTGATGAAGCAGCTGATTTGGATTTTACTGAGGCGTTTACGGTTCCCGCCGGAGCGGTTCAGAACTCAGGGTGAATCATAATTGTTATGACAATCACCTAAGGAGAAACAGTAGGAATGGTTCCATTCGCCTTGACTGAGGGTAGATTAGCGGGAGCATATAAAGAACGCGCCGGACCCGATTGGACAACCTCGCTCGGCAGGCTCGCGGTCCACCCCAACGTCTCTACACACAAGATGAGGCGCTCAACTCGGTAATTTATCTCCCTTTGTTGACAAGCAACGGTTTGCGACGTAAGCTTCCTCACATCCAGCGCAGTATTGCTATAAGAATTGGATAGGCTCAACAGGCAGGTTCGGTTTTCGATTAGTCTATCGGTCCCGATGAGAGGCTGTTTATCGGTTGGATTTTGGAACTTGCGTGGATTTCATCTAGCTATTGCCGAATAAATCAATTGTGTCGCGGGTCTGGCAGGTAGTCTTACAGGTTGACATTCCAGGTTCCTGAACTGCTGCCTCAGGTCATCAAGGCGTAGCCACCTCCCAGCAGATTGGGGTTCTGGCCTTTGAGTCAGCTTCAAAACTCTCGCTGATTGGAGCGATTACTGTGGGAATCTCAAATCACTTCTTTGTCTGCGCCTCACTGAAGACTAAGGATGGAAACAACGCGGACGGACCATTCCTGTTGCCTCCGGGCTTTGACCCGAACAATGAGTCTTTTCCTCCGTTGAAACTCTTCATACCTCAAGTGGCGGGCCCTGGCGCTGTTGCGGGCGCCTGCACGATAAGCCCCAATGGCGGGAATACCGACTTCGCTCTTTCGTGGCAGGCAAAACAGGGCAACACTTACGCCGTGGTCAATGTTAGCCCGGACCACATCTACCCGCCTCTGGATTCTAATGGCCTTTGGGATTCGTTCAACAAGTTTCGACAAGCCCTCGAGGGCTTACCGCCGACCTGTCTTGTCTCGGGCGGCGCGGCCATTATCGCCAACCGCATAGCCCAGGCGCTTCCGCTCAGCTATGCGGGGACATCCTTGTTTGCCTATGGGCTTGACACCGCGTCGCGCTGCGTAGACTTGCTGCCGGGGATGTCCCTGCGCGTCGATTACGGGACATACCAGTACATCAACCCATCAACCGTCGTCGGGGGGAACAGGAACGCCTACACGGGCACTGGGTCCACGCGTTTTCAAATCCGCCGCCGAGCCGACGGCTTTATCGGGTTCAACGCCTTCACCGACTCGCTTTCAAGCTTTCAAATGGTGATGGGCAATCCGCCGCAAATTTCTGGCCTGCTTGATCTCGAAGCCCGTGGCAATAACATGGCTTACTGCCGCCTGATCTACCCTCCTCAGATCGATAACGTCGTCACGACCAAGACCGCGCCCGATGTCGGGCGAAATGTCACGCTTATCATGGCGGACACTCTTGCACACCTGGAAACGGCGACGACCAACTATATCGAAGGCGGTTCATGCGGTGGCGTAGGCCAGTGCCTGTTCTTTAGCGGCAGGTGCGCGGCTTATCCTGAGATCACTGTCATGCTCAATGGCTCGCCGGTGATTGTTCCGCTCGGTACTACGTTGAAGGACGTAATCGCGAGCGTGATGACCGTCTCGATTGATGAAGTCCTAAACGGCTCCTTCCAGCTCCTGCTTTGGCGTTGGGCGCAGCCCTCGCTGCTCGATTCGGATCAAGGCTGGAATGTGGGTTACACCCTTACAGCGGTCCAGTTTGAAAGCACCACGACGGTGAATGCTACGACCGGCTTGACCCAGTGGGATCTGCCGCTCGCAATGGGCGACTACATCCAGATAGGCGGGTCCAGGTAGCCGGAAAAAGGAGGAGGCTATGTCGATACGCTTTTCGCGCATCGCGCTGGCAGCGCTGCTTGTGATAATCGCACACCAAAGCGCATCCGCTCAGTTCACTCTGCTTTCGCAAAACACTCTGCACCTCGGATGGGGCCAGCCGGCTTACCAGACGAACAAGAATACTTACATGTTCAATAACGTTATCGGAGTACCCGCGAATTTCGACGTGGTGATTCTTCAGGAAGTTATGGACCAAGCGAATCTTGCCGCGATCACAATCGGGTTTCTGCCCGGCACCTACGCGGTGGTGCAGACAACTCCGTTAGGCCCCGGCAGCTACAAGGAGACCTACGGCTTTCTAGTCCGCGTCCCTGCGGGTGGAAACGCGTGTTGCAACATCATCACGACTCCGACCGGGCAAACCTCCTCCACGTACACAGGCGCCGGATTCTCAAGACCTCCGAGCGGCGTGTTGGTCCAGGGGGCAACTAATACCACCTGGGTCATTAACTACCATGCCATGTTTGGCGCTGTAGGCGCGCGCCGCACGGAAGTCTCCAGGGTTTCGGCCGTCATCACTCAATTCCAGGCACTGGTCATGGGGAACCCCGGCCAAACATACCCGCGCTTTATCGTCGGCGGAGACTGGAATTTTCCGGATACCGATCAAGCCTTCACGAACATAAGAAACAATCTTCCATTAGCTAATATCCTGGTCCAGCCCACCGCTCTGACGAGCCTCAAACGTGGGGGTGTCGGTATGAGCTCGGCATATGATCATTTTTTATGGGACTCAAACGTCGTCACTTGCAACGGGGCCGCGGTGATGCCGGTGCCCGGCGGGAACCTGCCCGCTTTCCGCTTAACCTTTTCGGATCATCTTGGGGTGCGCATTGATGTTCAGTAGTAGACCAGACGCAGGCCAGACGTTCATCGCATCGCGCTTTCTTAAGGCGCGGGTTCGCGCGCTGACTGCCCTCGCCGCGATCTTTGCCGCGGGCGCTTCAGTTGTCGCCCAGGGCCCGGCTCAAAAACCGGAACTGATTCGCGATCAGTTCCGGGACACCAGCGGAAGGTCGGGGCCGCAACTGGTTTCGCTTAACGGCGGCGAATTCATAATGGGGACTCAACCATCCGACCCTGCCTATAACACCAGAAATGTTCCGCATAGGGTCGTGCTCTCCCCATTTGCGATCGGCCAGTTTCAGATCACCAACGAAGAGTTCGCGATGTTCCTAAACGACCGTCGTCTCTCGCTCGAGCAGACCGACGCGCTGATACAGGTCAGATTGACGCCGGGATTGACCGTTCCTGAATCGGGACACCCCGTT
>Ga0075418_10002482_pt1 | contig 21145 bp, 26 predicted proteins | sample SoiMetdeltSBSDD2_FD_81776 | JGI IMG/M metagenome (GOLD analysis project Ga0075418, IMG submission 81776) | Bulk soil microbial communities from a Populus tree surrounding site in Tennessee, USA - Soil MetaG P. deltoides SBSDD2 | ecosystem: Environmental > Terrestrial > Soil > Tree plantation...
CCGAGGGCGTGAACACGCGGGCGGAGCTGGCGGCGGCCGGCGCAGCGCTGCGCGACCGGGTGAACGAGGCGCACATGCTGGCCGGGGTGACGATCGTCGACCCACGGACGACGTGGATCGACGCCGACGCGGTGCTCGAGCCGGACGCCGTGATTCATCCCTTCACCGTGATCCGGGGCGCCTCGCACGTCGCGAGCGGCGCGGAGGTTGGGCCGCATGCGGTGCTCGTGGATGCGGTCGTGGGAGAGGGCGCCCTCGTGGGGCCGTTCTGTTACCTTCGGCCCGGCACCGTGCTCGAGGCAGGAGCGAAGGCCGGCACATTCGTCGAGATCAAGAACTCGCGCATCGGCGAGAGGACGAAGGTGCCGCACCTCTCCTACCTCGGCGACGCAGACGTGGGTGAGGACACCAACATCGCGGCCGGCAACATCACCGTCAACCTCGAGCACCGGACGAGGACGAAGCAGCGTACGACGATTGGTCGCAACGTCAGGACCGGCGTCGACAATGCCTTCGTCGCCCCGGTCGAGATCGGCGACGACGCATGGATTGCAGCCGGTTCAGTGATCACAGAGGATGTACCTCCCGGTGCGCTGGCGATCGCGCGCGCGAAGCAGGTCAACAAGGAAGGACGCGGTGGAGAGCGGAACGATTGAGCAGACCCTGCCCGGCCTCGACGCGGACGTGCCGCGCGTGCAGATGACACCCGGGCACGCGATCCCGCTGACGCCGAAGAAGCGGCTCATGGTGTTCTCCGGCCGCTCGCACCCGGAGCTGGCGGCGAAGATCGCGGAGCGGCTCGGCGTCGAGCTCGGCGAGGTGGAGCTCACGACCTTCGCGAACGGCGAGACGTACTGCCGCTACGACGAGTCGATCCGCGGCGCCGACGTCTTCATCCTGCAGACGGGGTGCGAGCCGGTCGACCGCAACCTCATGGAGCTGTTCTTCATGATCCAGGGCGCGAAGCTCGCGTCCGCAAAGCGGATCACCGCGGTCATGCCCCTCTTCCCGTACGCGCGCCAGGACCGGAAGGCGAAGCCGCGCGAGCCGATCTCGGCCCGGCTCATCGCCGACATCCTCCAGCTCGCCGGCGCGGACCGGGTCCTCACCATGGATCTCCACGCGGGACAGATCCAGGGGTTCTTCACGATCCCGGTCGACCACATGACGGCCCTCCCGCTCTTCGCGCGCCACTTCCGTGACCTCGGCCTGACCGGCCCCGGTGTCGTCTCGGTCTCGCCGGACGCCGGGCGTGCACGTCTGGCGGTGCGCTTCGCGGAGATGATCGACGCCGACTTCGCGATCATGCACAAGACGCGGCCGGCGCACGACGAGGTCTCCGTCACCGAGATCGCGGGCCGCGTGCGCGACAAGGTCGCGATCGTCGGCGACGACGTGATCATGACCGGCGGCACCCTGCTCGCGAACGTCGCCGCGCTGAAAGACCACGGTGTCACGGATGTCTGGGTGTTCGCGACCCACGGCCTCTTCTGCAACGGCGCACTGGGCCGGTTCGCCGACAGCGACATCACGGGGATCCTCGTCACCGACACGGTCCCGATCGACCCGCGCGAGCGGCCGGACAACCTCACGGTGCTCACCGTCTCCGGGCTCCTCGCCGAGACGATCATGAACGTCTTCGCCGACGACTCCGTGTCCGCGATCTTCGGCGGAGAGAACCAGCTCTTCTAGAGCCCGGCCGTTCCGCTCAGCGGCAGGTCGTGTAGTCGGCGTCCGGACCGAGCACACCGTCACCGTGCCCGACCCGTTCCTGCCAGGGCAGGCAGTACTCGTTCTGCGCGGACGCGGCCAGCAGGATCGTGCTCACGAAGAGGGCGACGAGAACGACGAGGATCGCGATCTTTCGCTCCACGGGCGCATCGTGGGGCAGGACTGCGGCGGGAGAATCCGCCAGACGGGTGAAGCTCGCTCTCACCGCCGTCCCTCGGCCGACGTCGGCACGCTCGTGCGGCTCGGCTACAATCCGCCGCCGTGTCAGGGGACAGGTTCAAGCTCGAGGTGCAGGAGAGGGAGTTGCGCGGCTCGCGCGAGTCGCGGCGCCTGCGCGCCCAGGGTCTCGTCCCCGGCGTGCTCTACGGCAAGGGGCACGCACGCGCGATCGCCGTCCCCGAGCACGACCTCAGGTCGGCGCTGACCGGCCCCTCCGGCATGCACGCGATCCTCGACGTCGTGCTCGCGGGCCAGACGACGGTCCATCCGTCGATCCTCGCCGAATACCAGCAGGACCCGATCCGCGGGACCGTGTCCCACATCGACCTGCGCGAAGTGCGTCTCGACCAGCCGATCCAGGCGACGGTCGTGGTCCAGCTCGTCGGCGAGTCCGAGGGCGTCAAGGTCGGCGGCGTGCTCTCGCTCGTCACGCGCGAGCTGCGCGTCGAAGCGCTTCCGACCGAGATCCCGGAGCACCTCGAGGCCGACGTCTCCTCGCTCGCCATCGGCGACGTGCTCCGCCTCGAAGAGCTGACGGTAGACGGTGCGGTCACGTTCTTGGACGATCCCCACGAGACCGTCATCGCGACCGTCGCCGCGCCGCGGGTCGAGGTCGAGCCGGAGGTCGAGGAGGAAGCGGTCGAGGGCGAAGAGGTCGAGGTCGAAGAGCTCGAGGGCGAGGAACCTGCAGCCGAGGCGGGGGAGACCTCAGCCGAGGCAGCATCCGACGAGGAGTAGCCCTTGCGCTTCCTCCGTCGGGGTGAGAGCGCCTCGACGCTCGACCTGCTCGTCGCCGGTCTCGGCAACCCCGGTCGCGAGCATGCGCGCGACCGCCACAACGCCGGCTGGATGGTCGTGGACGAGCTCGCCCGCAGACGCGGCGCCTCGTTCCGCTCGAAGTTCAGCGGGCGGCTCGCGGAGACCAGGCTGGAGGAGGCGAGGATCGCGCTGCTCGAGCCCGAGACGTACATGAACGAGTCCGGCCGCTCGATCGCCGCTGCCGCGCGCTTCTTCAAGGTGGCACCGGAGCACGTCCTCGTCGTCCACGACGACGTCGACCTCGAAGTCGGCCGCTTGCAGGCGCGCCTGGGAGGCGGTCTTGCCGGGCACAACGGGCTCCGCTCGATCGCGACGGCGCTCGGCACGCAGGACTTCCTCCGCCTCCGCATCGGGGTCGGGAGACCCGCGCGCGGGGACCGGCGCCCGGTCGCCGACTACGTCCTCTCGCCCTTCGAGGCGGCGGACGACGTCGACTCGCTCGTCGCGAGCGCGGCCGACGCCGTCGAGTCCCTCGTCGAGGAGGGCCTCGAGGCGACGCAGCGTCGCTTCAACTGAGACGCCGGCGCCGCGGAGCCAGCCGCTACTCGACCCCGGATCCGCGGCGCAGGCCAACGCCTGGACAGCGCCCGTGGCGGGGCGCGCGCGATACTGGAGTCCGTTTCGACACGGTCCAGCTCCCCACCTGTGAAGGCCGTGCGGGTAGCGTGGACCCAGGGACACGGGAGTGCCCCTGGGGGTGGTTGTACGAGCGGTGGGAGGCACGAGCAAGTGGTGTCGGACGCGCTCGACAACGGCCCACCGGGCCTCGGGGCGGTGGCGTGCCGACGGCTACGATGGGCCTGCGGGACGCCGGTCCCGCCGAACGCATGGACCCGACCTCGTCGCCCCTGAACGGTCTCGTCGAGGAGCTCGCCGCGAGCGAGCGCTTCCGCGCGCTCGTCGACGACTTCCCGGCCCACGCGCGCGTCTCCGAGCCCGCGCTGCCGCTCGTGCTCGCGGCGCTCCACGCGACCCTGACGCGGCCGCTCGTCTGCCTGCTGCCCGAGGACGAACAGGCGCGGGACGCCGCCGAGGCCGTCACCTGGTACACGGATCCGGGCCGGGTGGCGTTGCTGCCGAGCCGCGGCGTCGGGTTCGACTCCGGCCTCGAGCCGCCGGCACACCTCGTCGGCGAGCGGGCGCGCGCGCTCGACGTCCTCGGCGGCGGCGGGCTCGTCTGCGCGTCCGCGCGCGCGCTCGCAGAGGGGCTGCCGCCGAAGGACGCGCGGCCGACGCCGATGCGGCTCGCAGTCGGCGACGAGGCGGGCCTCGACGCCCTCGTCGAGGCGCTCGCGCTGGCCGGGTACGAGCGGGCGGAGCGGGTCGAGGAGCGGGGCCAGATGGCCGTTCGCGGCGGCCTCGTCGACGTCTTCCCGAGCACCGGGCGCGAGCCCCTGCGGGTGGAGTTCTTCGGCGAGGAGATCGAGCAGGTGCGCGCCTTCTCTCCGTTCACGCAGCGGGCGCTGCACGGGGTGCTCGACGCGACGGTCTACCCCGCCGCCGAGCGCCGCGGCGATCTCGTCGAGCTCGCCCGGGATCTCGCGGAGCCGCGGGATCTGGTGCCCGTGCTCGACCGTGCGCCGGACCTCGTCTGGCAGCCGGACGAGGTGCGGAGGGCGTGGGAGGAGCACGGCGTCGCCGCGAGCCCGCTCGAGGGAGTCGCCGAGCTCGACCCGTTCCCGCGCGGTCAGGCTCACGCGTTCGAGGCACAACGGCCGGCGATCGCGGCGCGCGGGCATGCGGAGGCGGAGGCGGAGCTCGCCGGGATGGTCCGGCAGGGGCGGCGCGTGCTCGTCGCGTTCCCGCACCGGGGCGAGGCGTTGCGGGCGGAGCGCCTGCTGCGGCGGGTCGAGGCAGAGGTCGAGGAGGACGGGCACGCGCTTCCCCGCGAGCCGGCGCTCCGGTTCGTCGTCAGCCCCGCCCGGCGGGGCTTCGTGTGGCGGGAGCTCGGCCTTGCGCTGCTCCCCGACACGCAGGTCTTCCGCAAGCGTCCACCGCGCGCCGACGCGCGTCTCGGGCGCGCGCTGCAGTCGTTCGCGGACCTGCGCACCGGCGACTACGTCGTGCACGAGGACCACGGCGTAGGCCGGCTCGTCGGCTTCGAGACGAAGGAGGTCGCCGGCGTCACCCGCGACTACCTCTACCTCGCCTTCCGCGGCGACGACCGGCTGTACGTCCCCCACGAGCAGCTGGGGAAGGTGAGCCGCTACGTCGGCGCGGATGCCAAGGCCCCCGCCCTGTCGAAGCTCGGCGGCAAGGCGTGGCAGAACCTGAAGAGCCGCGCGCGGGCGTCGGTGCGGGAGCTCGCCGGCGAGCTGCTCTCCCTCTACGCCCAGCGGCAGCAGGCGCCGGGGCTGGCGCTCGATCTCTCGGGCGAGTGGCTCGAGCGGCTCGAGGCCTCGTTCCCGTACCGCGAGACCGAAGATCAGCGCCAGGCGATCGAGGCGGTCAAGGAGGACCTCGAGACGCCGAGACCGATGGACCGGCTTGTGTGCGGCGACGTCGGCTTCGGGAAGACCGAGGTCGCGGTCCGCGCGGCCTTCGCGACCGCGTTGAACGGCAAGCAGACGCTCGTCCTCTGCCCGACGACGATCCTCGCCGAGCAGCACTGGAACACGTTCCGCGAGCGCTACCGCGACTTCCCGGTGCGGGTCGAGATGGTGTCGCGCTTCCGGACGAAGGGCGATCAGAAGCGCATCCTGGACGAGTTCCGCGGGGGGAAGGTCGAGGTCCTGATCGGGACGCACCGCGTCCTCTCGCGCGACGTCGTCCCGAAGGAGCTCGGCCTCGTCGTCCTCGACGAGGAGCAGCGCTTCGGCGTCGCGCAGAAGGAGCTCTTGCGCGCCCTCCGTCTCGAGGTGCACGTGCTGGCCCTGTCCGCGACGCCGATTCCGCGGACGCTGCACATGTCGCTGTCCGGGCTGCGCGACATCTCGATCATCGAGACCCCGCCCGAGGGCCGCCGCCCGATCCGCACGAACGTGGGCGAGTACGACGACGAGCTCGTGAAGACCGCGCTCGAGCGCGAGCACGCGCGCGACGGTCAGTCGTTCTACCTCCACAACCGCGTGGAGACGATCGAGGAGGCCGCGGCGAAGCTCCAGCAGCTCTGCCCGGGCCTGCGCTTCCTCGTCGCGCACGGCCAGATGGCGGAGCGTGAGCTCGAGGAGCGCATGCACTCCTTCCTCGCCGGGGACGCGGACGTCCTCGTCTCGACGACGATCATCGAGTCCGGGATCGACATCCCGCAGGCGAACACGCTCGTGGTGGAGCGGGCCGACCTGCTCGGGCTCGCCCAGCTCTACCAGATCCGTGGCCGGGTCGGGCGCTCGGACGTGCTGGCGCACGCGTATCTCTTCTACCCGGAGGCGTCCGAGCTCACGCCCGAGGCGAGAGCGCGGCTGACGACGCTCGCGGACCACACGGAGCTCGGCGCGGGCTTCCAGATCGCGATGCGCGACCTCGAGATCCGCGGCGCGGGCGACCTCCTGGGACCCGAGCAGTCGGGACACGTCGCCGCCCTCGGGTTCGAGCTCTACGTCGAGATGCTCGGCGAGGCCGTCGCCGAGCTCTCCGGCGAGGGGCGCGTGGCGACCAGGCCCGTGCGCGTTGACGCGCGGGTCGACGCGTACGTCCCGGCGACGTACGTCGCCGCCGAGGCGCTCAAGATCGACCTCCATCGGCGCATCGCGCTCGTCGAGGGCGAGGACGAGCTCCGCGAGCTCGTGGCCGCGACCGAGGATCGCTACGGCCCCCTGCCGGAGCCGGTCGAGAACCTCTTCGGGATCCAGGAGGCCAAGCTCAAGCTGGCGCGACTCGGGGCGGACTACCTCGTGTTCCGGGGAGGGCGGGCGACCGTCGGCCCGCTCGCGCTCGGCTCAGCCGACGTCCGGGCGCTCCGTGAGGCGAGGCCGACCGCGATCTACTCGGTCGACCGACGCGAGGTCTCCCTGCGCGTGGACGATTTCAAGGGGGCGCTCGAGCTGCCCGATGCTATAGTCGCGTCCCGGCTGGCCGCCTGACCGCGGCCTTTTTCGTGGACTCGCACGAACCGCTCGCACGGCTCACATTCCGCAACGCCTGCCTAACACCGCCTCGGCTATAACGGACACCGCTCGCATGAAGCTCTCCAGACTCACGCTCGGCGTCGTCGGCGCGACCTCGATCCTGCTCCTGGCGGCTGCCTGCGGCGGCTCCGACGACGTGCCCTCCGGCTCGATCGCGGTCGTGGACGGCACCGAGATCTCCCAGTCCGAGCTCGACACGCTGCTCGCACGGGCGAAGAAGGGATACGCCGCGCAGAAACAGGACTTCCCGAAGGTCGGGACCGAGGAGTACCAGACCCTCCGCACCCAGTACGTCGCCTACCTCGTCCAGCGCGAGCAGTTCGAGCAGTCGGCCGACGAGCTCGACGTCGAGGTGTCGGAGAAGGACATCGACAAGGCCGTCGACGACTTCGTGAAGTCCAACTTCGACGGCAAGCGCGACCAGTACGAGAAGGCGCTCGAGGAGCAGGGCTACACCGAGGACGACTTCCGGCAGACGGTCGCCGTCTCGGTACTGTCGCGGAAGATCTTCGAGAAGGTGACGGCGGACGTGAAGGTGACCGCGGGCGACGTCCTCGCCTACTACCAGCAGAACGAGGCGCAGTACCGGACGCCGGAGTCGCGCGACGTGCGCCACATCCTCGTCGCCGAGAAGAAGGGCGACGCGGTCGACTTCGCGAAGAGCAAGGCTGAGGCCGATCGCATCTACGCCGAGCTGAAGAACGGCGGCGACTTCGCGGCGATCGCCAAGGAGCGCTCGGCCGACACGCAGAGCGCCGTCGAGGGCGGCAAGCTCACGGTCTCGCGCGGCCAGACGGTCCCCGAGTTCGACAAGGTCGCGTTCGAGCTGAAGCAGGGAGTCGTCTCCCAGCCCGTCAAGACGACGTACGGGTACCACGTGATCGAGGCGCTCTCGCCGGTGCGTAAGGCGACGGTGACGCCGATCGACAAGGTTCGCGCGACGATTCGCGCACAGCTCCTGCAGCAGAAGCGGACCGAGGTCATGACGAAGTGGGTCGAGGACCTCCGCTCCGACTACGACGGCAAGGTGAGCTACGCCGAGGGCTATGCGCCTCCCGAGCTCCCCGAGGCCGAGACGACGACGAGCGACCCGGCGAACCAGTAGGTTCCACGCGATGAGCCTCGCGGAGGCGCTTCTCGACCTCCAGGAGCTGACACGGCGGCTGCGCCGGGACTGTCCCTGGGACCGCGAGCAGACCGCGCGAACGATCGCGCCGCACACCGTCGAGGAGGCCTACGAGGTGGCCGATGCCGTGCAGGCAGGCGACGACGAGGCACTGCGCGGGGAGCTCGGCGACCTTCTCTTCCAGGTCTACTTCCTCTCCCTGCTGCTCGAGGAGCGGGGCGCGGGCGATCTCGAGACCGTCGCCCGGGGCCTCCACGAGAAGCTCGTCCGGCGCCATCCGCACGTCTTCGGGGACGCGGACGCGGCGACGCCCGGGCGCGTTCGCGAGCGCTGGGACGAGCTGAAGACCGAGAGCGAGGGCCGCTCGGGGATCTTCCACGACGTGCCCGGCTCGCTCCCGGCGCTGATCCGCGCCAGCAAGGTGCAGCGCCGGGCCGCGGCCGTCGGCTACGACTGGCCGGACCGCACGGGGCCGCTCTGCAAGCTGGAGGAGGAGCTGGCCGAGCTCGTCGGCGCCGTCGAGCGGGCCCCGGAGACCCGTCCGGAGACGGAGCCGGACGAGGCCGTCACGCACGAGCTCGGCGACGTGCTGTTCACGCTGGTCAACGTCGCGCGCAGCCTGAACGTCGACCCGGAGCTGGCGCTTCGCGGTGCGACGGCCCGCTTCGTGAGCCGCGTGGAGCTCGCCGCCGAGCTCGCGTCGCGAGAGCGCGAGGACTGGACCGCGCTCGGGCTCGAGGAGCAGGACCGCTACTACGACCAGGCGAAGCAGGCGCTCGGATGAGTGCGATCGCGGGCGTTCACGCACGGCAGATTCTGGATTCGCGGGGCAACCCGACCGTCGAGGTCGACGTGCGGCTCCAGTCGGGTGCCGTCGGCCGCGCTGCGGTCCCCTCGGGCGCCTCGACGGGCGAGCACGAGGCCGTCGAGCTGCGGGACGGCGACGACTCCGTGTACCTCGGCAAGGGCGTCCTGCAGGCGGTCGCGAACGTCAACGGCGAGATCGCGGACGCGCTGGCGGGCCTCGACGTCGCCGATCAGCGTGCGCTGGACGGGCAACTCGTCGAGCTCGATGGCACGGCGAACAAGGGCCGCCTCGGTGCGAACGCGATCCTCGGCTGCTCGCTGGCGGCGGCGAAGGCTGCCGCCGCCGAGGCCGGGCTGCCGCTCTACCGCCACCTGGGCGGCGACGACGCGGTCACGCTGCCCGTGCCGCTGCTCAATGTCGTCAACGGTGGAGCGCATGCGCAGAACCGGCTCGACCTGCAGGAGTTCATGGTCGTGCCGGCGGGCGCGGAGACGTTCTCCGAGGGATTGCGCATCGGGGCCGAGGTCTTCCACCACCTGAAGGGCGTGCTCCACGAGCGCGGCCTCGCGACCGGGGTCGGGGACGAGGGCGGCTTCGCCCCGGACCTGGAGTCGACCGAGCAGGCGATCGCGGCGGTCCTGGAGGCGGCGGAGCGTGCCGGCCACCGCGAGCGGGTCGCGATCGCGCTCGACCCGGCGGCGAGCGAGGTCTTCCACGACGGCCGCTACGAGCTGCCCGGCGAGGGCAAGTCGCTCGATCCCGCGGAGATGATCGCCTTCTACGGCTCGCTCGTGGACCGCTTCCCGCTCGTCTCCGTCGAGGACGGCCTCGACGAGGACGCGTGGGCGGACTGGAAGAGGATGACCGGCGAGCTCGGCGGCCGGCTCCAGCTCGTCGGCGACGACCTCTTCGTCACGAACGTCGAGTTCCTGCGGCGGGGAGTCGCCGAAGGTGTCGCCAACGCGATCCTCGTCAAGGTGAACCAGATCGGAACCCTGACCGAGACGCTCGACGTCGTGGCGCTCGCGCGCGAGGCCGGCTACGCGACGGTCATGTCGCACCGCTCGGGCGAGACCGAGGATGCGACGATCGCGGACCTGGCGGTCGCCGTGAACGCGGGCCAGATCAAGACCGGTGCGCCGTCGCGCTCCGACAGGGTGGCGAAGTACAACCAGCTGCTCCGGATCGAGGAAGAGCTCGGGGCGCGGGCGGTCTACCCGGGCTGGGGCGCCTTCAGGCGCGCTCGCTAGTCGTCGCAGCGATCCTCTAGCCTGGCCGCATGGACTTCCCGGACCGCCGGACCAAGATCGTCGCCACGATCGGCCCCGCCTCCTCGGAGCCGGAAGTGCTCGCCGCCCTGATCGAGGCGGGCATGGACGGCGCGCGGCTCAACTTCTCGCACGGGACGCACGACGAGCACGGCGCGAGCGCCGCCCTGATCCGGGAGGCGCAGGCCGCGTGCGGCCGGCCACTCGCGCTGATCGCCGACCTGCAGGGACCGAAGATTCGCATCGGAGACCTCCCGGAGCCCGTCGCCCTCGAGGTCGGCCAGCACGTCGTCCTCACCGGAGAGGACTTCGCGCGCGACGGCGACCTCCCGGTCGCGCCGAGCATCCTCGTCGGAGCGCTCACCCCGGACTGCGACGTCCTCATCGACGACGGGCTCGTCCACCTGCGGGTCGAGCGGGTCGAGCAGGGGCGCGCGCGCTGCCACGTCGTCACCGCCGGCGTCGTCGCCTCGCACAAGGGCGTCAACGTCCCCGGCGTGTCGCTTCCCATCCCCTCGCTCACCGAGAAGGACATCGCGGACCTCGATTTCGCCCTCGGCCTCGGAGTCGACTACGTCGCGCAGTCGTTCGTGCGCACGCGCGCCGACGTCGCCGCGCTCCGCGCGCGGCTCGAGCGGGCCGGGTCGGAGGCGTGGGTGATCGCCAAGATCGAGCTTCGGGAGGCGGTCGCCGTGCTCCCCGACATCCTCGAGGAGGCGGACGCGGTCATGATCGCGCGCGGCGACCTCGGAGTGGAGGTTGGGCCTGCCGAGGTCCCGCTGCTGCAGAAGCAGATCATCCTCTCGGCGCTCGAGCGCGGGAAGCCCGCGATCACGGCGACCCAGATGCTCGAGTCGATGATCGCGCGCCCGGAGCCGACTCGCGCCGAGGCCTCCGACGTCGCGAACGCGATCCTGGACGGCACCTCGGCGGTGATGCTCTCGGCCGAGACGGCCGTCGGCCGGTACCCGATCGAGGCGGTCGAGACGATGACCGAGATCGCGCGCGCGGTCGAGCCGAGCCTGGGCTACCGGCACCAGCTGCCGGCGGCGGCCGAGGCGCCCACGGTCGGCCGCGCGATGTCCAACGCGGCCTGCGACCTCGCCGAGGCGCTCTCGGCGAAGGCGATCCTCGTGCCGACGTTCACCGGCCGGACTGCGTCGGCCGTCGCGCGCCTGCGGCCCCGCAGGCCGATCGTCGCGCTGACGCATGTCACGAACTCGCTCCAGCACATGGCGATCGAATGGGGGGTGACGCCGCTCGAGATCCCGGAGTCCGCCGACGTGGACGACCTGTGGCGGCACTCGATCGACGCCGCCCGCGACGCCGGGATCGTCAGCGCGGGCGACCGCGTCGTGCTCACGGCCGGCACCGCGGTGAACATCCCCGGCTCGACGAACGTGATCAAGGTCGACACCGCCTAGAGGCAGGGGGCGCGCCTCGCGCGCAGAACGAGGCGGCGTGGCGGAGGCGAAGGAGAAGCGCGGGCGCGTCGGGCGCGCGCGCACGCGCGTCGGGCGCGCGCGCACGCGGCGCGCCGCGTTCGGCCGGCGGCGGCTGCGGCTCGTGTGGCTGCTGGCCGCGGTCGGGCTCGCCGTCTACCTCTACTACCGCCCCATCGCGTCCTACCTCGACACCCGCAACCAGCTGGCGGCGGAGCGCGCGGAGGTGGAGACGCTCCGGATCGTCAAGGCCGAGCTCGAGCTGCGCCTCGCCACGTCGACGAGCCTCGAGGCGACGCAGCGAGAGGCGAGGCGCATCGGCTACGTCCTCCCGGGCGAGCAGCTCTTCGTCGTCAAGGGCATCCCGGCCTGGCGGCGGGCGCAGCGTACGCTCCGGGACGATGGATGACCGGACGATCGTCGCGGGCCAACTGGGACGTCCGCCACGCGCCTTCCGGCGCGTAGCGGCCCGCTGCCCGTACGGGCGGCCGGCGGTCACGGAGCAGGATCCCTACGACGCCGACGGGGCCCCGTTCCCGACGACCTACTACCTCACGTGCCGACACCTCGTGGCCTCGCTCGCGCGCATCGAAGCTGCAGGCGGCGTCGAGCGCTGGAGCCGCGAGGCGGCGCAGGATCAGGCCCTCGCGGCCTCACTCGCGAGCGCGACCGAGGACCAGCGCGCGGTGCGGCGCGAGCTCGCGGCGGGGATGCGGGGCGAGGACGACGGCGCTTCCCTCGACCTCGGGATCGGCGGCTCCCGCTCGCCGGCGAACCTGAAGTGCCTGCACGCGCACGCCGCCTTCGCGCTCGCCCGGCCCGGCTACGCGCTCGGGGAGCGGATCGTCGCCGAGGTCGAGCCGCTGTGGCCCGCGGACGGCTGCTGCTCGGAGGGTCTCCGCGGGTCCGACTAACCTCAGCCGTCGTGGCGACCGATGTCGAGAGCGCCCGGCGCGAGTGGGAGACGGCCTACCGGCGGCTCGGCGAGTCTGCCCGTGAGCCCGGATCGCCGGACGGGATCCAACGCCAGCTCCGTGTGGTGACCGAGGAGCTGCGCAAGCGCGTCGGCTCGACGTTCACGCTCCGAGAGCTCGTGGACGAGTACGGTCGGGCGGACGACTGGGCACGGGATGCGATCGCCGATCGGGCGACGCACCCGGGCTGGCTCTCCTCGTTTGCGATCGTCGAAGGCGCGGCGTTCCATCTCTACTCGCGCGGCGCCGTGGACTACGAGCCGTGATCCCGACCCGGTCGACCCACCGGCGACCCGGAGGCGGTCGCAACCGCTTCGGTCGCGTCGTCCTCCTTCTCGTCGTCGCCACGCTCGCATTCCTGGTCGGGATCGCGTTCGCGCGCACGCTGGACGAGCGGCCGCAGCCGGGGGACGTCGTCACGACCAACGTCCGCACGCTGACACCGCTGCCGCAGCAGGCACCGACGCGGACGATCACGGTGACCGTCACCACGCCCTAGGTCTACAGCTCTTCGGAAGCCTCGAGCAGGCCGGCGACGATGATCCCGAGCGCGCACACCAGGCTGATCCAGAGGCCCAGCCCGCGGCTTGCAAAGAAGAACGTGTCCGGGATCGAGATCAGCCGGACGAGGACCAGGATCGTCGCCGCGGAGCCGAGCGCGATCGTGACGAGGCTCTCGGGGACGGCCGCGGGCAGGTTGACGCCGACCTCGCGCAGGACGACCAGAAGCACCGCCGCGAGGCCGACGAAGAGGACGACCTTCCCGATCGTGCCGGTGTGCCAGCCCGTCACCGAGACCGTCGTCCCCTCGCCCTCGCCCGTGTACCACCCGGTAAGCGCGGAGACCGCGAGGAGCAACCCGAAGAGGAACGTGAGCCTGCCGCCGAGGTCCGGGATGCGGGCGGCGCCCGTGAAGGGCAGGCGCGGGCGTCCGGATTCTCCGGTGCCTTCCATCGGCTGAACAGTATGAGACCCCGGGCGGCCGGATGCTCCGCCACCACTCCCCGGCGGCCGAGGCGTCAACGCGGGACGGCGCCGCGCTTACAATTCGCGGCATGGCCGAGCCGGCGCCCACGACGGCACGCGAGGAGGCGCCGCCGCTCGATCCGGGAGCGGTCGAGCGTGCATACCGCCTGCACCGCGCCCGTCGTGCCGCCCGCGCACGGTGGCATCGAGAGCGGAAGTGGGCGGGCATTCGCTTCTGGCTCGTCCTCGCCCTCGTCGTGGCGGTAGCCGTTCTCCTGGCGACGCGCACGCTGGGCGAGATCGAGCGCGTCTTCGGGCTGTAGCAGTGCCCCGCGCGGGGGTCGAGGGGGCGAGCGGGGGCCTCGCGCTCGGGGCGCTCGTCTTCGGCGCCGGGATCGGTGCGCTCGCGACCGAGATCGCCGCCTCCCGCCTGCTCGCGCCGTACTTCGGGTCGTCGACGATCGTCTGGGCCAACCTCATCGGGATCGTCCTCGCGGCGCTCGCGGTCGGGTACTGGCTCGGGGGCAAGCTCGCCGACCGCAGGCCGGAGCCGTCGCTGCTCGGGTTCATCGTCCTCGGCGCCGCCGTGTTCGTGGCCGCGATCCCGTTCGTGGCGAAGCCGCTCCTCGACCTGACCGTGGAGGGCCTCGACGAGGCGTCCGCGGGCGCGGTGATCGGCAGCTTCCTCGGGGTGCTCCTCCTGTGCGCGCCGCCCGTCGTCTTGCTCGGGATGGTCTCGCCGTTCGCGATCCGGCTGGCGGTGACCGGGATCGAGACCGCGGGCGCCGTCGCCGGGCGGCTCTACGCCCTCTCCACCGCCGGCTCGCTGCTCGGCACGTTCCTGCCGGCGCTCGTCCTCATCCCGGCGATCGGCACGCAGCGGACGTTCCTCGTCGTCGCCGCGTTGCTCGCGGCGTCGTCCTGCTTCCTGCTCGGAGCTCGCTACCTCGTCGTCGCCGCAGGTCTCGCGGCGCTCGTGCTCGTCCCTCCCGGCGCGATCAAGTCGCAGGCGGGGCTCCTGCACGAGGAGACCTCCTACCACCAGTACATCCAGGTCGTGGAGAAGCCGGACGGGCGCCGGCTCCTGTACCTGAACGAGGGCGTCGCCGTGCACTCGGTCTGGCGCCCCGACTCGGTGCTGACGGGCGGCGTGTGGGACGCGTTCCTCGCCCTGCCGCCGCTCCTCGGCCGCCCGCTGGAGCGGGTTGCGATCCTCGGCAACGCGGCGGGGACGACGGCACGCGCGCTCGCCGCCTACTACCCGGGCGTCGAGATCGACGGGGTCGAGCTCGATCCCGCGGTCAGCCGGGTCGGTCGGCGCTGGTTCGAGATGGGGGAGACCCCCGCGCTCACCGTCCACGACGCGGACGCGCGTCCGTTCCTGCGCTCGACCGACGAGCGCTACGACCTCGTCGTCGTCGACGCGTACCACCAGCCGTACGTGCCGTTCTACCTCGCGACGCGCGAGTTCTTCCGTCTCGTCCACGACCGACTCGCCCCGGGCGGGGTCGTGGCGCTGAACGTCGCCGCGGTCCCGGACGACGACCGGCTCGTGCAGGCGGTCGGGCGAACGGTCGCGGCCGAGCTCCCGCAGGTGCTCGAGTGGCCCGCACTGCGCTTCAACACGATCGTGCTCGGCCTGACCGAGCCGCTCGAGCCGGCCGAGCTCGAACGGCGCCTGCGGACCGGGCCGGCAGACCTCGCACCGCTTCGGGAGCTCCTGGCGCGCGACGCGCGTCCGCTCGAGGCCTCCGGGCGGGCGTGGACCGACGACCGGGCGCCGGTCGAGTGGCTGACGGACCGCATGATCATCGAGTACGCGGCCGAGGGCGGACGGCTCGACGAGGACTATCTCCCGACGCGCCCCGGCTCGCCGTGATCTCGCTCGAGCGACGCGACGGACGTCCGCTCCGGATCGGCCACAGGGGGGCAGCGGCGCTCGCCCCCGAGAACACGCTGCGCGCGTTCCGTGCAGCCGTCGAGGCGGGGGTCGACCTGGTCGAGTTCGACGTGCTCGACCTCGGCGGCGGGGAGCTCGTCGTCGCACACTCGTACGACCTGCACGAGGTGAGCCACGGGGCGCTCACGGGGACGATCGAGGGTCGCACCCTCGACGGCGTCCGCACGGACTGCCCCGAGCTCCCCTCCCTCGACGAGGCGCTCGCGTTCTTCGTCGAGGAGGCGCCCGAGGTCGGCCTCCACCTGGACGTCAAGTCGCCGTCGGCCGTGCCCCGCATCGCGAGAGCTCTCGGCGAGCTCGGTCTCGTTGAGCGCAGCCTCGCGACGTCGTACGAGCACCGAGCGCTGCGGCGCCTCGCCGAGCTCGAGCCGGGCATACGGACCGGAATCTCGTTCCCGGCCGACCGCGCGGGCATCCACGGCCGGCACGGCACCGCGCGGCTCGTCCGCGGAGCGCTGCGGGCGTTCCGCGCGGTCACCCCGCGTCTCGTCCCCCGGCTCCTCGCCCGGGCAGGGGCGACCGCGTTCGTCGTGCACCATGCGCTCGCGACGCCCGCGACTGTCCGCACCGCCCACGCGCTCGGGGCCGCCGTGGTGACATGGACAGTGCGCGATCCGCGCGACCTCGTCCGGGTCGAGGCCGCGGGCGTGGACGCCGTTGTCGTCGACGATCCGACGATATTCGTCTCTACACTGCAAACGTGAGCAGGCACGCCCGCGCAGCCGTCGCGTTCGCGCTCCTCGCCGCTGCCCTGGCGGGGCTCGCCGTCTCGCTCGGGGTCGCCTCCGCGTCCGACTCGCAGACGACCACGACGACGACCCAGCCTCCGCCCACGGAGCCTCCGCTCCCGCCGCAACCTCCCGTTCCCGCACCGATCGCGTTCGGGGTCACGGTCGGCGGCGTCCAGGTCGGCGGGATGCTGCCGTCGGAGGCGACGGACGCGGTGCGCTCCGTGTACGCGCGACGGATCCCGCTCCTGGTGAGCCCGACGCGGACGATCCGCCTCGCCCCCGGCGAGCTCGGCGCCCGTGCGAACGTTCCGAAGGCGATCCGGCGCGCTCGCGTCGCACGACCGGGGCGGATCGTGCCGCTCGACGTCGAGGTGTCGACGTCGCGCATCCGGAGGTACGTCGGCGGGCTCGCCCGCAAGCTCGACCGCAAGGCGGTCGACGCGAAGGTCGTCCTTCGCGGGGTGCGCCCGCGCGCGATCCCCGCGCAGGAGGGGCGGCTCCTCAAGCGGCTCGCCAGCGCCCGCTCGATCCGGTACGCGCTCAAGCGGAACGCGCGGACGCCGATCGAGCTGGGGTTCGAGCTGCTGAAGCCGAAGATCGAGTCCGTCGAGTACCGGGGCGCGGTCGTGATCATGCGGAGCTCGAACCGGCTCCTCTTCTACAACCGCAAGCAGCTCGTCCGCTCGTTCGGCATCGCCACCGGTCAGAGCTCGTTCCCGACGCCCCTGGGCAATTACGAGATCGTCAACATGCAGCGGAACCCGTGGTGGTACCCGCCGCCGTCCGACTGGGCGGCCGACTCGGACCCGGTGCCGCCCGGTCCCGGGAACCCGCTCGGAACGCGCTGGATGGGGCTCTCGGCGCCCTACGTCGGCATCCACGGCACGCCCGACGCAGCCTCGATCGGGTACTCGGCCTCACACGGCTGCATCCGGATGCGCATCCCCGACGCCGAGTGGCTCTTCCGCCGCGTGGAGATCGGGATGCCGGTCTTCATCGTCGCCCGGTAGGGCGCGCCGATGGCCAGGCACGCGCGGCTCGTCGCCCAGGGCGTGGCCATCGGCCTCGTCACGCTCCTCTTCGTGCTGCTCGTGTGGGCGCTCGCGACGGACGAGGGCGGCGACCTGGCAGGGGCGGCCGCGCGGGGAGAGCGGCCCGATGCGCCCGACTTCACGCTCGAGCGGCTGGACGACGAGGGCGAGCTCTCGCTCTCGTCGCTGCGCGGGAAGGCGGTCGTCGTCAACGTGTGGGCGTCGTGGTGTGGGCCGTGCAAGGAGGAGGCGCCGTTCCTCGAGGAGGTGTGGCGCGAGAGCCGCCCGCGCGGGCTCGTCGTCGTCGGCCTCGACGCGAAGGACTTCCGGCGCGACGCGCGTGACTTCATGCGCCGGTACGAGCTCACCTTCCCCGTCGTGTACGACGGGCCCGGCGACACGCTCTCCGGGTGGGGAGTCACCGGCTTCCCCGAGACCTTCGTGCTCGACCGGCAGGGTCGCGTCGTCGAGAGCTTCGCCGGCGCGGTGAACTCCGACGAGGACCGCGCGCGGCTGCAGGACGCGGTCGACACGGCGCTCGAGCCGTGAGGGCGCTCGCGCTCGTCGTCGCCTGCGCGGCCTTGCTCGCGGCTTCCGCGTCGGCGGCCGAGCCTCCGAACGCCGCCGACCTCGAGGCCGAGCTCGTCTGCCCCGTGTGCGAGACGACGCTCGACCAGTCGAACGCGCCGGTCGCGCAGCGGATGAAGCTCTTCATCCGCGAGCGCATTGCCGCCGGCGACTCGGAGCGGGAGATCAAGGATGCGCTCGTCGCCGAGTTCGGCCCCGGCGTGCTCGCGACGCCGCGGAAGAGCGGGTTCGGCCTGATCGCGTGGATCCTCCCGCTGACGGCGCTCGCTGCCGGAGCGGTGACCGTCGCCGTGCTCGTCCGGTCGTGGAGCCGGCGGCGCACGCTCTCGTCGCCGGAGGCGCCGCTCGACCCCGAGCTCGAGCGGCGGGTCGACGAGGAGCTCGCCCGCTTCGAGGGCTGAGATGAGCCCGACGGCGATCCCGGTGTCCTTCCTCGCCGGGTTCCTCTCGTTCCTCGCGCCGTGCGTGCTGCCGCTCGTGCCCGGGTACCTGTCGGCCGTGTCCGCGGTGGACGCGGACAAGCTCGGTCAACCCGGGAACGCCCGGCGGGTCGTCGTCGCGAGCGTGCCCTTCGTGCTCGGCTTCACGGCGTTCTTCGTGCTCCTCGGCACGGGCGCGGCGCTCGTCGGCGGGCGCCTGCTCTCCGACCAGTTCCTGCTCGAGCGGGTCGCCGGCTTCGTCCTCGTCGTCTTCGGCCTCGCGCTGACGGGGCTCCTCCCGTGGCCCGAGCGCCTTCTCGGCGCGGGTCTGCTCGAGGGCGCCCGTGATCGCGGCTCCCGTTTCCTGCTCGGAGGCGCCTTCGCGGTCTGCGCCGCGCCCTGCATCGGCCCAGTGCTCGCGGCCACGCTCGTGCTCGCGGGCTCGTCGGACACGGTCGCCGAGGGCGCGCTCCTCCTCGCCGTGTACTCGCTCGGCCTCGCCGTGCCCTTCGTGCTCGCGGGGGCGGTCTTCTCGCGCGCGATGGGAGCCTTCCGCTGGCTGCGCGACCACTACCGGGCGATCCAGATCGCCGGCGGCGCCGTCCTCGTCGCCCTCGGGCTCCTGCTTTTCTTCGAGCGCTTCTACGTGCTCCGCATCTACCTGAACCGCTTCCTCGAGTGGCTCGGGCTCGAGCCGGCCTTCTGACGCGGCCCGGTCAGACCGAGGGCGGCGGGAGGGCCAGCGAACCGGAGACCACGAGCGCCTGCGCACGGACGACGCCGTCGAGCACGCGGTCGACGTCGACCCCGCGATGCGAGGGACGGTAGGGGGCGAGCCGGCGAGCGGCCTTCTCGAGCTGACGCTCGCAGCCGGGTCGGTTCCCGCGCCCCGCGTGGTGCCAGGCGACTGCGACGTGGACGAGCCCCTGGAGGAAGTCGCGCTCCTTCGGCGGCGCCTCACGCCACTCGTCCTCGAGCTCCTCGTGGGCCTCGAAGTACGCGCCCTCACGGATCAGAGCGATGCCCAGCTCGAGCCCCATCGCGCGAAGTATCCGGAAAGCGAGAGCGACACCGGCCTGGCGGAGTGCTACTGTCGGCGCGTGCCGACGATCCTGCTCGTCGGGGTCGATCTCTTCTTCCGCGGAAAGCTCGAAGCCCTGCTCCCGGGGCATCGCCTCGTGACGAGCGACAGCGTCGTCGACCCGGACCTCGTGATCGCGGACATCGCCCGCGTCGATCCCGACGAGGTCGTCGACGCCTGGCCGGACGTGCCGATCGTCGGCTTCACGAACCACACGGACAAGGCCGGTCTGCGGCGCGCGCACACGGCCGGCTTCGATCAGGTGATCGTGAAGTCGGCGCTCGTCGAGCGCGCGCCGGACCTCGTCGCCGAGCTCACGCGAGTCAGTTAGCGGAACCCTCGGGCGACGCGCGACCCGCTGGCTAGACTCGCCCTCGTGACGTACATCATCGCCGAGCCCTGCATCGACATCAAAGACCGCTCCTGTGTCGACGTGTGCCCGGTCGACTGCATCCACGAGTACGACCGGATCCTCGTCATCGATCCGGAGGAGTGCATCGACTGCGGGGCATGCGAACCGGAGTGCCCGGTGGAGGCGATCTTCCCCGAGGACGCCCTCCCGGACAAGTGGAACGCGTTCGTCGAGATCAACTACGCGTTCCCGGACGCGGCGAAGATCAACGAGCTCACGGCCACCTACGCGACCGAGCACGACGTGCACAACGTCCTGCCCGAGTAGCTGGCCGAAGTCAGGCCGGGAGCAGGTACGCGCACGACCGCGCGTCGCCGGGCAGGGGCGACGGCGCGAGCTTCACGACGCGGAAGCGGCGCTCGCCGTCCTCGACCTGCGTGCCGACCTGCGGCGGCTCCCCGTTCCGCTCCTCGAGCGTGTAGCCGCCGGTCGACCAGACGAAGACGAGGTATCCCCCACGGCCGTTCTCGTCCATGCCCCGATGCTAGACGATCGATGCCACGATCTCGCGCCTCGGAGGAGGGCGATCTCGTGCAGCGACCAGCTACCGGCGCGCGGCCGAGGGGGGCAGCTCGATGCGGATCGTCGTGCCGCGCGACTCGTCGACCTGGGCGTCGAAGCGGGCGTTCAGCGTCGCCGCGCGCTCGGCGAGCGCCTCGAGCACCGCGCGGCGGCGCTCGGGAAGCCCGTCGTCCGAGACGACGAGCTGCGCGCCCTTGTTCGCGGTCGGGCGCAGCGAGACCTCGATCCGCGTCGGCGACCCACGGCGCGAGGCCTGGTCGATCGCCTCGCGCAGGATCTGGTAGAGGGCGATGAGCGCGTTGTCGCCGAGCTCCTCTGCGTGCTCGAGGTCGAACGCGAGCTCGATCTCGCGTCCGGCCGCGAGCCGGCGCGCGAGCGCCTCGACGGCCGTCGCGAAGCCGAGCTCGCGCACCGTCCTCGGCTCGAGGTCGTCGCAGAGCGCGCGCAGGTCGCGCGAGGCCGTGCGCGCGAGCTCGAGGCCGCGGGTGAGGACCTCGTCGGCGCGCTCGCCGTCGGCGTCGCGGATAGCGGCGAGCGCCGCGTCGAGCATCTGCGCGATTGCCGAGAGCTGCTGGACCGGGCCGTCATGGAGGAGCTCCGCGAGCCGGCGCCGCTCCTCCTGCTCCGAGATGATCCGCTCGGTGAGGAGCGCCCGCTCGGCCGAGTCGGGGCTCAATCGATCATCGCCTCGCGAAGGGCGATCGCGACGGCCTGCGTCCGCGTGTCCGCCTCGAGCTTCGCGAGGATGTGGCGCACGTGGCTCTTCACCGTCTCCTGGCTGATGAAGAGCTTCTGCGCGACGTCGACGTTCGACATCCCGTCGGCGAGCAGCTGGAGGATCTCGCGCTCCCGCGGCGTGAGAATCTCCATCTGTCCGCGCCCGGCGACGAACTCGGCCATGAGCCCCGGGTCGACGAACGTCTCGCCGGCGGCGACCTTCTCGATCGCGCGCAGCAGCGTCTCGTGCGGGGCCTCCTTGAG
>Ga0075418_10002483_pt1 | contig 21139 bp, 21 predicted proteins | sample SoiMetdeltSBSDD2_FD_81776 | JGI IMG/M metagenome (GOLD analysis project Ga0075418, IMG submission 81776) | Bulk soil microbial communities from a Populus tree surrounding site in Tennessee, USA - Soil MetaG P. deltoides SBSDD2 | ecosystem: Environmental > Terrestrial > Soil > Tree plantation...
GCGGACGATTTGAACGCGTTGCGGCGCGCGGTTGCCGAATCGGATGGATCGATGGTGCTGACCGGACTCCCGCTCGTCAACGAAGAGCTGAGCGAGCACTTCATGCCGCAGTTTCTCCGCGGCCTCGGCGTCGGGAGTCTGGTCGTCGTCGGGATGATTGTGATCACCTTTCGCAACTGGCGTCTTGCGTTGCTGACGCTGGTGCCGACGATTCTGGGACTGCTGTGGGCAGGAGGCTTTCTTGCGCTCATCGGCTACGAGCTCGACCTCTTCTCGGTCTTCGCTGTGATCACCTTCGTCGGCATCGGGGTCGACTACGGCGTGCACGTCGTGCACCGGTACCTCGAGCGGCGAGACGCCACGCGCGCCACCGCGGAGCTCGCCTCGGTCATTCTCGTGGCCGGCGCGATCACCCTTATCGGATACGGCACGCTCATCGGGTCCAGCTACCCGCCGCTGCGGTCGATCGGCGTGGTTTCGGTCGTCAGCGTCGTCGCGCTGATGGCCGCGTCGGTGCTGGTGCTTCCGGCGCTGCTCACGTTGCTGCCGGAGAGACACGCGTGATGCCTCATGTCGTTGCGCTGATCCCGGCGCTGAACGAAGCTGGAACGATTCGAGAAGTGGTTTCCGGCGTTCTGCAGCACGTCGGTAGCGCCGTTGTCGTCGACGATGGCTCGGCCGACGAGACGTCGGCCCTGGCGCAGGCGGCCGGCGCGGTGGTGCTGCGGCACGAGCGCACGCGAGGCAAGGGCCAGGCCGTGCGCACCGGGCTGGGCCACATCCTGACGCGGCTGAGCGCCGACTACGTGCTGATGCTCGACGGCGACATGCAGCATCGGCCGGACGAAGCACCGCGGTTGATTGCCGCCGCTGTAGAGACCGGCGCCGATCTGGTCGTCGGCGTGCGCCGCTTCGAGCGGAGCTCGATGCCCCCCTCGCGGTACCATGCGAACGTCATCGGCAGCCGCGCGCTGTCGTCGTTTGTGGGCGTCCCGCTCGAGGATACGCAGTGCGGGTACCGGCTCTTTCACCTCCGCCTCCTGAAGCGCATGCGCCTGCGGGCGACCGGCTATGACATCGAAACGGAGATGCTGATCAGAGCGGGACGCCTGGGCGGACACATCACACAGGTGCCGGTCACCGCCGTCTATGGGGCCGGCCGAAGCAAACTGCGCCCGGTGCGCGACACCACACGGACGTGCTTCCGGGCCGTGTACTACCGCTATATCGAGCGCGCGTAGGCGCACATGGCCGGCGGCATCCCTCGACGCTGGACCCATCACTCGCTCAACTCCGGGCTGATTTTTGGCCTCACCGTGCGAGGCGTCGGCGCGTTGCCGCGCGCGGTGTCATACGGCATCGGCCACGTCGGCACCTGGCTGGCGTGGCGCCTGATGGCCGAAACCAACGCGGCCGTCGCCGCGAATCTGCGCGCGGTGCTGCCCGACGCCACCGATGAGGCGCTGCGACGGCATGCGTTGAAGACCTATCGCAGCTATGCGTACGACACGATTGATTTTCTCCGCGCGTTGTCGGCCGGCGATCGTGAACTGCTCACGACGTTCGACATTCGCCCCGAAGACCGCGCGACGTTCGAGAGCGTGCTCGAACGCGGCAAAGGCGGGTTGATGGTGACCGGTCACTACGGGTGCTGGGAGATCGGCGGCCTGCTGATGCGCGTGCTGAATCTCCCGCTCACCGTCGTGGCGATGGCCGAGGCGGATCCGGAGGTGAATCGCCTGCGCCGCGAGACCCGGGCGCGGATGGGCGTCGACACACTCGAAGTGCGGCAGTCTCTCGAAACCGCCCTCCAGATCCGGCGGATGCTCGGCCAGAACCGCCTGGTCGCGATGTTGATCGATCGCCATCTTGGGCGAGATCGCGTTCCAGTTACGCACCTTGGAAGGCCTGCGTATTTCCTGCAGACTCCGGCGCTGCTGGCCTACCTGAGCGGCGCGCCGCTGATTCCCTGTTTTCTCGAGCGGATCGGGCGGGGACGCTTTAGAACGTTTGCCAGCGCGCCCGTCTACGTCGATCCGCAGTTGCCGCGCGACGCAGCCATTCAGCAGGCGACGCAGCGGGTCGCCGACGCGATCGAGTCTCGCGTACGGCTCTACCCGCACGCGTGGTACCACTTTTATCGCTACTGGGACGCGCAGCGCGGCGTCCTTCACGGCCTGGACTGACGGCCTGCCGATTGTCACACCGGCCTGGTGAGCTTGAAGAGCACGTTGGCGAAGGGGGTGCCGTGGCCCATCGGCCACGACTCGACGGTCCAGCCCGAATCAGTAAACAACATCGTCCATTCGGTTGCCGAGCGGAAGTGGAATGGTGAGCGGAAGTGGCCGCTGGCGATGTGCTTCAGCCGGTTGCTGATGCGTACTGCGTGGAACCCGAAACCGGCCGCGGCGTCAACATCCCGCACGAGCACCGTGCCCCGGGGCTCGATTCGCGCGAGGATCTCGTTCATCAACCGCTCCTGATCGGCCGGCCGCATCAGATGCAGGACGTCGAACACGAGCACGGCCGTCATCTGTGGCGGCAGACCATGCGGGGCGGCGTCGTGGACAATCTCGACGCCGGCGCCGAGAGCGCGACGAGCGACCGTGGCGACGCGACCCCGTAGTTCGATGCCCATGAGCCGATCGAAGTGTGGGGGTGGCGGGCGGTCGGCGGGCCAGTTGCCTTCAGAAACTGCTGCCGCGGCCTCGACCAGAACCGCGAGCGACAGCCCCCGGCCGCAGCCGACGTCGACGAGCGTGGCGCCCGAGCGCGGTAACGCAGTCAGCGCCGCGGCGTAAATCGGGTCGCGCCGCAGCTTCGCCCGCGCGAACTCCCAGGCGGTGACGCCGACATCGAGAAATCGACCGGCGGCCGCATCGAACAGCCGCGTGAGATGAGGCGCCAGCGGAGGCGCGTGCGCGACGCTGGCCCACGTGAGCGCCGCGATGCCGAGCCCGAGCGCCGTGCCCACTATTACTGATCCGACCGCGAGATCGATGCCGTACACCCACGGCTCGGTGGCGCGGATTGCCTGGAGCGTCACATTGTGGAGCTCGCGGCGCCGCACCCAGGCCCCGGTTTGAACCTCCGACAGGATGAGCGCGGGCGCGAACAGCGGATTTGAAATATTGGCCGCCACGTACATCCGCAGGCGGTTGAGGCGAAGCACCCGCCCGACAGCAACCACGAGCAGCAGGTGAGCGCCATAGACCGGCAGGCATCCGATGAAGGCGCCGACGCCCAGCGCCGCCGCCTCCCTGCCGCGGCCAGCGCCTTCCAGCCGGAGATCGTGAAACAGCTGCTTCGCGTATCGACCAGAAGCGCGAAGCGGCAGGGCGCGCATCGAGTCAGCGCGGCTCGGCAAGCGTCAGACCGCCGGTAGCGACGACCCGTCCGTCGGCGGTGACCTGTCCTTCAATCTTGAACAATCCTCCGACGCGGCCGGTCACGCGCGCGGAGGCTTCGAGCAGCTCTCCCGGGCTCGCCGCATCGCGGAACTTGCACGGTCCGATGGCGGCTACCCGCAACTGAATCGGCGGATGCGTCTCGCCCTCGGCCGGTGCGCCCGCCGCCAGGCCACCGGTCTGGGCGAGCAGTTCGATGAGTACCACGGCGGGAACGATCGGATGGCCTGGAAAGTGCCCCTGGAAGAACCAATCGTCCCGGCGCGCCAGACGACGGCAGCGAGCACTCACACCGGGCACCAGTTCGACGATCTCCTCGACGAGACGCATCGGCGGCGCATGGGGCAGGAGATCGACGCTGGCCGGCACGGCTGGAGTATAACAATCGGCGCCGACGTCGCGACCATCCGAAGACAGATGACACGGGTAATCGTCGAGGCCTTCAAGCACATCGAACGTGATCAGCCGGCGCGGCCCCTGATCTATCTGCCGGCGTCGAACCGTGCGCTGACCGCCGCAGATGTCGCGTTGCTGGCACGCACAATCGGCGCCGGCCTTGACACTGCGGGGGTCGCGCCAGGGAGCGTGATCGCCGCTGCGATCGGCAATCGGCCGGCCGCCATAGCGGCATTCCTGGCATGCGCCGAACGCGGCCACCCGTGGCTGCCGATCGACAGTGGCACCTCCGCAGTCGAGATCGCACACATCGCGCGTCGCTTCGATGCGGCGGGCGTCATGGTCGTGGCGCCTGAACCGGTGGCCGGGTTTGCGAACCGGCATCCGCTTGCGCACGAGGTCTGGCTGGTGGTGGCGGACCGGCCCCCCTCGGGGCGCGCACTCGATGCCGCGGTGCTGAAATTGACGTCCGGAACGACTGGCGTGCCGCGTGCGACGCTGACGACGGAGGCGGCGCTGGTCGGCGACAGCCGCGCGCTGATGGAGGCGTTCGGTATCGGCGCCGACCACACTCAAGTCGCCGCGATCCCCCTCTCGCACGCGTACGGGTTCGGCAACGTGCTCGTCCCCTTGCTGCTGCAAGGCACGGCCGTCGTCATGCGGGAGGCGTTCGTGCCGGAGCGGCTGCCTGAAGACGCGCGCGCAGCGGGCGCACGGGCGTTCCCCGGGGTGCCGTTCATGTTCGATTTCCTGGCGGGGCATCCGCCGCGCGATGGCTGGCCGCCAACGCTCACGACACTGCTGTCAGCGGGGGCTCCTCTCGAGCGGGCGTGCGCCGACCGGTTTCGTGCCCGATTCGGGATCAAGATCCATTCGTTCTACGGCACGACCGAAACCGGCGGGATCTGCTATGTCCAGGGCGACGACGAGGTCGCCGAGGGTACCGTGGGGCGGCCGTTGAAGAGCGTGCGGGTCTCGCTTTTACCCCACGAAGACGCCCCACCGGGCGGCGGCCGCGTGTTCGTCCGCGGACCCAATGTCGCGAAGGCTTACGCCGACGGCGGGGATTCAGAGGTGTTCGCCGATGGCGGCTTTCTCACCGGCGACCTTGGTGCGTTCGACGCCCAGGGACGGCTCGTGCTGTCGGGCCGAGTCTCGCCGTTTGTGAACGTCGCCGGTCGCAAGGTCCAGCCGGCCGAAGTGGAGCAGGTGTTGCGGGAGCTCGCCGGGGTGGTGGACGTGCGCGTGATCGGGATCGCCGACGCGCGCCGGGGCGAGCAGCTTGCGGCTTTCCTGGTGATGCGCGCCACACAGCCGTCGATCGTCGAGCTGCGGCGGTTCTGCGCCTCACGCCTGGCCTCGTACAAGATTCCGCGGCTCTTTCTCTTTCCTGACAGGATTCCACTGACGCCCCGGGGAAAAACCGATCGCGCCGCGCTGCAGGCGGCGGCCCTGAGCGCCATCACCGGTATGTTATAGTCCCCGGCGTCGCAGGGAGGCCGCCGCGATCAATGCGCACATGGGAGCACAACGGATGAATGTGTGGAGACCGGTTGAGCATGCGCTCGCGGGTGCCGCGCGCATTGCATGGCCTCTCTTCCAGGCAATCAATCGTCGAATCCCATCCAAGACATTCCAGCCCGCCTGGGCACCAGGACCGCTTCTCAAGAGCACCGAGCGATCAAAACCCACGCTTGGTTGGCCCCGGACCACCGACTCACTCTGTCCGACCTGCGTCAAGGAAACACGGCAGCGGATCCTGAGCGGCGTGCTATCGGTTGAAGAGCTCGTCGCCGGGCATGACGGCGAAATCCGGGCGCACATCTTCGAGCGCGACGGATCGGTCGTCATCGAGAAGACGTGCCCGACGCACGGTACGTTCACCGACACGCTCGCGATCGACAGCGCCTTTCTCCACCGGATCGAGAGCCTGTTTCCTGGCCGCGATTTCCGCGCCATCGCCCCCGGGCTTCGCGATCACGGCACCTCCTCGATTCAGCACGGTCGCGGCGCGGTGCTCACCATCGACCTGACCAACCGCTGCAACATGATGTGCGACCCGTGCTTCATGGACGCCAACCAGGTGGGCTACGTCCACGAACTGACGTTGGCCGAGATCAAGGAACTGCTCGACGACGCCATCACGATCAAGCCGCGGCGGCAGATGACGGTGCAGTTTTCCGGCGGTGAGCCGACGATCTCGCCGATTTTCCTGGATGCGATCCGCTACGCCCGCGAAGTCGGTTACTTCAGCGTCCAGGCCGCGACCAACGGCATCCGGTTCGCGCAGGAGCCGGGATTCGCGCGTCAGGCGCGCGAGGCCGGTCTTCGCATCGCCTACCTGCAGTTTGACGGCGTCAGCGAGGAGGCCAACGCGCACCGCAGGGTGGGCAACCTCTTCGAGGTGAAGCTGCGCGCGATCGAGGCGCTGCACGAAGCCGGCATCGACGTGTGCCTGGTGGTGACCGTCGTCAACGGCGTCAACAACGACCAGGTCGGGCAGATCATCAAGTTTGCGCTGCAGAACTGCGACAAGATCAGCTTCGTCTCGTTTCAACCGGTCTCGTTCACGGGCCGTGACGAAGACATCAGCGATGCCGACCGCCACGCACGTCGCTACACCCTGTCCCACCTCGCCCACGACGTGAAGGCGCAGACCGGCGTGACCGAGCCGCTGCGCGACTGGTTTCCGCTGTCGGCGTCCAGCGTCGTGTCTGACGTGACGGACCTGCTGCAGGGCCCGGGCGCCGATTGGGGCACGCTCAAATGCGGCTGCCATCCCGACTGCGGAATCGGCACGGCCTTCATGGTCAGCAAGAAGACCAGGGAATGGGCCCCGGTATCGAGCTTCATCAACATCGAACGCTTCTTCGACGACGCCCGGATCATTGCCGACGCCGGGCGGGGACCGGTGTTGACGAAGGCGCAGACGGCGATGAGCCTGCTGCGCAACTACTCACCCGGCCGTGTGCCGCGCGGGTTTTCGCTGAAAGCGCTGGTGCACAAGTTCGACAAGCAGAGCGGCGGCCAGCTCGGGGGCAGGCTCAGCGGAGCCGAGTTGCAGGACCGCAAGTCGGACGAATGGCTGGTGCTGTTCGTCGCCGGCATGTGGTTTCAGGATCTGTGGACCTACGACTTCCGCCGGACAGAGATGTGCATCATCCCGTATGCCACGCAGATGGGTGAGATCTCGTTCTGTGCCTATAACACTGGCGTGGGCTGGCGGCAGATCGTCGAGAAAATGCACCAGAACGCCACCGTCGCGGAGTGGTACCGCGAGCACGGCAAGCACCCGGTCTACGCCAACCCCCGCCACAAGGTGCCGTTGCCCGCGGAGGTGACGCCCCTGACGCTCAAGATCTCCCGCGACGGGAGACTCGTGGACTGGCCACACAGTCCCAGTCAAACGCTGGCGTGAGAGGGAAAAGCCCAAGAGCGTAACAGCCGATAACGCCGTAGACGTGACACCACTGGGCTACGGCGAGATTTTTCTCCGGCTGGCGGCCGCGGTTGGGGCTGGAGCACTGATCGGTCTCGATCGGGAGCTTCGGCGCAAGCCAGCCGGGCTTCGCACACTGGCGCTGGTGTCGCTCGGGTCGGCGCTGTTCGTGCTCGAGACCATTTCCAGCGCGGGTGCGTACACCGACACGACCTCCCGGGTCATTCAGGGGGTGGTGACCGGCGTCGGTTTCCTGGGCGCGGGTTCGATCATCCGGGGGCACGACGAAGAATCGGTGCGGGGATTGACCACGGCCGCGTCAATCTGGCTCGGGGCGGCGACGGGCATCGCCTGCGGCCTCGGGAACTGGCCGCTGGTCCTCGGCGCGTGCCTGCTTGGACTGCTCGTGCTGACGATCACGCCGGTCGAGCGCGTCCTTCACAATCGGCGCAAGAGCGATCCGAAAGACCCGCTCCCCTGACGAGATTTACGGTTCTTCCGCTTTTCCCGCGAACAGCTGCTTTCCGGTGCTGACCAGCGTCACGGTCATCGCCATCCCGTGATTGCTGCCGTCGCGGGCGTGAATCCCTTCGACGGTGACCATGTCCCCCATCCTCATCGAGTTCCGCGTCCAGCCTGCCCGCATCAGCTGGTTCGGACTTGGCAACTCCCAACTCCAGTTGGCGACCTTGCCACCGTCGCCGGCGACGTCGATGAAGAAGATGATGTGCGGATTCAGCCAGTTCAGCCTGGTGAGCGCACCGGTGATCTTGATGCGTTTGGTCGCGTCGAATTCAGCGGAGGCCGAATGATGGCCGCCTGCGGCCGCCGGCGTCGAGAGCATCCAGAGGGCAAAAGCGGCGAAACCCAACTTCGTTCTCATCGGCGTGGCTCCTTACTCGCGCGGGCTCGGTGGTTCCGGCGGCGGCGGATCGTCGCGGAAATGCTGCGCGATCGCCTGCTGGTTGTCGCAGAAGGCTTCAAGCAGTTCGGTGTCAGGCCGGAGGGTCATCGGGATCGTGTTCGTCCACGGCTTCACGAACGCTTTTCGATCGTTGATGGTGACGGAAATCTCCATGTGGCCGAAGTCCCGGCGTCTGAATCGTTCAGTGACGTGGAGGGCGTCGCTGTGCGGGTGGGCCTCCCGCGTGCTGAGCCAGCCGCCGTCGCGAAGCCCGGTCGTCTCCACCACGAACGTGTCGCCCTCCCATCGCCCGACCGAGTACCCCAGCCACGTCGGCTCGCTGTCAAGCGCGTTGGGCAACTGGCGTCCATCGGTGAACACCTGCCGGAACATCATGCCGACATAGGTCTCGTAGAGAAGGATCGTCAGCATCGGCGTCTGCACGATCTTGAACTCGCTGCGAAAGTTGATCCGCGGCACGCCGAGCGGAAGGCAGAAGGCGTACGGATCGTCGATGTGGTCGCGATCCATGCGCTGCTTGCGAACGCCGGCCGCCCAGGGCGTCAGCTGCACGTCTCCCGGCTTCAAGCCGGCGGTCAGGTCCATGTAGTAATCGAGCGTCCCGGCGCTCCAGATCCCTGACAGGTCAGGATGGCCGTCCGCGGTTCGGGCGACCGGGGCCGAGAGATTGGGCTTGCCGTCAGGCAGGCGCGGCGTGCCTGGAGTGGGCTGGTTCAACCACTGCGCGCTGCTCGACGCCGACACCAGCAGCGCCGCGAGGGCGGCGATGGCCGTGCAATGTGCCCGCATCTCTACTCCATCAGTGTGTCGTCCTGCGCTCGGACGAGGCGCCATTCTACTGCGGGACGGCCGGCCGTGCTCCGCTGAAGCCGCATGTTGACAGTCCCGGCCGAAGATGTTATTTATCTAGCCACGTGCTATAAAAATAACATCATGACAGCACCGACACTATGAAACCGACACTTTCCAAACAGACGCCTGCTCACGCGCTCAGCCGCCGCGAACGCCAGATCATGGACATTCTCTACCGCCGGGGCCGTGCCACGGCGGCGGAAGTGAACGAGGACCTGTCGGGCGAGCCGCACTATTCGACGGTCCGCACCCAGCTGCGGGTGCTGGAAGAGAAGGGACACGTCCGGCACGCGGAGGAGGGTCTCCGCTACGTCTATATGCCCGCCGTGCCGCGGCGCGCCGCGCGCAAGTCGGCGCTCAAACATCTCGTCGATACCTTCTTCGACGGCTCAGCGGAGAACGCCGTGGCGGCGCTGCTCGGTGGCGAAGGCGCGCGGCTCTCGGAGGCTGAACTGGATCGCATCGCCGAGCTGATTGCCAAGGCGAAAAAGGAGAAGGCATGACCGCCCTCCTGTTCGACACCGCCCTCAGAGTTTCAGTCGTGACCGCCGTCGCACTTGTCGCCGTGCTGCTCCTTCGGCGGCGGTCCGCGGCGATTCGCCACTGGGTGCTGGCGTCGGCCACTGCCTGTGCGCTCGTGCTTCCCGCGCTGCAGCCGCTGCTGCCCTCATTAGCGGTGCCGGTCACGGTGCCGGCTCCAATCGCTCGGGCCGTGACTGCCGTACCCACGGCGCTCACGCCGATCGGCGGTGGAGCCTCGCCGCGTGTGCCCGAACCCACGGGTGGGTGGAGTGTTGCTGCGGTGCTCGGCTGGATCTGGCTTGGCGGCACCGCGCTCCTCCTGGCTGCGCTGTCCGCCGGCCTCGCGCGGCTGGCCTGGCTCGCGTCGCGCGCAACGCCCGTCACGACTGGCAGCTGGCAGCAGCAGCTGGGTGAGCTGTCGCTGCGGTACGGACTCACGCGATCTGTGCGGCTGCTGCAAAGCAGTCATCCGGCGCTGCTCGTCACGTGGGGCATCCGGTCGCCGAAGATCCTGCTTCCAGCCGCTGCGAACGCGTGGCCGGATCAGCGCATCCGCGTCGTCCTGGCGCACGAGCTCGCGCACGTCCGGCGCAACGACTGGCTGTCGCAGCTCGCGGCGGAGCTGCTGCGCGCCCTGTACTGGTTCAATCCGCTGGTGTGGCTGGCGAGCCGCCAGCTGCGCGAAGAGAGCGAACGCGCCTGCGACGACGCCGTCCTCGAGACGGGCGTGGACGCGCCAGCATATGCCACGCATCTGCTCGAAGTGGCGAAGGGATTCTCGGCCTACCGGCGCGCCTGGTCGCCCGCGCCCGCGATCGCATCACCGTCTCACCTCGAAAGGAGAGTCAGGGCCATGCTCAACGCTCGTCTCAACCGTCGTCCGCTCACGCGGCTCACGCGGGTCGCCATCGTGATCGCCGTCGTTGGCATCACCCTACCGATTGCCGCACTGGCCCAGGCCTCGTTCTCGACCTTCTCCGGCTCGGTGCTGGATCCGATGAACGGCTTGCTTCCGAAAACGACGCTTGTCCTGACGAATACGCGGACGCAGGCCAAGTACGAGGTCCGCTCCGACGCCTCGGGCCGGTTCGAGTTCGTCGGCCTTCCGCCGTCCGACTACATCCTCGAGGCCGCCCTTCCAGGGTTCGCCACGCTGCGTGGCAACGTCACCATCACCGGGCAGGACGTCTCCCAGGAAATCCGGTTGAACGTCGGTGAACTGGAAGAGACGATCACCGTCACCGACGGCGCTGCTCCCAACCGCAGTACCGAACGGGACACGGCACGGAAACGGCCGCTGCCGGTCTGTCCCGACGCGCTCGCCGGCGGCATCGGCGGACGCATCCGGCCGCCGGTCAAGGTGCGAGACGTGCGGCCGATCTATCCGCAGGGCGTGAACGATGCGAAAGCCGAGGAGTTCGTGCTGCTCAACGCGGTGATTGCCACGAACGGTTCGGTCAAGGAAGTCCAGGTCGTGCCGCCGGCGCATCCGGCGTTTGCTGCGGCCGCCGTGGAAGGCGTACGCCAGTGGGAGTTCGATGAAACCCTTCTCAACTGCGCGCCGACCGAAGTCTCGATGCGCGTGAACGTGACGTTCCGCAAGGAGTAGGGTATAAACCGGGCCCATGACGCAAAGGGCCCGCCTTGCGATGTTTCTCACCTGCGCGGCGGCTGTCGCCGCCGCGCTCGAGACCGTCGGTGGCCAGGAAGGCCCCGGCGCGCCAATCAGACAGCTTGCGTATCTCAAGGCGTCGAACAGCGACGCCTTCGACCATTTCGCGTGCGGCGGCTCGCTGCCGGGCCACATCGGCAACGCGCTGGCCGTGAGCGGCGACGGCAACACGATCGCCGTCGGCGCCCCGCACGAAAGCAGCGCGGCGCGCGGCATCAACGGCAACCAGGACGATGACTCGCTCTATAACTCGGGCGCCGTTTACGTCTACGTGCGGCGGGGCGACGCCTGGACACAGCAGGCCTACCTCAAGGCGTCGAACGCAGGCCAAAGCGACCAGTTCGGCCTCAGCCTTTCGCTCAGCCGCGACGGAAATACGCTGGCGGTTGCGGCGCCGTGGGAAGCGAGCGCCGCGACCGGCGTGAACGGTATTCAGCAGGACGATTCGATCCCGCAGGCAGGCGCCGTGTACGTCTTCACGCGCGCCGGAAGCACCTGGTCGCAACACTCCTACATCAAGGCGTCGAATACCGGTCGGAAGGGTGTGGGCGACGACGTCGAGGGCGACCAGTTCGGCTTTTCCATTTCCATAAGCGGCGACGGCAACACGCTGGCAGTCGGCGCCGTCGGAGAAGACAGCAACGCCGCTGGCATCGATGGCGTCCAGACCGACGACTCCGCCGCAGGCTCGGGCGCCGTGTACGTGTTCACGAAGACCGGCAACACCTGGGCGCAGCAGGCGTACCTCAAGAGCAGCAACAGCGAGGCCGCCGATCTTTTCGGATACGGAGTCGGCCTGAGCGATGACGGCAATGCGCTGGCGGTGGCGGGGTACGACGAGGACGGCTCCGGCAAAGGCATTAATCCGCCGAACGACAACGGCGGGAACGGCACCGGGGCGATCTACGCGTTCGATCGCCGCGGCGGCGCGTGGCGGCAAACCGGCTACTTCAAGGGGTCGCGCTCGCAGCGGAACGATGCGCTCGGTTATGCCGTGGCCATCAGCGGCGACGGCAACACCATTGCGGCCGGCACGGGCGAAGAGAGCTGCCTGAACGGCGGCATCAATCCGGCGGGCTGCGACGTCGATACATTTCCTCCACAACTGGCGGCCGGGTCAGTCGGGGCCGCGTATGTCTGGGGACGCCGCGGTGACAGCTGGGTCGAACAGGCGTTCATCAAGGCCTCGAATCCGGACCTCGAGGACTGGTTTTCCGTCCGTCTCGCACTCAGTCGGGACGGCAGTCGGCTGTTCGTGGGCGCCGCGATGGAAGACAGTGCGGCAAAGGGCATCAACGGCGCGCAGGATGACGATTCTGCGGAGGATTCCGGCGCGGCGTACCTCTACGAACGCAGCGGCACGACCTGGCGTCAGCTTGCCTATATCAAGGCGTCGAATACCGAGGCGTACGACGAGTTCGGCAGTTCCGTCGCGATCAGCGGCGACGGCCGGACCATTCTGGCCGGCGCGCGAATGAAGGATGAAGGAGCTGGCGCCGCGTACCTGTTTGCGACCAGGTAAATTCACCGATCGCGATTAGCGATTCACCTTCCGGTAGCCTTCCTCGTATCCCTGCCGAAAGCCTGCTCTATAGTTCGACTTGTATGCGTCACGGGATCCGTACGACGCGGCATAGCCGGGATCGCCGTCGCGATACTCGCGGCTCGCGACCGGGTCGTAGCGTTCGCCCTTGGCCGCGTCGGCCTGGCCGCGCTCGCGTCCCGCCTCGAAGCCGCGCGCGAACGCGGGCTCCTCGTACTTCTGGGGAATGACGCGTCCCGGCATGCTCCAACGCGGAGTCTCCCGGTCAGTCGCCTGGGCCTTGTTCTCTTTTTTCTCTGCGCCCCGTCCGCGCCCCTGCGCCGACAGCGGTACCTGGACGGCGCATGTGGTCAGCACTGCGGTCGTCGCGGCCGCAGTCAAAAGCCTCTTCCAGTTCTGCATAACCCCCGAGCCCGGCTGGCGCAGGCTAAGGGTGCAAGTGATGAGCCAGTCAGGCGCTCTGGAGATGTTCGCGGGCGAGTCGTTCGAGCAGGGCGCTGAGCCGCTCGCCGTCTAGAGCGAAGGTCGAGGCGTCGCCTGACCAGGACAGTTTGTAGCTACGCGAGCGCGCCGACACCCAGACCTGGCGGACTGGGGCATTGGGACTGACCACGAACTTGGCGGGAGTGGGATCTTCAAAGATGAGCTGAAGCACGCCGTTCTGCAGCTCGACCTCGAATCCTTCCTCGTCGGCCAGCGGCAGCAGCGCGTGCTGCGCCTGCTCGAGCGCGCGGTCGGCTTCCAGCCGGAAATCCTGTTCGGTGAGCGTCGCGCTCGTCATCGCGATTCGGTCAGCCGTTCCGGCGACGCGACGTAGGTGCGCCGCGCCCGCGCCGTCATGCCCGGCTGCCTCATCCGGACCTGCAGCTTGTGCTCTTTACCGTCGAGCGTTGCCGGCGTGAAGCCGAGCGTGTACTGGCTGTGCAGCTCCTGTGCGACGCGTGTGAAAGTGGGAGCCAGTTCGTCCGTTTTCTTCAGCTCGAAGTAGCCTCCGCCAGTCTCTTCCGCCAGCCGCCGCAGCCCGCGGTCGGGACGCGTCCGGACCATGCGCTGACCGTTGAAATACTCGGACTCCAGACCGATCGCATAGATCATCGCTTCTTCGTCGCGCGCGCGATCCAGGACGTCGCCCATCCCGACGCGGCTGGCGGTGTCGTCGCCGTCGGTGAACGCGAGCACGACCTTACGCCCCTCACGCCGCGCAGCATCCCCAGGCTTTCGTTGATCGCGTCGTACAGGCGCGTCGGGTTGCCGAACTGCAGGTCCTTGAGCGCGAAGATCAGATCGTCTCGATCGTTCGTGAATGTGCCGCTGAATTGAATTTTGTCGCTGAACGCGCCGACCTGCCCTTTGTCCTGCGGCAGCATGCGGAGGAGGAATTGTTCCGCCGCGGCCGCAAGCCGATCAAGGTTGGCGGTCATGCTCGCGGAATAGTCCAGCATGACGACGACCGTGAACGGCTGGACGTCGTTCTGGAAGAACGAGATGTCCTGTGGCCTCCCGTTGTCGAGAATCGTGAATTCCTCGCGCTCGAGCATCGGGACGAGACGCCCCTGCACGTCGGTCACCGTGGTGACGACGGGGACGATTCGAGTGCTCGACCGGAATGTGGGCTCCTGCCCAGCGAGGGAGACAGCCAGTGCACCGACCACGACGGGTATCAGGAAACCGCGCATACTGGCGAGCTTAGCAACGATTGTTCCGCGGAGTAAACCCGCCATCACGCTTCGTCGCTACGGCGAGGCAGGCCGGTTTGTCGTAACATGCCCGCCATGCCAGCTACTGTGCACGTCGTGGCGCGATACGTCGCGAAGCCCGGGAAGGAAGAGGAATTAAAGGCGATCCTTGTCACGCTCGTCGCCCCCTCGCGGCGCGAAATCGGCTGCTACCAGTACGATCTGCTTCGAAATCCGACCGATCCGCGTGACTTCTGCTTTGTTGAGCGCTGGGACACCGAGAAAGCCCTCGATGAGCACGCCGCATCCGCTCATCTCAAGGCCGCCCGGGCGCAGGTCGAAGACCTGGTGGAGGGCCCGCCGGACGTGCGCCGATACCACATTCTATGACCGCCCGATCCCGTATGATTTTCGTCATGAGATTTTTTGCCACCTCCGTGATTCTGCTGGCGCTCGCCTGTTCCACCCCTGCTCAGCAGCAGGCCGCGGCCCCCGCGGTTCCCACCGGCTCTGACGTCGCGGCCCGTGTCGGCACGCGCACGATTACGGTAAAAGAGCTCGACGACCGGTGGCGCACCGATTCGCCCTCGGAGCAGGCGCAAGCCGTCCAGCAGCTCTACGACGGCCGCAAGGCCGCGCTCGACGCGATCGTCGCCGACATGCTGATCGAGCAGGCGGCCAAGGCCAAGGGTCAGACCCCGGCGCAATATCGCGACGCGGAAGTGGCGCGTCGCGTGACCCCGGTGACCGATGGGCAGATCGCGGCCTTCTACGCTCAGAACCAGGGGCAGATGCAGGGGCGCCCGCTCGAGCAGATGAGTACGGCCATCCGGCAGTACCTCGACGAGCAGCAGCGCGCGGGCGCGTTCCAGGCGATGGTGGCCGAGCTGCGCAAGGGCGGGCCGGCGGTGAACGTTGTGCTCGATGCGCCTCGCTACACGGTCAATGTGGCCGCTGACGATCCGGTCCTGGGCGGTGCCGCCGCCCCGGTGACGCTCGTCGAGTTCTCGGACTTCCAGTGCCCGTTCTGCGCACGTGTGATGCCGACGCTGAAAAAAGTGAAGGAGACGTACGGCGATCGGGTGCGGATTGTCTGGAAGGATTTTCCGCTGACGTCAATTCACCCGCAGGCGTTCAGGGCTGCGGAGGCCGGTCAGTGCGCGCGCGAGCAGGGCAAGTTCTGGGAGCTGCACGATGTGCTGTTCGCCAACCAGGCGGCGCTGCAGCCGGACGAACTCAAGAAGCATGCGGCGGCCGTCGGCCTGGACGCGACGAAGTTCAACGCCTGCTTCGATGCGTCGAAATATGGAGAGCGCGTGCAGCAGCAAATGCAGACGGGCACGCAGCTCGGCGTCGGCTCGACGCCAAGCATCTTCATCAACGGGCGCCTGGTGGCCGGCGCGCAGCCCTATGAGGTGTTCGCCGGAATCATCGACGAAGAACTGGCGCGGGCCGGGACCAAGTAACGAGACCCGGTAGCCGGAGGCCTTCCGCCTTCGCATAAAGCTTCGGCGGAGGTGGTCAGGCCTCCGGTATCAACACAATCTTCCCGTAAGCTCCGGACTCCATCACCGCGCCGTGCGACTGCACGGCCTGCGCGAGCGGCATCTCGCGCCCAATCACCGGCTTGAGCGTCCCGTTTTCGAGGCCCGCCACGATCGCGGCGTGCATCATCCGCAGGTCCTCCGGCGTGGCGTTGAACATCGTCATCCCGAGGATCGTGCCGTCTTTGCCCATCATCTTCCGCGGGTCGATTTCCACGCGTCCGCGGTTGCCGACGATCATCACCCGTCCGCGAAGCGCGAGCACTTCCAGGTCGCGATCGAGGTTCACGTTCGCCAGCATCTCGAGCACGACATCGACGCCGCGCCCGCCGGTGAACGCCATCACCTTCGACATGTAGTCGGCCTCGGTGTGGTTGAGCACCTCGTGCGCGCCCTGCGCGCGGGCGAGCGCGAGCCCCTTCTCGGTGCCCGCCGTGCCGATGACCCGCATCCCGTGGGCGCGTGCGAGCTGCGTCGCGGCGACGCCGACACCGCCGCTGGCGCCGTGAATGAGGAGCGTTTCGCCGGGGCGGCCCTGCGCGCGCGAGAACAACGCCCGCCACGCGGTGCCGTAAGGAACGCCCAGCGCGGCGCCTTGAGCGAATGACACTTTGTCAGGCAGCGGATGCACCTGCGCGTCGTCGCACACGATCAGCTCGGCGTAAGCGCCAGAGCCCGCCGCGGCGCCGTGCGTGTAGACGCGGTCGCCCTTCTTGACGCTCTTCACATCCGATCCGACAGCCTCGACGATGCCGGCGGCGTCGCTCCCGGGTGTATAGGGCAGGTTCGGCTTTCTCGCGTACGTGCCCGAACGGATGTAGACCTCGACTGGGTTCACGCCGACGGCTTTTGCCCGGACGACGACCTGCCCCGGTCCGGGCGCAGGATTTGGCACCTCCTCGAGCTTCATGACTTCGGCTGGACCAAACTCGCGAACAACGACTGCCTTCATACCACTCCTATGTCGGTGCAATTGTACTGATGATTCTCGGTGCGAGGCTGCTCACGTTTGTCGGTGCGAGCCTTCTTACGATGATCGGTGCGGGAACAGACGCTCGAAATTGCCGCCGAATATCAGCGCCTTGTCTTCATCATTCACGCGCAGTCGGTCGAGGGCGGCTCTCTGATCCGCGTAAATCCCGCGCTGCCAGCCGCGCGGAAAGTTCGACGAGTCGGTGCCGAAAAGCAGCCGCGTTGCGCCCGCCGCCGCAAGCGCGGATGCGAAGACGCGAGCGAGATCGAGACCGGGCACGTCACGAATCCAGCTGTTCGAGCTCGACGTGTCGAGATGCACATTGGGGCAGGCGCCGGCCGCCGCGAGCACGTCGGCGAACCGTCCCGCCCCGAAGTGCGGAACGATGAACGGCACGTCCGGGAAGGCCGCCGCCACGCGCGACAGGGCGATGGGATCGCCGAGCGCGAAATCGAAGCGGCTTGGCAGCCCGAGCTTGTCCCGCACGCCCACTGACAGGCGTCCACAATGCACAAACACGACAGCCCCCGGGCATCCGGACGCCGCCTGAACGACCCGCAGGCTGCGCTCGTCCTCCAGCGGCACGTGGTGCATGGCAGGGAACAGACAGACTCCGGTCAGCCCCTGGTCTGAGAGCGCGTGTTTCGCGCGCGCCGGCGCGTCTGCGCGCGCGGGATCGACCATGAAAAATCCGACGATCCGTCCAGGATGCCGTGCGACGGCCGCGGCCACAGAAGACTCGTCGCCGGGGACGCTGGCAATGAGCGCCGCGCGGCCCACGCCGTTCGCGTCCATCTCGCGTATCCAGCGGTCCGCGAGCCGCTCAGAGTCGCCGGGATCGTCCCACTGGAGCCGGCGATAGACGCTTGAAGGGTCCTTGTCGAGAGCCTGAAAGAAACAGGGCGAGAAGAAGTGACAGTGGGCGTCGTTGATCAAAAAGTCAGCCGGAATCCTATTTGTCCGACACGCTGTTCGGGCTGCTGGGCGTCACCCGCGAACGCGGTCGGCTGCATGAAGGAGGTAAGCGGGACGCCCGCAGGCGAGACACGCTGCGTCGAGAGCGGGATGAACGGACTCTTCGCGTTGAAGAGGTTGAAGACTTCGGCAATCAACTCGACCCGCGAGACGCGCCAGAAGGGGAACTCGCGGCTGACCCTCAGGTTCAGCTGCGAGAACGGCGCCCGCCGGCTGCAGTTCACCGTCTCGCACGGCCCCATCTCCTCGAACGTTGCCACCCCCGAGTCATTCAGCCCCGTATAGCGGTAGGCGCTGGCCGTGATGTCGTTCACGTTGCCGTCGGCGTTGGTGTCACGCCCTTCAAAAGTGTGGACCGGCAGCGCCGAGCGGTAGAAGAAGATCGGCGCCAACCGCACGCTCCATGGCAGTTCAACCACAGCGCTGAGCGTGACGCGGTGGCGCGCGTCGGTGCGTGTGGACGGGCCGTTCTGCACCTCCGCGAACGGCGCTGAGATGTCCTGGATCAGGTTCTGGACGATTTCGTCGTAGGCGGTACCGACGTCGCTCGTCGCCTTTGCCAGCGTGTAGGAGGCGTTCAGATCGAGCCGGCCCGACAGGCGGCGCTGCACCGCCGTGATCAGCGCGTCGTAGCGGCTTCTACCTTTGCTGAGCGCCGTGCGGAAGCTGATCGCGTTCGGCTGGATCGCCAGGTCGCCGAGGTATCGGCGCCCGCCCACGAGCGTGTTCGGCCGCAGGCGAAGGTTCAGATCGCGGCCGTCGACACGGATGTAGTCCACGCTGAGCGACGTCGAGGGATCGATCTCACGCGCCCATCCGACGTTTGCCTGGATCGTATAGGGCTGCTCGAGCAGCGGCGAGACCACCTCGCCGGCGAGCGACGGGATGTTGGGGTTGACCTGGTTCTGGGCGGCAATGAGGGACAACGGATCGGAGACCTGGAAAAACGTTCCGTCAGGCCGGCGAATCCCTGTCGGATTCGTTGCCACGAAGATCGGGCCGCTGCCGCCGGCGGCGTCGATCGCCGCGGTCAACACGTTCGAATTGGTGTAGCCGAAGTCAGTGTAAAGGCCCCAGCCGCCGCGGATGATTTCGCGGCCGGTGCCGCGCAGGTCGTAGACGAATCCGATGCGCGGTTGGACGTTATCCGTGTCGCCGCGCGTCTCTTGGCCGAAATCGTCGAGGATGGTACCGGCGAAGCGTCCGGCGCGGCCGGCTGCCTGCAGCACCTGGAAGTTGGAATTCCGATCCTGGCTGAATGGAAGCCCGGCGACGTAATCCCACCGCACCCCGAGGTTCACCGTCAGCCGGTTGTTCACGCGCCAGTCGTCCTGCGCGAACAGCGCGTAAGCGTCGATCGGGATGTTCAACTCGGTGTTTCCCCCGATCAGGAGGATTGAGACGACCGGCCCATTCACGGCATTGGCGCCCATCATGAAGATGCCGCTCGTCCCCTGGCCGACCGACACGAACAGGTGCGGCTCGTGGACGATGTTGACGCCCGCCTTCATCACATGGCCGAGCCCGCCGAACCCGGTCTTGGTCCAGGAGAAGTCGTCGCGGAACTGCCACTTGCGCTGTTCGGTACCCTGGGGCGCCAGTGGACTGGTACCCGCCGTGACGCCGTTCGGGAAGCGCACGTGCGGTCCCGTGTCGGTGGCCGGCACCTCGTTGACGTAGTTCGAGAACTGGAAGACGAACTCGTTCAAGGACGAGCCGCCCACCACCCAGTTGTGATTGGCGTTCACCGAATGGTAGGTGTTCAGCGTCGTCGCCCACGACGAGGAGGCCGCGCGCAGGTTTGCGCCGGCCGGCTGCGAGTTGCCGTCGCGTGCGTAGCGAAGGGCGACGTAATGCGCGGGCCGGGGGCTGGCCGTCACTTTGGCGGTGAACAGATCCTCGCGGAACGGAATGTCGAAGACGCCGTCTTCGGCCGGGAAGAGGCCGAGTGTATTGACTACCTGCCGCGTGTCCTGCTGCGTGCGTTCGTAGGCGGCAAAGAAGTGAGCGCGGTCCTGGACGATCGGGCCGCCGACGCTGCCGCCGAACTGGTAGCGGCGGTAGTCCTGCTTGTCGAACCGGTTGATTCGCTCGCTGAACGTCCGGGAGTTGAGCCCCTTGTCGCGGACGAGCGTGAACCAGCTGCCGCGCAGATCGTTGGTGCCGCTCTTGGTCACCACGTTCAGCACCGCGCCGCCGCGTCCGTACTCGGCGTCGAACCGCTGCGTGAGGACGTTGAACTCCTGGATCGCTTCGAGCGGAAAGAGCTGCAGCAGGCCGCCGACGGTGTCGTCGTTGTTGTCGCCGCCGTCGACGACATAGCTCACGTTTCGCCCGTTGCCGCCGCTGATCTGCGGGGTGTACTGCGTGCTCTTCGCCGGCTCCGAATGAAAGCCGAGGCCGACGCCGGGAACCGTGGCCGCGAGGTTCGCGAACTGCCGTCCGTTGAGCGGCAGACGCTCGATGCGCGCCACGTCGACCACCTGGCCCACGGCCGACGAGGTGACGGGAAGGACCGGGAGCTCCGCGGTCACGGTAATCGTTTCCGCCAGCGCAGCCAGGCGCAGAATGATGTCGAGATCGCGCGTCTGTCCGATATTGACGACGATGTCGGCGCGCTCGAAACGCGCGAAGCTCGTCTGGCTGGCGGCGACGGTGTAGGCGCCAACCGGCAGCGCGGCGAGGCGGTAGAGACCGTTTTCATCCGAGGTGGCCTCGCGGACGAGACCGGTGACCGGGCTCGTCGCGGTGACGACGGCGCCGGGAAGGGCCGCGTCCTGATCGTCGACGACGCGTCCGGCAATCGTTCCGGTCGTTTGTTGTGCGAGGGCCGGAACGGGCAGGATCAGCGCGCATGCGAGGAAGATCCTCGCGACCTTGTTCATGGACTCTCCGGCAAAGTGGAGCTCTGAACCCCGGTCAGTGTAGCAGGTAAGATGCGCGCGTGAACGTTTCGGGAGTTGGGATCTGGGATGTGGGATTGGCGATCTATGTCGCTGGAGTCGTGTGGGGTCTGCTGAAGATCGATGCCGGACCCGCGACGAAGATCGCGCTCGCGATCCTCTGGCCGCTGGGACCAATCGCTTTTGCCGTGACGATTACGATTCTGCTCGCCGCTTCGCTGATCGCGTTTCCACTGTGGGGCGCCGCAGTCATGATTGCTGCTGCCGCGGCGTGGTGGTGGCTCTCCTGAACGATCCGAACGATCCGAACGA
>Ga0075418_10002487_pt1 | contig 21130 bp, 24 predicted proteins | sample SoiMetdeltSBSDD2_FD_81776 | JGI IMG/M metagenome (GOLD analysis project Ga0075418, IMG submission 81776) | Bulk soil microbial communities from a Populus tree surrounding site in Tennessee, USA - Soil MetaG P. deltoides SBSDD2 | ecosystem: Environmental > Terrestrial > Soil > Tree plantation...
GTTCACCGTAAGTGAATTCATCACCACCACTTCATTTTCTTTACACCCGATGATCTTTGATAGTTGTTTTGGAAAGATTTCATGATAAGGCATCCAGGGGTTTCTTGCATTAAAGTGACCCTCCACTCCCATCGTTGCCCAATCATCCAATTCCTGCTGCAGATATTTTGAGGTTGATCTTGGCTGGAGGCCAAGAGAATTGCCGGTGAAATAAACACAATCCTCCCCGTTATGCTGCGGAATAAAGAACCTATGTCTAAAAACTCTTAGCGGATCTTTATCATCCATCATTTTGGCAAATTCCAAAGTGTTCTGGTAGCTCATATACGTTTGCGTTTGGCGTTTGGAGTTAACACCTAACCCGAAACACCGGACTAATCAATCACTGCAATCACCTTTAATTCTATCGCGATCGGTGTAGGCAAACTTTTCACTTCTACGGTTGTTCTGCAAGCCTGCACATCTTTAAAATATTCACCATAGATCTTATTATAAACCGGAAAATCCTTTTGCATGTTGGTAAGAAAGACCGTGACGTCGACTATTTTATCCCAACTGCTGCCACTTGCTTCCAACACGGCTTTTACATTGGCAAATACTGAATGAGTTTCAGCTTCGATATCATATTTCAAAATATTTCCATTGGCATCTAATTCCAATCCTGGTATCGAATTATCTTTTGGATCTCTTGATCCGATCCCCGAAAGAAAAAGCAGGTTACCAACTTTTCTTGCATGAGGATAGGCGCCCAAAGGTTTTGATGCATTTGTGGTAGAAATTATATTGTTTGGCGTTGGGCGTTTGGCGTTCATTTAGCTGGAGATTTTTCTTTTAACAAATTTCTGCCCTCTAATTGCCGATTTGTTTAGGTAGCTCATAAAAGCATTTATTTTTCTGCAAACCAAATCTGTTAGATCATATAATTCTTTAAATCGGTCCGATTTATATTTTCTGTCGAGACAACGATAAAGCCGAGATTGTAATTCATTTCCTGAGCCGTTTGAGGATGGTTAGGAACTGTATAAACTCCAACCTACTCCCTCTATCAAAGCCTTCTGCTATATATCCATAATTGAACCAGTTGATGCATTCAACTGGTCGCTTAATTTATCATCCTTTGACAATTTACCTTTCCCGGTTTCTTCATATACAGAGTTTTCCAGTTGCCGTGCCAACTGCCATATTTCTAATTCCTCAAATCGTTTTATTGTTGCCATTATCGATAAATTTCAACAAGACAAGAACTCCAAATACCGGACTCCAAACACCAAACTTCAAATTATAGTTGGACACAAACATTCTTCGATTCCGTAAAGAATCTTAATGCTTCCCACCCGCCTTCCCTGCCAACGCCACTGTTTTTCATACCACCAAAAGGTGTTCGCAGGTCACGAAGCAACCAGCAATTGACCCAAATAATCCCGCTTTCTACATTTGCAGCAACACGGTTTGCTTTTGAAATATCCTGCGTCCAGATCGTTGCCGCAAGTCCATAAGATGTTGCATTCGCCAATTGCAATGCCTCCTCTTCCGTTTTGAATGATTGTAGTGTAACGACCGGCCCGAAGATCTCTTCCAGGTTTGTTTGACAATTTGGACCTAAGCCCTCAATAATTGTTGGCTGTATAAAATATCCACTGGCACAACGGCCATCCAATTTAATGGCATTACCACCACAAAGGATTTTGCCGCCTTCCTGTTTAGCGGTTTCAATACAACGTAATATTTTTTCAAAATGAACTTTACTAACAATAGCTCCCTGCTTGGAATTTTCGTCTAATGGATCACCGACTGTTAATTGCTTTGTTCTTTCAACAAAATCTTTTTTGAATTTATCGTAAACAGATTCTTCTATGATTATCCTGCTCCCGCATAAACATATTTCACCCTGGTTTGAAAAAGATGAACGGATGGTTTCATCAAGCATCTTATTCCAATTGGAATCTGCAAAAATTATCGCCGGGTTTTTGCCACCCAATTCCAACGATAACTTTTTGAACTTCGGAGCAGCAATGGCTGCGATTCTTTCTCCTGCCCTTGTGCTGCCGGTAAATGAAATTGCTTTAACGGCAGGATGAGAAACGATCGCTTCACCTGCACTGGCACCCGTGCCGTGAATAATGTTCAATACGCCACTCGGCAGACCTGCTTCTTTACAGATCTTCGATAAAAGAAAAGCTGTGACCGGAGTTATTTCACTTGGCTTTGCTATCACACAATTACCGGCTGCGATTGCCGGTGCTATTTTCCAGGTAAATAAATACAAAGGAAGATTCCAGGGAGAAATACATCCCACAATTCCGATCGGCTGTCGTAGTGTATAATTCACAGCCTTGTCTTCCATATGATGACTTTCGGAAGCAAAGTGCATAATACCTGTTGCAAAAAAGCGAAAGTTGGCTGATGCCCTGGGGATATCGACCTTCCTGCTTAACCAAAGAGGTTTACCGTTATCATTTGTTTCAGCCAATGCCAGTTCATCAAGATGTGCATCTATTACTTCTGCAATCCGGTTTAATATTTTAAATCTTTCTTCAACAGGCGTTATGCTCCACGCGGCAAAGGCTTTTTGTGCTGCATGAACTGCAGCCTCAACATCTTTTTCATTTGAATCAGGTACCTGGTAAAATACTTCCGCAGTTGCCGGGTTGATACCATCAATAAAATTTCCACTCAATGGCCCAATCAAATTCCCACCGATGTAATTTTCCAGATGATATGGAATTTCCAAATTCATTTGTTTATCGTTTATAGTTTATCGTCTATCGTTTCAAATGGTTCATCATAAACTATAAACCAAAAACGATACACCATAAACCTAGATACTTCCAGTTCTTCCTCCATCCACCGGAATGCTGACACCATTTACATAAGAAGCGGCAGGCGATGCAAGAAACGCCGCAACGGCAGCTATTTCTGATGCATCAGCAAATCTTTTCATCGGTATTTCCTCTTTCATATTTTTTTCTACAATATCGATAACCGTATTTCCTTTTTTGGCAGCGTTCTCAATTAAAGTTGCCAAACGTTGTGTGGCGGTAGAACCCGGTAAAATGTTATTAACCGTGATATTAAATTGTCCGAGTTCATTTGCCATCGTTTTAGCCCAACTTGCTACGGCACCACGAATGGTATTACTTACTCCTAAGTTTTTCAAAGGGATCTTTACTGAAGTTGAAATGATATTCACGATTCTGCCGTACCCTTCTTTCTTCATGGAAGGAACAACAGCCTTTGCCAAAAGATGATTGCAAATAAGATGCTGATTGAATGTGTTAAGAAAGGCTTCCTCTGTTGCTTCGGTGATGGGTCCTGCCGGCGGCCCGCCTGTATTATTAATTAAAATATGAACGGTATGACCTTTTATTTGTTGCTCAATTATTTTTTTCAACTCATCGGGTTTTGTAAAATCAGCAACGAGGTAATTATGTTGCTGCCGCAAGGCGATATCCAACGTATGAACAGCGGTTTTCAATCCTTCTTCATTTCTTGCAATCAACGTGCAATTGGCCCCAAGCAGCGCCAGTTCCTCTGCAATGGCAAAACCAATTCCCTGCGTGCTTCCGCATATGATCGCATTCTTTCCTTCAAGTGAGAGATTCATAGTGGTGTCAAACCTATGGAAATTTGTTGTAATTTTCTTCATTCAATTTCATGTTGAAATATGATAAAAACTCTCGGGCTTACTCATATTGCATTGCCTGTAAAAAATGTTAAACGCGCATCTGCTTTTTATAAAAAAGTCTTTGGCGCAAAAGAAATGTACCATGACCCGGAATTTATACAAGTACAAACTCCGGGCAGCAAAGACATCATAGTGTTCATTAAAAAGAATAAACCCTCGGCAAAAGCCAACCCGGGTTTTCATTTCGGATTCAGGTTGCCAAAACCCTCGGCTATGCAAGCCATCATCAAAACAATAAAGAATGCCGGAGGCAGAATAAAAGAAACGGGTGAATTTATCCCGGGAGAACCATATGTTTTCTTTTATGATCCTGATGGTTATGAAATTGAAGTTTGGTTTGAAAATATCCCATCGTCCCTTAAATCATTTAATTAAAAAAATTGCTATGCCAGTAACCGCTCCCTTTAATTTAAAAAAATGGATCGATGAACATCGTGATCTGTTAAAGCCGCCTGTAGGAAACCAGTGTGTGTATAAAGACGCTGAGAATTTTATTGTAATGGTGGTTGGCGGACCAAACGCAAGAAAAGATTATCATTTTAATGAAACGGAGGAGTTATATTATCAATTAGAAGGCGATATTGTTGTAAAAATCATTGATAATGGTGAGTTCAAAGATGTGCCTGTCCGGGAGGGTGAAATGTTTTTGTTACCACCAAAGACACCGCACTCCCCGCAACGTGGACCGGGAACTGTCGGACTGGTGATCGAAAAGAAAAGAGAAACCGAAGACGATGGCTTTATGTGGTTTTGTGAAAAATGCGGCAATAAATTATATGAAGAGACCTTGCATGTTGACGATATTGTAAAACAATTGCCGCCTGTAATGAACCGCTTTTGGGAAAATACTATGCGTCGTACCTGTGATAAGTGCGGTGCAGTGATGGAACCACCCGTAAAAAACCCCCAGAAATAGTTTGATAAAACAAATTTCCCTTCGCCCCTAAAGGGGAGATTGGTAAAGCATCAATAATAAAGACCCAATTTGATTTTGTAACTTTTTAAAAGCCCCTTTAGGGGTTTGGGGTACATGAAGATAGACATCCACACTCACATTATGCCGGAGCATATGCCGAACTGGACACAGAAGTTTGGCTATGGAGAATTCATACATCTTGAACATCGCAATTGTGAAGCGTGTATGATGAAAGGCGATAAAGTTTTTCGCGTAGTGGAAGAAAATTGCTTTAAGGAAGATGTAAGGATGAAAGAGATGGATGAAGCTGGCATTACAGTTCAAATCCTTTCTACCATTCCTGTTTTATTTAATTATTGGGCAAAACCGGCTGATGGACTGGAAACCTCCAGGTTCTTTAATGATCATATTGCTGAAACGGTTTATAAAAAATCAAATCATTTCATTGGCCTTGGTACCGTGCCTTTGCAGGATGTTGACCTTGCCATAAGAGAAATGGAGCGTTGTGTAAAAGAACTGAAGATGCCGGGGATCGAGATTGGGACAAACATTAATGGAGAAAATCTGTCAGAGAAAAAGTTTTTCCCTTTTTTTGAGGCCGCTGAAAAAATGAATTGCGCATTATTTGTTCACCCTTGGGAAATGATGGGTGAAGATAAAATGCAACAGTACTGGCTCCCATGGCTTGTGGGCATGCCTGCCGAAACTTCAAGAGCGATTTGTTCAATGATTTTTGGTGGTGTGTTTGAGAGTTTCCCAAAACTAAGAGTTGCTTTTGCACATGGCGGCGGCTCATTTCCTTTCACGATTGGAAGGATCAAACATGGATTTGAAGTAAGACCTGATCTTGTAGCAATCGACAATAGCATTTCTCCGGAAAAATATCTGGGGAAATTCTGGATAGATAGTTTAGTGCACGATAAAAAAGCTCTCCAGTATTTAATTGACACATTGGGCGAGGATAAAATTTGCCTGGGCAGCGATTATCCTTTTCCTCTTGGTGAGCTTTGGCCCGGGAGATTGATAGAAAAAATGAAGCTTGGAAAAAAGTCAGAAAAGAAATTGTTTTATAAGAATGCGGAAGATTGGCTGGGAATTTAATCTTTAAACAGATCGGGATAATCCGTAATGATCCCATCCACTCCCATTTTCTTTAGTTTATTGATCTGCTTTTTGTCATTCACTGTCCATGGAATTATTTTTATTCCCTTATCATGACACTCCTTTACTAATTTCTCGTCAACCAAAGTATGATTTGGGCTGTAAATAGCAGGAGTGTAACCAAGACGTTTTAACTGGTCCTCAAAATCACCTTCATCAGAATCTTCAATAAGCATCGCAGTTCTTATGGAAGGATATTTTTCATGTAAATATTTCAGAGTCCTGAAGTCAAATGATTGGATGATGACTCGTTCTTCAATTTGCTTTTCCTTTATAACGGCCATCAGCAATTCCACAAATTCATCGGGCTTTGGATGGAATTTCCCATCTCCTGCAGGAAGACATTTTGTTTCGATATTAAAATAAGGAAAAGGACGGCGTCTTGTTTTCATGTTCTCTGTAATACTATCGAGCAGATCGCTTAACAGGGGTTTTATCGCTTTTATCTTCTCCTGCTTCGGAAACCGCGGATGTGGCTTCATTCCCACATCATAGTTCTTGATCTCATCATAATTCATCTGGTAAATATTGTATTGCATCGATTCGCCCGGCTTAATAAATGTCCCGTCAGGTTTTGTCGTGATCTCTGATTCAAACCAGGGCTCATGTGATACTACCACCTTCTTATCTTTCGAAATAACAACGTCCATTTCCAAAGTAGTTACACCAAGATCAAGTGCCCGGATCATGGCTGCAACTGTATTCTCAGGCATTAATCCCCTGCATCCGCGGTGACCCTGAATATCAAAAGGATCGCCCTGTCTTTCTAAAGTAAAACTTTGACCCATGCTAAAGAGAAAAATAAGTAAGATGGAGATTATTTTCATTTACCAAATAATTGTGCTTGTCTTTTTTTCATTTCGCCAGCAATAAATTGACCATCATTTCCCTGCTTCTCCAATTTGTCGATGATGTTTTGAAAACTCTTTTCATCGCGATTCTGGCTCAATTTGAAAACATTTTCTATTGATGTCACTTCCACTTCAAATGCGATAATGGCCTTCATTAACCGGTTTGTATAGTCTGACGGCAAATTATCGAAAACAGTTGTAGATGCTGTATTATTATTTTCGTAATACAGCGTGAGCCGCTTTAAAATAGCCACCAGGTCTTCGTGATCGCCAAACCTGATCTTACCTTTTGCATGAACACTAATATAGTTCCAGGTGCTGGCCTGGTGAGGGTCATCATACCAGGTAGCGCTTACATAAGTATGCGGGCTGGTGAATACCGCCAGCACATTAGGATTTTTTTCAAAGGCCTTATGATGATCGTTATTACGCATAATATGCCCGGTAAGAAATAGTTTACCATCCTTTTCATCAATAAATACCGGCACCTGCGTAGCAACAGGCATATTATCTTCAGTAACTCCACTTAAAAAAACAAAGGGATGCTTACGCATGAATGCAAGCACCACTTCAGGATCTTTTTCTTTAAAATAAGGAAGATTATACATGAAGCGAATTTAGTATTTAGTTGAATGAAGAATATGGTCTGCTTGATAAATATGGAACGGTGGCCCCGGGTAAGATCGCCAATCTTATTTTAATTGATGGTGATCCGAAAAAAAATATAAAAGATCTCCGTAAAATATACCTGACAATGAAAGAAGGAAATATCTATTGGCCTAAAAAAATATACACGGCTTATGGATGGAAATACTATTATTAACGGCGCCCTTTCTTTCACTTAAAACTGATCAGATCGTTTCAATGATCTTCTCCTTAGTAACGCTGGCATTTCGCATGGCGATACTTCTTATTGCGATTGCCGCAAAATCTTCAAACGCTTTCTTTGTTATCTCATCGTCACTCATCATAATAGGTATGCCCTGGTCACCGCCTTCCCGTATACTTTGCACCAAAGGTATTTGCCCAAGAAAAGGAAGGTCATACTCTTCCGCCAATCGCTTGCCTCCTTCTTTACCAAAAATGTAATACTTATTGTTTGGCAGCTCTGCCGGAGTGAAGTAACTCATGTTCTCAACCAAGCCAATAATCGGAACATTCACCTGGGCCTGCCCAAACATTGCAATCCCTTTTTTTGCATCAGCCAGCGCCACATCCTGTGGCGTTGTCACAATTATAACACCGGTAACAGGAACAGTTTGCACCAATGTTAAATGGATATCACCGGTTCCCGGTGGCATATCAACAACAAGATAATCCAACTCATCCCAGTATACATCGGTCACGAATTGACGAATAGCGCTACTGGCCATCGGCCCGCGCCACACCACTGCATTTTTTTCATCGACCAACAAACCAATGCTCATTAATTTTATCCCAAATCTTTCCAAAGGGACGATCATTCCTTTATCACCACCAACATCCATCATCATTGGTCGTTCACCACGAACACCAAACATAATAGGCACGCTGGGCCCATAAATATCCGCATCCATCAAACCCACTTTTGCACCGCCTTGTGATAAGGCGAGTGCAAGATTTGCTGCCACTGTTGACTTACCCACACCTCCTTTACCACTTACAACAGCTATGATGTTTTTTACTTTGGGCAATACGGAACGCGGGTCTGTTCTTTTCGAAGTTGTATTGGCGGTAAAGTTGACCTTTACATTCGCATTCTTATTTACAAGAAGCTTAATTGCGTTAACACAGGCATTGCCTATCATATCTTTTAAAGGGCACGCGGGAGTGGTAAGCACGACGGTAAATGAAATATCATTCCCGCTTATCTCAATATCCTTCACCATGTTCAGCGTTACAAGGTCTTTACCAAGATCCGGCTCCTGCACATTGCTCAGCGCTTCCAAAATTTTTTCTGTGGTCATCAATACAAGTATTTGTTAAATCTATTTCGAACCCACAAAGTTAGCCATTATATAGCCGAATTTGTTTTACGAAATCAGCAACTTGTCTTTATTTTTGGCGGTGAAGAAAATTGTACAATACCTCATTTTATTGTTGTTTTTTGTTCCTGCGATCTCCAATGCGCAATTCGAAAACGTCCGTGATTCCGTGGTTCAGCTTTATGGTGTAGTGATGACGGCTGATAGCCTTGTCGGTATTCCGGCCGTAAGTATTGTTGTTAAAGGTCAGAATCGCGGAACGATCACAAACAACGACGGCGTGTTCTCGATCGTTGTTTTAAAAGGCGATGTAGTTGAGTTTACCCATGTAAGCTATAAACCAAAAGTTGTTACCATTCCAAAAAACCTTGAGGGCAACCAATACAGCGTTGTTCAATTAATGATAGCGGACACCGTGTATTTGCCTGCCACTATCATCAGGCCGCGACCCACTGCGGCGCAATTTGCCCGTGATTTCGCCAATACAAAAGTTCCTGACGATGATCTTGAGATAGCAAGAAAGAATACGTCTACCGCCAAGCGAAGAGCATTGATGCAAAGCACGCCTGCTGATGGCCGCGAAGCTTCCAACATTCAATTGAGAAATGTTGCCACCAGGGCTTATTATGCCGGTCAAAACCCTCCTCAAAATATTTTTAACCCGGCCGCATGGGCCGAGTTTATCGAAGCATGGAAGCGGGGAGATTTTAAAAGGAAGAATTAATTCACCCCGGTCCCCAAAAGGGGAACTTAGGTAAATCATTTCTCTTATTTTAGATTCAGGTTGAATTTTGAATCTTATTTATGTCACCAGCCCTGGTAATTCTTATCAGCTTCTATTGCCTTCGAATCATCCGGTGGATGATTCGCACTCTTGTACGTCCCGTAATTCTAATCATCTTTTCATGTCTTCAAAAAATTGATAGTATTACATTTGCCTGAATATTTTATTTATAGTTCTTCCCTAAGATGAGTTTTCAATAACTCCCTTTTAGGGGCAGAGGAAAATTTCAACATCATGAATATAACTGGGGGTATTTCTGTTATCGGCGCAGGCACAATGGGTAATGGTATTGCACATGTATTTGCTCAAAATGGTTTTAAAGTTTCGATCGTCGATGTATCGCTTGCCCAGCTTGACAGGGCAGTTGCCAATATCGCAAAGAATTTTGATCGGCAGATTGCAAAAGGAGCCCTGACCGAAGAACAGAAAAAAAATGCACTTGCCAATATTTCTGTTTTTAGCAATATGAATGAAGGTGTGGCAAATGCTGAGCTGGTTGTAGAAGCTGCAACTGAAAACACTGATCTTAAGTTAAAAATATTTGAAGAAGCTGACAGGGTGGCCCCGAAACACGCAATACTTGCTACCAACACATCGTCTATCTCTATCACAAAAATTGCAAATGCAACCGGTCGTGCCGATAAGGTGATCGGAATGCATTTCATGAATCCCGTGCCCGTAATGAAATTGGTTGAAGTCATCAATGGCTATTCAACCAGCAAAGAAGTAACGAACACGATCGTTGAACTAAGCAAACAACTTGGGAAAGTGCCCTGCGTGGTAAATGATTACCCCGGTTTTATCGCGAATCGCATCTTAATGCCAATGATCAATGAAGCGATCTCCAGCTTGTATGAAGGCGTAGCCGGTGTTGAAGAGATTGATACTGTAATGAAGCTTGGCATGGCTCACCCCATGGGACCATTGCAATTAGCAGATTTTATTGGGCTGGATGTTTGTCTTTCTATTTTAAATGTATTGCATGATGGTTTTGGCAATCCTAAATATGCACCATGTCCACTGCTGGTAAATATGGTTACTGCTGGCAAACTGGGTGTAAAAACCAATGAAGGATTCTACGCTTATACTGCTGGAACTAAGGAATTGATAGTAAGTGAACGATTTAAAACCGTTCGATAAGTCATTGCTTTAATCTGATTTTAATCTCCATAAGCAACTATTAACTTTTTCTCTTTTTATTAGGGCATTCCTTTTGCAGCCTTACTGCACCAAAACCAACTAAAGACGAGGACGACTTATGGATAAAATTGAAAGACTTCATCAGCTACATCTGCAAATGATAAGAGAGATACAGGATTATGCAATAATCCTGTTAGACATCGATGGCACAATTCTCACCTGGAATAAAGGCGCACAATCCATTAAAGGCTACAAAGAGGAAGAAATTGTGGGGCAAAATTTTCGCATTTTTTACTTACCAAGAGATCGGGAGGAAAAATTACCGGAGAAATTAATCGAATTAGCTACGAAAGAAGGACGTGCCCGTCATATCGGTCGCCGTGTAAGAAAAGATGGTTCAATATTCTGGGGCAGTATCCTCATTACCGCATTGCATGACGAAGATGGTGCAGTGATCGGTTTTACCAAACTCACCAAAGAGCTTGCTGAAAACGAGATCGACTGATCGTTATTGCAGCGGATATTTTTCTTTCCAGTGTTTCATTAAACTTTCATAATTATCAGGATCCAGTTTACTGATGATGTAGTCGAGTTTTTCTTCTTTTCGATCATCACCTTCTTTTGATTGCGGAGATCCTGCGTACCATAAAAATGCAAGACCTGCTACTTGCCAGATCAACTGCAGAAATTCAGATTGCCAGTTTTCCATAGTGTCACGCATCATCTCCGTAACATATTCCGAAACGACTACTGGCTGATGGTGCTCCTGCTGTTCTTGTTTAAAAGTTTTCCAACCAAATATCCAATGAAAAGTAATTGACAGCAGAAATAATAAAAGGGTGACCCACAAAAATGCTTTTCTTTTAAGAAGGCTATGTCTGAATTTTCTTTCCATAACATATTTTTTATAAACATGCCTCAGAAAAATTATGCCAGTTGTTGATTAAATTCATGTCGCCAAACCTTTGCAGGAAAAACTGAGATGATCTTTAATGAGACGAATGAGCCTCTTGATACATAAAAAAATCCTCCTGAAAAATTCAGGAGGATAACAAATCATAAAACCAACGAACCATTAATTATTTCTCTGACCGCCACCGCCACCACGTCTGCGAAGCGTAGGCTCTATCTGCTCTTTCCAGATCTTGAAATTATCATCGCCAAGAACCGGTTTCAATTTTGAATCCAGTTCTTCTGCATATGGCTTCATCTTTTCCTGCATTGCCTGGAAACCACCGCCGCCGCCGCCATTTGCCATGATCTCTTCTCTTACTTTATCCTGTTGTTTGTAATAGTCGAGATAAAGTGCGTCTACCTGTTTTGCTTTTGTTTCATCAAGCTTAAATGCACTATCCATTTTAGCATGAACTCTTTTTACTCTTTCTTCCGGTGTGGGCATTTGAAAACCGCCACCACCTCCACCTTGTGCAAATGTGGACACAGTACCTGCCAGCATTATTACTGCAATTGCAATGATCATTTTTTTCATTTGTATGTATTTTATTTTTTTAAAGGGATAATAAAACTGAGTATCTTATTTCTTTTCTTTCCTGTCAGCAGGGCGACGCTGACCATTGTTGATGATCCTTTTTACAATTTGTTTTATGAAAGAATCCATTTTAGGTTTTTGTTCTTCGTTACATAAAGCTTTTATCGATTGAAAATAGCGGAACGTACTCACATCTAACGCTACTTGTTTGTCGCCGATCCTTGCTGCATATGCGTTGATAGCAGAATCACTCACTCCTTCCTGGTAAATAAGAGAAAAAAATTCTTCTTTTGACTTTGTCACATCCTCAAATAAGGGTCTCATGTTCCGGAATTGATTTGCCCGAAGCGAGTCGTACACCATTGCCTGCTGATCATTGAAACCTACTTCGTCTTTTACTTTTTTCATAGCACTTGCCCGCATTTGTTCAGGTGTGGCAGGTGTTCTGTGGCTTTTCTGTGGTTTATTAAATACGTAGAAATACAAAAGCCCGAGATTGGCAACCAGTAATACACCAATAATCAATAATAATATTTTATGATTTCTTAGGTAGCTCATTCGTTTGTCATGTTTTCGTAATCGTAATTGCTCACAGAGGCTACAGTATTATATTCACTGGCTAATTCGGAACTATTATCTGCTGCAACGACATCTTCAGTATTAGAATCCCAAAGCGCCCATCCATTAATGGTCATTACCAGTACTACTATTGCCATGGCGATAGCAGGGCGGCTGACAAAAGAAAATATCCAATCCCACCCACCTGCTTTTTTATTCATTCTGGCTTTGATACGGGTAAAAAGAAATGAATTAGCTTCAGCCCTTTTCACTCCGTCAAGGCTTTGAAGCGTTTTTTCAACTTCCAGTTGTATTTTTTCTTGTGATGTCATTTTACAGGTTATTTGACGATAAATAATGATGACTCCTTCTAACGATAATGCTTATTATAATATTCTTCCAAATGCTTTCTAAGGTTTTGATTAGCACGGCTCATCAGCGATTCCACGGCCGATATTGTCGTATTTAACACTTCGCTTACGTCACGGTAACTCAATCCCTCCAATTTATGAAGTGTATAGGCCGCTTTCTGGTTCTCAGGCAGAGCTTCAATTGCTTTAAAAAGCGCTGCCGCTCTCTCTTTGTTATCAAGGCTTACACCGGGGTGATGAAAATCCGGTATTTGCTCCTTTTCCTCACTCGCCCCACCACTGATCGATTGTAAAAAACCAAATCGTTTTTTCCTCTTTTTACTTCGCAGATGATCCAGCGCTGTTGTTGTCGCTATTCGATAAAGCCAGGTTGAAAACTTTGCGTCGCCTTTAAACGTATCGATCTTCTCGAATACCTTAATAAAAACATCCTGAGCCAGGTCTTCCGCTTCCGTTTCATTCTGTACGATTCCGAGGATCGTATTATAGACCATATCCTGCCACTGCTCTACAATAGTCTTGAATGCACTTTCATCACCAAGCTTTAGCCGTTCTATTAGTTCCGTTTCGTTGATCAAGGGAGGTCATTGGTTTTCGGATTTCAATTTAGGCAAAAACTAATTTCTCCTGAAAAAATCTCCTCCCTGGTTCTGGTTGAAATTCTGCCTTACAGGTGCCTTTCCAAAATTCTTAAGATTATAGGTAAACGTCAACATAAAATACTGCTTCACCACTTTCGTATTCACATCTTCGATATATGTTTCAGATACCGTACGTGTAATGCTCTGGTTTTGATTCAACAGGTCAAATACGGAAAGACGAATTTCCCCTTTTTGACCTTTGAATATTTTTTTAGCGATAGCCATATTCCACAACCAATAGCTTTGATTAAAGCCATCACTTAAACCGGAATACAATTGATTGGTAAGATCTGTATTGAACAACCAGCCTTTTTTACTAAGCAAATTCAATCTTGCCGAAGCTGAATGAGAGAAATACTTGTTACTAAGCTGGGATTGCAAACTGTTCTTTGCATTGTTAAAACTTCCATTATATGACACGGTATAATCGACATACTGGCTGATATTACTTGCCAGTACCACTCCCGCGTTGTAATTGAAAGAACGGGTGATACCGGAAACATTATTGATGAGGCCAGGAGTCCTGTTCAACACAAAACCTGCGTTCAGATTGATATTCGTTTTAATGAATTTTAATGGCTGTGCATACGTAACAAACATATTAAAGTTGCGTTGGCCATCAAGATTAACGGGCTTGGTCAACTGAGAACCTCTAAACAGTATTACCGAAGGCGTCAGCACAGAATCGTTAGCAGCGATATAAGTTGCAGTAGCAACATAATTATCCGTTAGTGATCCAAAGAAGTTCACAAAGATGCTATTGCCCTTCGATGTATTTGTGTATTGATAGCGTCCACCGATCCTGTGTCCATATGACTGATCAAGATCAGGATTACCGGTTGAGATCAACAATGGATTTGAATTATTGATAACATCCTGCAACTGGTTTACAGAAGGAGGATTTGTATTGGCGCGATAAAATATCCTTATATTCTCTTTCTTTGAAAGCGGCAGGTTGATCTGGGCATTGGGTAAGATATTCGAAAATCTCCTTTTCACGTTTGCTACGTAAGGAAAGGTCTGCTCACTTTCAAGCGTTGCAGATTGTACATCTAATCCAAAAGAAATTTGTTTATTACGTTCACCTTTACGGTAAGTAATGCCTCCGCGATGCGTCAGGTAAGTATTATCAAACACATTTGACAGGCTCGTATCAAACACAGAATATTTGCCAGAGCCATCTTCAAAGAACCATGTCTTCTTATCAGCATCGTTTGAATTATAAGAAGGATTATACCTGAATTCCATGATGGCGCCTTTTTTACCCACCGGCTCGGTATAGTTCACGCTACCTGACAACTGGTATCCTTTTGTCACCTGGTCGTTGAACTGTCTTGTTGTATCGCTCAGGTTAATATTGCCTTTGTAATACAAGCTATAGGCATCCGTATAAATATCTACGTTTTGATTGTTAAGACCCGTATTAAAGTTCACAGAGAAAGTCCTGCCTCTTTTCTGAAATGAATGGCGATATAAAATGTTGTTATTAAAATTATACGCCGAACGATCAGACGATGTCGTGTTTCTTGTCCTGCTGATCAGGTCAGCTTCAGTAAAGTAATTCAATCCATTTACCTCGCTGCTGTTATCATATCGCTGGATATTGATCGATGGTGTGATCAATATTGAATTGGAAGAATCGATCTTCCATTCAAACCTGAAATTGGCACGATGGTTATAATTCGTATTATCCGATACTGTTGTTTGCTTGTAGAATTGGCTCGAATCGCCGCTTAAAAAATATTCTCTTGTCAGCGCCTCATTATTTATCGTTCTGCGACTATTAAAGAAATAGCTTCCGCTAACATCTACCTTTTTACCCCACTTATCATTATAGTTGATACCGATCGAATTCGTTTTACTGACACCTGGTTGCTGACCTACCAAAAATCCACCACCACCGCCGCCGAAGCCGCCACCACCAAAGTTGCCACCTCCACCGCCGCCGCCAAAGCCACCGCCACCTTGCCTGCCACCTCCCTGACCTCTAAAGTTACCACCACCACCAAAGCCACCACCGCCACTGGTAGCACCTAACAGATCAATCTCCGCAAAGTTTTGCTGATTCACGTCATTCGTCAATGCAACTATTGAAAGTCTTGAATTGTTTTTGAAATAGCTCATGTTACCACCAGCGAGATAATGATTATCGGTTCCATATCCAGCGAAGAATCTTCCAAACTGCCCATTACGCATATTTGCTTTCGTAACAATATTGATCGATTTCGCCGCACTACCATCATCAACACCTGTAAACTGTGCCTGGTCGCTAAGACGATCAAAGACCTGGATCTTATCAACTATCTCTGCGGGTAAATTGCGAAGCGTGGCAGCAGCATCATCACCAAAAAAATCCCTTCCATCAACCGTTACTTTTCTTACCTGCTCACCACCCACTTTTACCTGTCCATTTTCAACTGTGATACCTGGCGCTTTCTTTATCAGATCTTCAGAATTCGCATCGGGATTCACCTTTAACTGGCTTGCGCTTATTTCAGTCGTATCGGCCTTTTGCTTTGTGACAGGCTGTGTGCCAACAACGGTAACACCAGTCAATGTTTTTGCTTCCCTGTTCAGTAAAATATCGTCAAGTTTCGTAGTTACATTTTCCCAAACGATCTCTTTTTTGGTCAATTCAAATCCTAAAAAACTAATAACAAGGTTATACCTCCCGGTATCGATATTTTTAAATTGAAATTCACCTGCCTTGTCAGATATCACACTAAATGAATCTTTGGCTGAAATGATCTTAACGGTAGCGCCGGCAAGGGGCAGTTTGTTTTCAGCATCTCTAACAATGCCGCTGAGTACGGGATCCTCCTGGGAAAAAGATGCAAGAGAAAAACTCAACAACAAGGCGGCTAATAGTCTGAATTTCAACATATAGATCAATTACACCGTTTAGACGATGGCCGGGATTCAAACCTTCGTTATAACTGAAATTTGATTTACCTGATTTCTCCCCATCTGATTTGATTGCCTGTGTTTTAGCGCCAGGAAATGATTTACTATATTTATGAATCTATCACCTAAACCATATTTTATGAGCTTTTTTGATCGCTTATCTAATGGCTGGACACTGGCCATAAACAGTTTCAAAGTATTAAAGGAAAACAAGCAACTTATCATTTTCCCATTTCTCTCAGGCATTTCGCTGTTACTAATTATGGGCTCTTTTGTTATTGCATTTCTTGGCGTCAATGGCTGGAGCCTTGACAATGTAGAGGATCCCGGCAGTGTAGGTACTTATCTGCTGATGTTCGCCTTCTATGTGGTCAACTATTTTGTCGTGGTGTTCTTCAATATGGCCCTGATACACTGTACACGTCTTTATTTCCGGGGAGAAGAGGTTTCAGTAAATGCAGGACTAAAGTTTAGTGTAAGTCGTATCGGAACAATTTTCTCATGGGCTTTATTTGCAGGAACAGTTGGAACCATACTGCGCATTATCCAGGAAGAATCAGGACTTATAGGCAAGATCATTACCGGTATAATCGGTATTGTTTGGAGTGTGGCTACTTTCTTCGTCGTTCCGATTATTGCTTATGAGAATTTGGGACCTATCGCAGCCTTCAAACGTTCTTCGCAAATGATGAAGCAAAAATGGGGCGAAAGTCTTGGCGCAACCTTCAGCTTTGGCCTTATTCAATTCCTCGCCATGATCGTATTAATGATCCCCTGTTTTCTTTTGGGTGCCACTATTCATCCTTTAGCAGGTGTGGCATTGGCAATTATGGGCGCTTTCCTTATTGCAGCCGTATTCAGCGCTACGCAAACAATTTTTATCAGCGCTGTGTATCATAATATCAACGACGAGCCGGTAAAACATTTTAACCAGCAAATGATCGATGGCTTGTTCGAGAAAAAATAATTTTGATTTATAGGTTAAGACCGGGAATTTCTTCTGATTCCCGGTTTTCTTTTTTACATACCACAATAGCGCCATCAATTCTCAAATCAGTTTTCATGTTTCGTTACCTTTAGTATTCAAAACAACATCACATGAAGCGCTTGATTTTTTTCTTATTCACCATTCATTATTCATTACTCATCTTTTCCCAAACACAAAAGCCACCGCTCCATGGTAAAAACTGGATGGCCATTACGGGTAAACCATTGGCAGCAACGGCGGGCGCCATTACTTTTCAAAAAGGTGGAAATGCAGTCGATGCTGCTTGTGCAATGCTTGCTGCCACATGCACCATGTGGGATGTATTAAGCTGGGGTGGCGAGACTCAGGCGCTGATCTATAATCCCAAAACAAAAAAAGTTATAGCAATCAACGCACTTGGTGTAGCACCAACAGGCGCCACTGTTGCCTATTATAAAAGCAAAGGATATGAATTTCCACCTGAATATGGACCATTAGCGGCAGTTACTCCCGGAACAGTTGGCGGCTTATGTCATATGCTTGCTAATTATGGAACCATGAGTTTAAAAGATGTTTTGAAACCCGCAATGGATCTTGCAGCTGGTTATCCTATCGATGCGCAGACAGCCAATGCGATGGAGCGTGGTAAAGAACGTTTGAAACAATGGCCATATAGTAAAGCAGTTTTCCTGCCTCACCCTGGTGAAAAACGGGAAGCACCGGAAGCTGGAGAAATTTTTGTTCAAAAAGATCTGCTGGCGACTTTAGCCAAAATGGTAGAAGCGGAACAAGCTGCGCTTAAACAAAAGAAGTCCCGCAAAGATGCGATCATGGCCGCTTATGACAGATTTTATAAGGGCGACATTGCAAAAGAGTTTGTTCGTGGTTGCCAGGAACAGGGTGGACTAATAACCATTCAAGATCTTGCGAAATGGAAACCGATAGAAGAAGAGCCAATGCATGTAAATTATAAAGGCATTGACGTTTACAAACTGCAACAATGGACACAGGGCCCGATGCTTTTACAATCACTGAATATCCTCGAGAATTTTGATCTGAAAGCAATGGGTTATAATAGTCCAAAATATATTCATACACTTTACCAAACAATGAACCTTACGTTTGCTGATCGTGATTTTTATTACGGCGATCCTTACTTTCCGCCTGTTGAACCGATGAAAGGTTTATTGAGCAAAGAATACGCAAAGCAAAGGGCACAGCAAATTAAATGGGATATGAATGATCCGAACGTTGCGCCCGGTGATCCATATCCCTTCGAAGGGAAAACCAACCCCTATCTGGACCTTTTGAAACAAAGAACTTCAGCAACAGAAGGTGATCGCAATTTTGTTCCCACGCATGATTCATCGGTTTCTTTTAACGATGAATTGTACATGGAAAGAATGTGGATGGGAACAACCTCTGTTGAAGCTGCTGATAAAGATGGGTGGGTAGTTTCCATTACACCAAGCGGTGGTTGGCTCCCTGCATGTATTGCCGGCAAAACCGGTGTTGGCATGAGCCAGCGTTTTCAAAGCTTTGTACTTGATCCAAAAATAAACCCCTTCAATATTGTTGAGCCCGGCAAACGACCAAGAGTGACACTCACGCCTACCCTGGCATTAAAAGATGGTAAACCGTTTATGAGTTGGGCTGTGCAGGGTGGTGATACACAGGATCAGAATTTATTACAATGCTTTTTAAATGTAGTTGAATTTGGAATGACGATACAACAAGCCTGTGAAGCAGCTAACATCAATACAAATCAATTGTGGCTATCGTTGGGTGGAAGCAAAATGGATGACAGAAGACCAAGAGCCGGGGAAATACTTGTCAGCAATGCAACACCGGAAGCAACAAGAAATGAATTAAAAAAGATGGGCTATAAGGTGCAAACCGGCAATCGTACCAGTGGCCCTATCAATGCAATTTATTTTGATTGGAAGCATGGCTCGTTTTGGGGCGGTTCTTCAAACAATGGAGAAGATTATGGGATCGGTTGGTAAAATATACTAACTGCTCCAACCATTTTTTATACAAGCCACTAAAATAGTTTTATGGGAAAGATGAAGAATTTGAACGAGGGTCAATATAAACCCGATTTTGACATTGCTAATGGTTATATAAATTTCTCATCTGAGTTATTGAGGCTTTCCCTTCTTGCCATAGGTGGATTAGGTACATTGGTATTAGCGGCAATTGAAAATGACGGCAAAAATGCCATTGATTTTTTAACGAACCCAGTTTCAATGTTGCCCTCCATTGTTTTTTTTGCACTATGTTCCGGAGCATCACTTTTTCATCGGTATTATGCTTCTGATTGTATGAGTTGGTACATCGCATGGATCAGGGCAGAAGAAGAAGAGGACCCGGTTGAAAGCAAAAAACAATACGCCGGTTTTAAAAAAACACTGAAAAAATCTACTAATTCACTCATCATCTCAGAATATCTTTTTGGTGCGGGCGTATTATCATTTATTGGCGCAATTATAATAATGTTAACGTGATAAGATAGGTATGAAGTTTGAATCGTTTTCAGAAACGTCATACTATGAACTCACTTAAAAATAAATCATTCATTTTCAGTTTTGTTTTGATCGCTGCATTTTTGTTTGGCTGCTCATCCGCTAAAGAAACAAATCAAACATTTTCACAGGATGATATCGTCCAGGCGATCAATAATAGCCGGTGGACATTTACAGCAAATACTGCTTCACCGTCATATGGCAGTTTTAGAAATCTTACGGCAGGATATTTTATTACATGCAGGAAGGATACGTTGATCTCGGCTTTACCCTATTTTGGTAAGCTCAATTCGGCATCCGGGGCATTGCAAGGAAATCCTTTGGATTTTAAATCCACCAACTTCACATTAACAAAAGAAGATAAAAAAGGCGGTGGCTGGATCGTAACGATCAATCGTCCTGACCAGGAAGTACAATCAATGATGTTTACTTTTTTTGATAATGGTAATGCGCAGTTGAGTGTAGTAATGACGAATAGGACAGGTATTAGTTTTTCGGGAAGAGTAACCCCGATAACGCCTAAAGCTTAACTTTAAGCGATCGTAAGAACGACGTTAATGTGTTATGTCAAACTTTGATTCGTTACTTGACTTTATGAAAAGAATTCCGGCAATTGATGATTCAATAGCTTCTGGAGTTTATGAGAACAATAATTGGTGGATTAAATTTTCAATTGATATAACACATCATTTGTCGTGGAATATAGTTCAAGAGTTGGGACATATTGTAAATTATCTTTCAATAAACGAACGTCTACCGACCGCGTTTTATCCTGTTTCTGCACCCCCATATATGAATGGCGGTCCAAAAGACTTTTTATATTGGATTATTGAATCAACGTCGAATGACTTTACGCCCGGCAAAATGAAAGAATGGCTGGAAGAAAGGCTTCCAAAACCGGTGGAGGATATTAGCGCCTGGCCCGAAGACTAGGTGGTTTGTAAATTGGCCAATAAAAGATTCCACTAAATTCGCGGCATGACCAAAACACGACTCGAAGCTTTCAGCGATGCAGTGATCGCCATCATCATGACCATTATGGTGCTTGAACTAAAACCAATTCCCGATGCTACGTGGCATGGATTGAGTGAGCTCCGGCATGTTTTTCTGAGCTATATTGTCAGTTTTGTTATGCTCGGCATTTATTGGGGTAATCACCATCATCTTATTCACA
>Ga0075418_10002491_pt1 | contig 21115 bp, 16 predicted proteins | sample SoiMetdeltSBSDD2_FD_81776 | JGI IMG/M metagenome (GOLD analysis project Ga0075418, IMG submission 81776) | Bulk soil microbial communities from a Populus tree surrounding site in Tennessee, USA - Soil MetaG P. deltoides SBSDD2 | ecosystem: Environmental > Terrestrial > Soil > Tree plantation...
CACGATTGCTCCCATATTAATTATAATAGGTCTTTGTATCCAGATCTATGCAATTTTCAAAAAACCAAAAACCAATTAGCAAATGTGCAAATTTGCCAATAATCTCTTTTCAATTTGTTTCACTTGCATATTGGCACATTAGCAAATCAGCACATTCACATGAGTATTGTTGACGCAATTATTCTCGCCATAGTTGAAGGTCTTACTGAGTTTCTTCCTATTTCATCGACGGGTCACATGATCGTTACCAGCTACCTGCTCGGTATTCATAAAGAAGAGTTCACCAAGTTATATGAAGTATCGATCCAGTTTGGCGCCATACTCGCTGTTGTGGTTCTTTACTGGAGAAAATTTTTTGAATTCCGTCGCTGGGAGTTTTATGTAAAGCTTGCGATCGGTGTGTTGCCGGCATTGCTACTTGGTTTTTTATTTTCCGATAAGATAGATGCCATGCTCGAAAGCCCAACTACGGTTGCCATCACCATGTTAGCTGGTGGTTTTATTCTTATGTTCATCGATAATCTTTTTAAAGTACATACTATTGAATCCGATGACCAGATAACTTTTCCAAAAGCATTTCTTGTTGGCTGCTGGCAGGTATTGGCCATGATCCCGGGTGTAAGTCGTAGCGCGGCTTCTATTATTGGCGGTATGCAACAAAAATTTACAAGACATCTTGCCGCTGAGTTCTCGTTTTTCCTGGCAGTGCCGACCATGCTTGCGGCAAGCTGTTATACAATTTTCATTAAAGATTGGGATAATGGTTTGCGAAAAGGATACGAGCTCATCATGCAAAACAATCAAAATTTTACTTCATTTGTTGTCGGCAATATTGTCGCGTTCATCGTTGCGATGCTGGCCATCCGCTTTTTCATCAACTATTTGAAAATTTATGGCTTCCGGGCTTTTGGATTTTACAGGATCATTGCCGGCATAATTTTACTCGCAATTATCTTCAGTGGTATAATGGAAACTGATTGATCTTTTCTCGTTATCTTTCCCACTACTAAAAATCAACTGCATGCAAACAGCTTCAAAAAAAGTTGTGAATGGATGGGCGATGTACGATTGGGCGAATTCAGCTTATAATCTTGTGATTACTTCTACTATTTTTCCTGCATATTATGTGGCTATTACGGCGGCTTCTGATCCGAATGAAAAATCATATGTGAGTTTTTTTGGAAGAAAATTCATTAATACCGCCCTGCAGGATTATGCACTGGCGGTTGTTTTCCTGATAGTAGCGATCTCATCTCCTATTCTTAGTTCTATCGCAGATTATCGCCGGAATAAGAAAAATTGGTTGAAGGTATTTTGTTATATAGGATCGGCTTCCTGTATAGCTCTGTTTTGGTTTACAAAAAATAATATTGAATATGGTATTATTGCCTTTGCCATTGCAGCATGGGGTTTTTGGAGCAGTCTCGTGTTTTATAATTCATACCTGCCCGATATTGCTTCTCCCCGGGACCAGGACCGCATTAGTGCAAAAGGCTTTGCCCTGGGTTACATCGGGAGTGTTTTGTTACAGATCATTTGCTTTGTCATTATCCTTAAACCTGGTTTGTTTGGCCTGAATGAAGAAGATAAATCAATCGGAGCCAGGGTTTCTTTTTTACTGACCGGACTTTGGTGGTTGGGATTTGCACAAATTCCCTTCAGCGTTTTACCTAAAAGCTCTTCGGGTAATTCTATAAAAGAAAAGAAAAATATTTTTTCCAGCGGATTTCATGAATTGCAACTGGTATGGCATCAATTGAAGCTAATGCCTTCATTAAAAAGATTTCTTTTTAGTTTTTTCCTTTATAGCATGGGTGTACAAACGGTAATGCTTGTAGCAGCTGGTTTTGGTAAAAAAGAAATTTTTCCGAAGGCAGAAGATGAACCAAAACTTTTGATAACGATCATCATTATCCAATTAGTGGCCATGGTCGGCGCCATACTGATGAGCCGGCTAAGTAAACGAATTGGCAACTGGTGGGTGTTAACTATTTCGATTCTTATCTGGATAGGTGTTTGTATCAGCGCTTATTTTATTGAATCGCAAAACGCATTTTACTTATTAGCGGCAATTGTGGGCCTGGTGATGGGAGGCATACAAAGTATGAGCCGCAGTACTTATAGTAAATTGTTGCCGGAAACCAGGGATACAACTTCTTTCTTTAGTTTTTATGATGTGACAGAAAAGATCGCCCTTGTAATTGGTATTTTTATTTTTGGTTTTATAGAAGAGAAAAGCGGAAGTATGCGTAACAGTATTGTGGCGCTTGGAAGTTTTTTCATTTTAGGGTTACTTGCACTTCTTTATGCAAAGTCTGCATTTGATAAAAGAATAGCTGAGTTAAAACAATAATTCTTTACATCTGACATGAAACTTTATTCTATTAATACAGGCTATTTCAAACTTGATGGCGGTGCTATGTTTGGCGTGGTGCCAAAAACAATCTGGAATAAAATAAATCCTGCCGATGAAAATAATTTATGCAGCTGGGCATTGCGTTGTTTGCTTATCGAAGACCGTGATCGGTTGGTACTTGTTGACAATGGTAATGGCGATAAACAGGATGCAAAATTTTTTAGTCACTACCATTTGCATGGAGATGATACACTGGAAAAATCTTTAGCGAAATATGGTTTTACCAAAGATGATATTACGGATGTGTTCCTTACTCATCTTCACTTCGATCACTGTGGTGGAAGCATAAAATATGAAGGAGATAAGCTTGTTCCCAATTTTAAAAATGCAACTTACTGGAGTAATGAAAGACATTGGCAGTGGGCAACAGGACCCAACGAAAGAGAGAAAGCTTCTTTCCTACAAGAAAATATTTTGCCAATACAGGAAAGCGGACAATTGAAATTTGTAGAACACCCTTTAGAAAAAGAAAAAGGCTGGACCGCTTATCCACCAGGAACTTTGATGAGTGAGTTCACAGACAATATTTCAATCCGTTTTGTCAATGGGCATACAGAAAGCATGATGCTGCCGGAGATAAAATATGACCGCAAAACAATTGTATTTATGGCCGATCTGTTACCATCAGCAGGTCATATTCCACTTCCATATGTAATGGCGTATGACATGTTCCCGTTGACAACATTAGGTGAGAAAAGAAATTTTTTAAATACGGCTGTGAAAGGCGACTATATACTTTTCTTTGAACATGATCCAAAACATGAATGTTGCACAGTTCACCAAACAGAAAGAGGAATAAGACCGAAGGAGTTTTTTAAGTTGGAAGAGATATAGGTGTAAGTTGTAGGTAATAAGTCTTAAGTATTAGAGCGAATAACAAAACTTATAACCTAAAACTAATTACCACGGAGCTTCATCATCGAAGTAAGCGGATAACGAAGATTGCGATACGCCATCATATCAATTTTTACTTTCCCAACAACAATAGGGCTTTCTACCCGTAGTACCACATGGTTGGGATCATCACTAACCCACACCGTCATTTTTTCGCCACCTTCGAAAATGGTGCCTTTCAGCAACAAGGGTTTAAATTTTATGGCTTTGAACTTTCCGTATTGCGTTTTTATTGTCTCCCTTCCCAGGTAGCGGATATACATATTGAACACCTCGTTGTCTAAAAACATTTTGAAAGGGATCTTATCATCAACTTTGTATTTTGAAAAATCAATATTGCGGGCATAATACATCGCACTTAAGACATCCTGTACGCAATCAGGTACTTTAAATACACCGCTATTGGTTACGGCCGTATTTGCGGTACGATTAAATGTTATTGTCTCATACTTCTTATAACCGCCTTCATCTACATTTCGAATGAACTTGTATGGCTGCAGTGTTGCTGTATCAATATACGTTTCATATTTATCCCTCACTTTATATATCCAATCATAAGAGGATTTTGTTTTTCCATCTCCCACTACATGATAAACCGGTTTATTCGAAAAATTTTCTAAAGTGGTTGTAAAAGTTGCCGTGCCTGCGTGTATGTAGGTACCCACAACAGAATAATACACATGAAAAGTTACTTGCTCTCCTGCCTGGAATGCTGTGTTCCTGATCCCGCAAAATTCATCGCTTGACTCAGTTGTGTATACCTGAACAGGAGGTGGCATTCCCTTTTTATCTTCTGTATTAAAAAAGACCAACCAGATACTAAATGCCGATAATGAATTACGAAGCTTCATCCTTTTTAAAAAATTTTATTCCGAGTATTAACAAACTGCCTATAGCTGCCGGTACCACTAAATTAATAAACCAAATTGTTGTGGTTACAAAACCAATGGCTAAAGTATTGGCTGTAAAAATTGCAAATATTTCCTGGGTTATGAATGCTTTTCCCACAACTTCGAACAATTCAATAGTTGGAATTATTGCCATAATAAAGAAAACTATCGCAATTCCCCAAAACCCCTGCCACCAATTGATTTCAACACCAAAAAAATTAAATAGCAAAAAGTATTGTGTGGCAAAAACGAAATACCGCAATATTGATATAGACAACAATCGGAGCAGCAGCGTTGTATCTGCCTTTTCCAATTCATTTATAAGCCAAATGTATTTTTTTATTGCCGGTATTTTATCTATCCATTTTACCAACCACCCTATTCTGAAATAAAAAACTGTTAAAAAAAATAACCCAACAATGGCTCCGGCGATGCCTATGTTTTTTACCCATTGAAGCCATGTCGGTAAGTTGAGTTCATCAATATTGAACTGAAGTATCAACAAGCCCAAAAGTCCAAAAAGAATGGTTACAATAAGCTGACTAAGGCTGCCAAGTATCGTAAGCGAAATTACTTTCAAACGATTGCCTTCTTTCATATAAAGCATCCTTCCGAAATATTCCCCTATACGATTGGGGGTAGTTATAGAAAATGACACGCCGGAAAAGATCGCTTTCAACGATCTGGCAAAGCTCACCGGTTGCACACTCTGTACTGATATCTTCCATTTCATTGCCTCCAATGACCAATTCACAAACATTAAAACAATGACAAGGAAAAAATTGATAATCCTTGTGTCCGTAAAAGAAGTTTTAATATTCAGCCATGAGTCTTCAAGATGCGGTTGGTTCCTTATTTGTTCAAAGATGGACCAGGATAACCAGATAAAGAGTAAAGGGCCAAGGATATAATTGAGAAAGATTTTGATATTTTTATGCTGTAGAAAATTCAAGCCGCTTGGTTCAGGTTCATTAATCCTGTAAAAATACTTTGCTCATTGCAAAAATCTTCAAAAATAATTCTTGGTGTCGACCCTGGTACATTATTGATGGGCTATGGGATCATAGAGATCAATAGCAGCATTATTTACATTAAAGAAATGAGTGTATTAAAACTTTCCGGTAAGAAAGATAACTATACAAGACTTCAGCTCATTCATAAAAAAATTGAAGAGCTGATCCAAAAACATCAGCCACATGAGTTTGCTATTGAAGCACCATTTTTTGGAAAAAATGTTCAAAGTATGCTGAAGCTTGGCAGGGCACAAGGTGTGGCTATTGCTGCGGCAATAAGTGCAGGTCTCCCTGTTACAGAATACAGTCCAAAAAAAGTAAAACAATCCATAACAGGTAATGGTAATGCCGACAAAGAACAAGTATGGAAAATGCTGCAACGATTGCTGACCCTGAAAGAGATCCCGCAATATTATGATGCAACTGATGCCTTGGCCGTAGCGGTCTGTCATCATTTCCAGGATCGGCCGGCACTCAAACTAAACGGGAAATTGAAAAGCTGGAAAGATTTTATAACGAAGAATCCCACCCGAATTATAGTTAAATAATTATTATGCGAATCAAATTTTATTTTTTTATCGCCTGTTTCTTTCAAACAGGGTTGTTCTCTTTTTCTCAAACAACACAGCAAAAAGTAAATGGGTTCAGAAAAGAAAATGAGGCAAAGATCATCGCTGAGTATGTAAAATTTGTTTCTATTCCGAATGTAACAAGAGATACCGCAAATATTCTGCGCAATGCTGCTTTTATTAAGATGATGATGGAGAAACGTGGTATAAAAGCTGAATTCCTTGATGGAACTACTCCTAAAGTAAATCCCGTAGTATTTGGTGAAGTGAAAGTACCGGGAGCAAACTATACCCTGTCTTTTTATGCTCATTATGATGGTCAACCTGTTAATCCTGCAAAATGGACGGGCGGACTTACCCCTTTTGATCCGGTATTTATCGATAAGCCCATTGAGCAGGGCGGAAAGATCATTCCTGTTACCGAAAATATTTCAGCGGAATGGCGGCTTGCGGGCAGGGGCAGCGCTGACGATAAAGCCGGTGTAATGACAATATTAAATGCGTATGATGCATTGGTAAAAACCGGTGTTCCTTTACAACATAATATCAAATTCTTTTTTGAAGGCGAAGAAGAGCTTGGATCTACACATCTTGATGAAATTTTTAAAAAGAATAAAGACAAACTGCAAACCGATCTCTGGGTTATTATTGATGGGCCACGGCATGTTTCAGGAAAAAAGATGATAAGCTTTGGTGTACGTGGCGATGTAAATATGAATTTAACGGTGTATGGGCCAAAACGTCCATTACACAGTGGCAATTATGGCAACTGGGCTCCTAACCCTGCATTAAGCCTGGTCAGGCTTCTGGCAACGATGAAAGATGATAAAGGAAATATTCTTGTAGAAGGATATTATGACGATGTCGTTCCTCTCTCGTTAAGTGAAAAAGAGGCACTAAAGAAAATTCCAAACATTGAGGAAACACTGAAAAAGGAACTCGGTATAGCCGAGCCGGAAGGTGATGGTAAATCATTTCTTGAGTTATTGCATTTACCGACACTTAATATAAACGGAATAAGAAGTGCCGATGTTGGTGAGCTTGCCGCCAATATAATTCCTGTAAAAGCAGAAGCGACACTTGACCTGCGATTAGTAGTAGGAAATGAGGTCGACAAGCAGATCAATAAAGTAGTAAAGCACATTGAAAAACATGGGTTCCATGTTATTGATCATGAGCCCACCGATGAAGAAAGACTAAAATTTGCAAAACTTATTAAAATAACAAGAGGTGTTGGCTATCCTGCACAAAGGACTTCTTTTGACTTGCCAGTTGCACTAAGCCTGGTGAAAGCTGTGCAGACAACTGTTGACTATCCTGTAATTCTTTTACCATCAACGGGTGGAAGTTTGCCGCTTTATCATTTCGAAAAAACATTGAATGCAAAAGTCATTACAGTGCCGGTAGTCAATTATGATAATAACCAGCATGCAGAAAATGAAAATGTGCAGCTAAAATTTTTGTGGGAAGGAATTGAAACAATAGCTGCCATTATGATAATGGATCACCTATAACGTGAAAGCTCCTTAATTCTTTGGTTTAGGAACAGCAGGTTTTTGTGTTTGAGTTTGTGGTTGCTTTACCGGGTCAGGATCATTTCCGAGATAAAGAAGATCCTGCGGCAATTCCGTCAGCTTAAGTTCTCTTGCTACTGCAATAAAAATATTATCGATAGGAAAACCTCCTTCATAGGTCTGGGGTTTCAGCACCAATACATATTTTTTTCTTGCCAAAACTTTTTTATATGCATTGACAACAAGGGTATATAAATTTTGAGCTAAAACTCCTCTTTTTTCATTTGATTTGTTTTGAGCGATCTGTTGCCAGTAAAGTATATTGACAATAGCTTTTTGCCTGTCAGCCGACACCATATCTAAAATAGCTTTTGATTTTTTTCCCTGCGCTACCTGTGCAGAGTCAGCTTTATAAACGCTGTCGAGGCGTTTATATTCTGCCTCGTTATAATTACGCAAATCTCCCAAAGTATCACGGTCATAGAACTGCATAAGACTATCTACTACACGATAGCCAGGCATAGCCTGTACCATTACGTCAATGTCAAATACGCCGACCTTGAATGATTGTGATTTTACATTTGTTGTCAAGAGCATGCAGACAACAAGACTAAAAAAGAATATTTCTTTTCTCATAAACAAGATTATTAATATTTTTTAAGGGTTGCTAAGATACAGCCACCGTGAATATGAAAAATGTGAAAATACAATTTATGTATAATGTGGTCTGTATTAATAATATGGGATTAGAAAAAGGTATGGTTAAAGGTTCGAAACGATCTTATCACGTATTTTTTCCAGTTGATCATTTGAGAGTTTCAGTTTGGCCTGATTAAAATTCAGGTCATTTGCCGTGTTGATCGGAATTAAATGCATATGAGCATGTGGTACTTCGAGACCTATCACTTCTATACCACAACGATTACAAGCAAAAGATTTTTCAATTGCCTTAGCTATAGGTTTTGCAAATACAAGCATCTCAGTAAGAAATTCATCAGATAGATCGAAGAATTTATCAGTTTCCGTTTTGGGTACCACTAATACATGGCCTTCACGCAAGGGAAAAATATCAAGAAATGCAAAGAATTTTTCATTCTCTGCAATTTTATAAGAAGGAATTTCTCCCGCTATGATCTTTGAAAAGATTGTCATACCGCCGAAGATTTTAGATTTAAGATTTATGATTGCAGATGTAAGGTACTTCCAATTCATAAGCATATTCAGCACAAATCTAATTCCGATAGCTATCGGAACAAAATCCGCAATCTAAAATTGGAGTCAGATAAAAATATTTTCAACCTTGAATTTCAATACTCCGGCAGGCGCCTGCACTTCTGCAACATCACCAGGCTTTTTGCCAAGCAATCCTTTACCAATAGGGGACGTAACAGAAATTTTTCCTGCTTTCAGGTCAGCTTCATTTTCACTTACCAATTGATAGGTTACCTCTTTTTTAGTAGCAAGATTTGTAAGAGTTACTTTAGTAAGTATCGACACCTTGCTTGTGTCAATACTATTTTCATCGATCACCCTTGTATTGACAAGCATTCCTTCAAATTGAGCGATCTTAGCTTCCAGTAATCCCTGTGCCTCCTTTGCAGCATCATACTCAGCATTTTCTTTCAGGTCACCTTTTTCTTTTGCTTCCGCGATAGCTCGTGAAGCTGCGGGGCGGTCCACCGCTTTCATACGTTGCAGGTCCGACTTCATCTGCTCGAGGGTCTCTTTGGTCACGTAGTTAAAACCACTCATAATTTACCTCCTTTTAAAATCGCAAAACGTGCAGACACGTTTGCAGACAAAAAAAATAACAACGCCTCAGTTTTTTGCTGAAGCGTTGCAATTATGTATATCACAAATATAGAAAATTCTTCAGTTCACTTTACCTGGAACAGAAAGTTTTTCTTAAGGTTCTGCAAACTCATAATACCTGTCACGGCCAAGTGAAAATTCTACAGCTTTGAGGCATTTCCAATTATTCTTAAAATTGAAATTATCAAACCTCCAGTTAATGATCTTGTTTCGGGCGAAATTGGCAAGATAAACTTCAAGATATTTTAATCTGCCTGAATCGTTGTCTTCGTCGGCATCATCCCGCCATCGCGTATAGAAATCAGATTTCCAATAGCCGGAAAGTGTATCCTGGTTATTTACATAATTGGCTGCGCCGCTTTCAAAAAATGTAAAAACGCCATCTTCATAACCGGTCTGAAAATAATCGCGGCCAAATAATTCTTTTTTATAAGAAACATCCAGTTTCCACTCTCCTATTAAGTGGTCTTCGATCTTTTTGGCGCAGGAAAATAAAATGAATACAGTTGTGCAGAGAAGGAGTATAGTTCGGCTCATATCGCAATTTGTTTGTCCAAAAAGCCGGAATAATTATGCCATAATGTTTTAAGAAAGTCCCAATTTTTCAAGAAGCACTTCGCTCATTTTTAAAAATGCTTCATGACTATACCCAGCTATATGTGGTGTTATGATCACGTTGGGCTGGTCCAGCATCCAGTTAAAGTTCTCTTTTTCCCCGGCTGTATAAGAGGCCAGGTTTTCATTTTCTAATACATCCAAACCTGCCCCCGCTATATGATCATTTAATAAAGCTTCCTTCAGGTCATTTGTATTTACCACCTGCCCTCTCGAGGTATTCAATATCCATGGCCTTCTTTTTAATGACCGAAAGAAATCATTGTTCGCTAAATGATGTGTGTCATCTGTAAGCGGTACATGAAAACTGATAACATCTGCATAACGGCACACCTGTTCAAGGTTTGCCTCTTTTATATGGTCCTTACTAAAACCAAACTTGTATTTGTCGTAGGCAAGTACTGTTACGTCAAATGATCTAAGCAATTGGGCAAATGCGCTGCCGGTATTTCCATAACCGATAATGCCGACCGTTTTTCCGAAAAGTTCAGCGCCCCTGTTTTCATCACGTAACCATTTGCCTTCTCTCAACCCTTTTTGCGTTGAATGAATTTTATTCATCAGCGAAAGCAACATGGCCAATGTGTGTTCGGCTACGGCATTACGATTTCCTTCGGGGCTGCTGATGCATTTTATGCCTTTGCTTTCTGCATACTCGACATCGATCAACTCCATCCCACTACCTAAGCGACCAATCCATTTCAGTTCGGCTGCTTTATCAATGAGTTTTTTATCAACCTTGATACGTGTGGTCACAACTAATCCTTCAACGTCTCTTAAAATAGTATACAATTCGTCATAAGAAATCGTCGGTGCATAAATGACCTCAAAACCTTTCTTGCTTAATTTTTCTGATAATAATTCATGCGCTTTTGCGGTAATGATCACCTTTGCCATTCTTTCTTATTTCATTTTAAAACTAAGCTCACCAAATTCTCTTACTGATAATTGCTCAGCTCTTTTAGTAAAGATTTCCTGCTTCAGGATCTCCGGTTCAAATAAATTTCTTACTGCATTTCTCAACGTCTTTCTGCGTTGGTTAAATGCTGTTTTAACCAGTTTAAAAAAGGATGCTTCATTCTTCATATCAATTGCTTTTTCCAATGGCAAAAGCCTGATCACAGCGCTTTTCACTTTTGGGGGAGGCGTAAAACATTTTTCATTCACTTCAAAAAGATATTCCACTTTAAAAAAAGCCTGGACCAAAACGCTGGTGACACCATAGATTTTATTTCCTTCCTTGGCGGCTACTCTCTGCCCCACTTCCTTCTGAAACATACCCACAACATGTGCAATGCTTTCTTTCCATTCCAATATCTTAAATAATATCTGTGATGAAATATTATAGGGAAAATTGCCGGTTATCGAGAACTTTTCCTGAAATGGCTTTTGCATTTCTAAAAAATTCTCATGAAGCAGCTTCCCCTTTAAATTAGCGTATGTAGCATGTAAATAATCTACTTTTTCTTCATCAAGCTCTACGGCTTTAAAATTAATTGAAGGGATAGTAAGCAAGTATTTTGTTAGCGCCCCGGCTCCCGGCCCTACTTCAAGCAAATTCTGATGAGGGTATTGCTGTATAGCATCCACTATTTTCCTGCAAATATTTTCATCCTTCAAAAAATGTTGACCTAAAGATTTTTTCAGGGTATACATTGTTGCAAATGTACTTGCTTGTTTTCTTTAAATTTTTTTAAATAAAAAATCCTCCCCGCAGCAAGGGGAGGAGTTTAATAAAAAACAATTATGAAAACCTGCTATTCCAAAACAACAAAACGAGTTGTTGATGTTTCCTGGTTTATTTTTAATAATGCATTGTAAACCCCGGGCGGCCAGTTTTCACAAGCTGTAACGGAGAATACGTTTGAACCTTTTCTGAGCATTTCATTCATCACCATAATTATGCGGCCATTCATATCAAAGAATATGACCTTTGCCTGTGCATCTGATGTCGATGCAATATTCATTTGGAATTTGCCCCGCACAGGATTTGGCGCGATGGTGATCCCTGATTTGACCGGCGGTTTTATATTTATTCTTATGGTACGGCTATATGTATAAGAGCCATCATCACTGATCATTTTAATACGGAAATCTATATAAGATGATACGCCAAATGGAAGTGTATAATTAAAACTATAAGCAGCGTCGTTCATTAAGTTCTTATTTGATTGAATTATTCCTGCATCTGTAAAGTTTCCTCCGTCAACACTTGCCTGCACTACAAAAGAGCCCGCTAAAGAATTATTTGTAACCGACCATTTTAATTCCGCTTTTTTATCGCTTGCATTATAAAGCCCTGAGAAAGATCTGAATCTTGCAGGAAGGATCACGCAAGCGGTATCTCTTGCAACAGTTATTGTATCTGTTGCATAAGGCGAACAGCTTGCCATTAACCTTTGTGTTACTATATACGTTCCGGGTTGGTTTACCTGTATCCATGTTCCGGATGGATGTGTATAAATAATATTTCCTCCTATTGTAGACCAGGTATAAACAGAAGTAGGATGTGGGTTTGTAACGAAAATATCGTTTGTAGCCGTATCATTATAACCACAATAGAAAGGAAGTTCTGCAGCCATGTTCACCCTGGGAGCCAAAAACAAATCCAATGGCGCCACAAAGTCTTTTAACTCGGCAGTAAACGATGAGGATGCTCTTGTTTTTACAACAAGCTTGTTAAATGGAGAACCACAGACATCACCTCCTAATAAACTTACGGGGTCAAGGCCTAACTTGGTAAGATTTACAGAAAATTCCATGAACTGGTCCTTACCATAGTTGACAGCAAGACTATTGTCTTGCAACACCAACTGGAATGGCCCTGCCCATGTATTAGTCGAACTCCCTAAACCGGTATAAAAGGCTCCGGCAGTCTTTGGAAGTATGCTTGCATAACCAAATTGTGACCCGGCAGTAGCTCCATCAAATTGACCCGACCAAATAAATTGAGCAGGTGTTATACTTAATGTCGATATATGCACCCAGATACGGGCTTCAATATTTGTTAATGTAGAACTTTGATATTGGCCGGTGAAAATGATATCGCCGGGTTTAAGAATATTTCCGGCTGCATCAAGCTGCCAGCTTGTATGCCCGGAATCAGGACCATACCCATAAAATCTGGCAGAAGCCCTGTCATAATAGATATCGGTTTGGTACATCTCAAAATCAAAGTACCTGTTACCGGTTGTATTATCCAATGATATACCACCAAACATCCATAGAGAATCAACATTGGTAGGACCGGCTCTTCTTACATGCATAAAGACGTCAAGAATATCATTTTTGTCAGGAATACCCTGAATTCCACCCGTCCAATTAGCCGGACTCATTCCATTCTTATCCGATCCTGCGGTAAATACACTTGAATCGTTTCCATGATAATCTCTTACGAAGATTGCATCAAGCCAAAGCCTGTTGTTTACTACAGAAAACTGAGGCCTGCTCATGGAACGATAAAGGGGAGCCATTCTTCTTGGCCATGGAGAGGCATCACTCAGGTAGGCAGCTACAACGGCTGCTGCACCCGTAGTATCAATTACATAATTTCCTGTACCGGGAGTTCCATTATTGAACCAATCATCATTTCCACTTTGCACAAAACCATTAAAATAATTGGCACGCAGATCGGCATCAACACCAAACGCAGCCTTGATTATCGGAGTAGTTATCTGTGCGGAAATAACAACTGAAAACACCACCCCAAGTACGAAAAGTAGAAAATGTTTCATAAGCATACGATTAAAAACCACAAATCATACACACTCAATAGGCAGGAAAAACAATGAATGGGTGGATGCATCTTCCTGCCACAGTTATTTATCCGCGTTGAACAACACGAATTGTTTCAATTGGTGAATAATGACAAGTTCCATCATTCATTATACAACCAATGCGGTAATAAATAACACCTGGATAGATACCTTCATCTTTCCATGAGAATTTAGTTGCATTGTTACAAGCAGGCTCATTAATAACATCATAAAAATCACCATCATAAGATCTTTCGATCCTAAAGCTGGAAACACCTGCCGGCGTTGTGATACCCCAGTTCAATACAACATTCTTTTTTGATTGATGGTGAATACGGAAATAACTGAATTCATGGTAATTGTTAGCGCTTACAGAAGCTGTTGATTTGCTGCTAACTCCTTCATTTTTACCTGAAAACGTAAAGCCGGTAAATGCAATAAATGCAACGGCAAAAACGAATAACTTTTTCATAAGGTAGAATTTTTATGATATGAAAGTAGATGAATATGAAAGTTTGTACAAGGAATAAACCCCAGTCAAATACACTGAGATCAAGAAATATTAATTCAGTTTTTTGTGGCGGTTCATGGACGTAAGGTTACTATGAAAAAACCCTCTTCGAAAAAGAGGGTCAGAATTATAAATGGGTACCATTTTAGTCGATTTGATTGCTAATTTCTTTTAATAATTTTTTTGTTTATCACTGTGTTTCCGGAACTAACACGCAAAATGTAAAAACCTGCGGGAATATTATTCGTATTAGCAATGGTTATATTATTTTTTCCTTTTACTAAATTATAAGAAGCTGATTTCAGCTTATGCTGATACTGATCGAGAAGCTGGACATGGACTATTCCATCAACACCCGATATAAGATCAAATTTGATTTGAGAGTTAAATGGATTGACCAATGATTCAATCTGCAACCCTGCCTTGTCACCAATTAACTGAATAACCTTTGAATATTTGTATTTGGCAGTCTGAGTTTTGACAGCTTTTATTCTATACCATGAAAGAGTATTATCTAATGGTTCGGGGTCAACATAAGTGTAATGATTTGTTTCTGCAGAAGGATCTTTGAATCCAATTATTTCACCAATAGCAATAAATCTGCTGCCGTTTTTACTTTTTTCAATTTCATATTTAACTGGTTCCTCTTCCTTTGAAGTTGTCAAATATAAAGTAGCTGTATTATTTTCATTTTTTCCTTTGAATGAAAGAATATCAACATCAAGTAGTGCGCCGCAGGGATCAACATTAAGTGTTATTTCAGCACTTTCATTAAATCTGCAAGAACCGGCAAGATTTGAAGCTGATGTTGCTACTGCCACTCTATACATACTGCCACTATCGGAATAGTAAGCAATAAAAGGAGGGTAATCCACTGTGTACTCCCATTCAGTGCCAGTCCATGTTGGGGTTGCAGCTCCACTAACTCCTGTTGAAGTCCATGTAACGCCTCCATCTATGCTTTTTTCCCAGATGTAATGATTATAGTTGTTATAGTATGAGCGGACAACAGTTGACATTTCAATTACATTACTATCGCAGGTGAAGGGGTTTGGACCGGGTAGTAAATCCAGTTCAGGTGTACAGGTTCTAAAAGTTATGTCATCGATGGCCCAGTCATTTCCACCGCCCCCCGGCGCATTATTTCTTAGGCTCATGGTGAAGTCGGTTTGAGATGCCGCGGTTTTATATATAAAAGATCTTTGTACCCATTCATTGAGGGTATCCGATCCTGTTTGGGTTCCACCCAGCCCCATGTAACGCAAATTGCCGGTAGTGTAATAGTCTACCCCATCAATGGCAACTGCGATATTGGGTTTTACACCTGAAGAATCGCCAGGACCTGTTGGAAGGTAACTTGCGTTACTTGTAAAACGACCAAGCGAATCACATCCGCATTTATAGCAAATGTTTTTAAACCAGGCCGATATTTCATAGTACGTGTCAGGGCAAGCACCCGAAACATTAAAATCAAAAGCAATGTCGGTACGATAAGAGGCATTAATTGCCAGCATATAACCACCAGGGGTACCCGGACTAACCGGCAGATTTCCTCTAGCCGTATTCGTTGCGCCAGTATGATCACCGCTTATATCCCATACTCCGTGAACACGAGCCGCATTGGATTTAGCCAGTAATTGGTTTGTTGATCCGGCAGCACTTGTATTATTTGGAATGCCGTAATAGTAATCATTTGGAGTACTGGCACCAAAGTTTGTATACAAATAATTAGTATTGGGTGATGTGCCCCTGTTTTGTGTAGTTCCTGTTCCAAATGTGCCGTTACTCTCGTCGCCCAATATATTTGTTTGCGATACGCTGTTCGGGCATGCACCAGGACTTTGAAAGATCATAATACTATCGTCTGGGAATTGAATTGTGTAAAAAACGCCCGTTGTTGAGTCCCGGTAACGGAATGCGCCACCGCCGAAATTTACTTTCTGACCATAAGATGCATTTACAGTTACGCGGTAAGTGGCAAGAACAATACAGTTCGCGCTGGCAGCGCCGCTGTTAAATCTCGGTATGGTAATATTATTCAATTTCCCTCTTGCTGTTCTCGTTGCTCCTGTTCCCATGTTAATTTGAATAGTGGTATCAGTTCCTACCCCGGCGGTGGTCATCCATCCTGCATCCGCATCGAGGTCACTTTCCGTGTAATATTTGTATCGTTTGCCTTCATTTGTCCTTATTGCAATGGAATCTAAATAATGAAGACCGCCACCGGCTCTCAATGTATCATAATATGCAACACTATCGATCGCCCGTACTCCTCCATTTGGCCTCACAACCAGAGTGGCCCGTATTTCTAAAACATCTCCCGGATCTATTGTCCCTCCTGTGGCAGTATCACTCAGGTTTACATAACTTTTTGAATAGTCCAGTATCGCACTTGCAGATGCTGCAGGATCGGTTACACAGATATTAAATGTATACGTACCGGAGGCCACTGGGGCGGACAAACTATTTGTCAAGATCCTCACATAATAAGTGTTGCCAACAATTAACCCGGAACCACCAACTGCAGTAACAACGCTTAACGGATTAGTTGTACATGCAAGAGATGTAAGCGAGCCGCATGCACCAGAAAATATCTGTATTCTTGGAGAAGCAGTTGAAAGGTTTGCTCCGATCGAGCTTAATGTAATAGTGGGATATGCTGTTTGTGCCACAAAACTATACCAAACTTCAGGTGTAGTATTTGGATTAGCACCACAGGCTGTTAAGCCGGCAGTAGCTGTAGCATTTATCAATGTTCCTGCAATATTTGAACAGGTCGCTGCACTGGTGAGCGTAATTGCACCTGAACATAAATCATTTGATGGTGGTGCTGCTGCCGCAGTTACACAAATATTGAAATTGGCAACTGTACCTGTACCCGATGGATTTGTCGTAAGATTTGAAATTCTCACATAATAAGTTGTTCCGATAACTAACCCGGGCTGTGTTAATGTCGTTGTCGAGGCACAGGCTAACAGGCCAGGTGCGGCACAACTTCCATTGTATAGAAAAATTCTTGGTGCTGTAAAATTCGCGCCAAGACTGCCCAAAGTAATTGTATGAGTAGTAGCTGTAGCAACAAATGAATACCATACGTCATAATATGTACCCGCTACCGCACAACCAGACGAACCCAAGACAGCAGGAATTGATAAATCAAGTGTCCCGGATATTGAGGAACAAGTTGCCCCCGGCGTAAGAGATGTAGCGCTGGTACATACATCATTTACGGGAGGCTGCTGCAAACAAATATTAAAATTCCAGCTACTGGTAGATGAAGCGGTGGGATTTGATGTTACATAAACCCGTACATAATAAGTATTGCCAATGGTTAATGTAGTTAAGGTTAATCTGCCACCAGTAACATTTGCTGCCTGGCAACCTAACGATGTTAAAATACCTCCGCAGCTATTGGTACTGCTGCTAAGCATTTGAATATAGGTAGTGCTTGAACTAAGATTACTTCCAAGATTGCTTATTGTGACTGCATGGGTAGTGGAAGTAGCTACGAATGTAAACCACACATCATAAGTAGTAGTGGCAGTTGCGCCTCCGCACGAGCCCGTAGGTGCCGAATTAGTAGCATAACGAAGATTCGCTGTAATGCTGTTGCAGGTAGGCGCCGGATTCGATGTTAATACAGTAGCGCCACTACAATTATCATTTGTGGGTGGAGGATTTGGATGTGTAACACAAATATCAAACCTGTCATTTGATGAAATTGGTGAACCAATATTTGAAACACGCACATAATAAGTATTACCAATAGTCAAACCAGTACCTGTCATAGTGGTGGTACCACAAACAACAGAAGTTAATGAGCCGCAGGTGCCACTGAATAATTGTATTTCAGGGTTGGTAAAATTACTTTGAAGAGCGCTTATTGTTACAGTTTGAGAGGTGCCCTGGGCGATGAATTGAAACCAAACATCATAGTGGGTACCGCCGGCAGCACACCCCACCGGAATGCCTGAACTGGCTGTAGCATTTTTTAAACGATATTGATTGTTATTACAGGAAGTATTTGATGTCAGTGTTGTAGCGCCAGAACAGTTGTCATTGGAAGGCTGAGCAAAAATTTTAAATGAAAAAAATAAAGAAAAACAAACAAGCAAAGTTGTTTTTAGCATTAGTTGCAGTGGACATAAAGATGGTTTCATAGAAAATGGAATTCTTTGATTTCTAAGGATATTGGATGTTACAAAGAAACTTCCAGATCAGTTCTTTATCAAGAGTGATTTTGCTGCATTCTTCATAGAAGTTTTACGATAATAAATGGGTACTTATGCTTGTAAGAAAAAAAGAAGAATTCATACTTTTGGCCAAATCCAATTTTTTTATGAAAAACTCCACCAAAGTTTTTACACTGCTTCTATTTTCATTTTTATTTTTTCATGGCAAGGTAAAATCGCAAGCTACTTGTGCGACAGCCATATCGTTAAATACAAGACCGACTTGTACACCGACCGCGGGTACATTACTTGGAGCAAATGCAACAGCCTTGGCCGCCACCTGTAGTGGGAATGCCACTACTTCTGCAGATGTATGGTACAAGTTTGTAGCACAATCTACATTTCCAACTGTTACCCTTAGTAATGTTGGAAGTAACTTTAGTGCCGCAGGTCCCCGAATACAAATTCTCTCGTGCATGTGGCGCCCAAACTGTACGTGCTTGCAGCAATACACTTACTGCAACTCCATCTACAGCATTAACCTTGGGTACCACTTATTATGTAAGAATTTTAACCAATACGAATACTGGAATTCCCGCAACTGGTAACTGGGGATTTGACATTTGTGTTATTGATCCACCGGTAGTTGCGAGCAGGATGGCAGAACTGTTTAAGGAAACTACGCTTTATGGTACAGTTGATGATGTACTTGGTTCACCATATCCGGCAGGAAACCTAAATAATCCCTGGGAACTAACTTATGGATCCGATGGATACTTATGGGTTACTGAGGGAAAGGGATATACAATAAGAAGAATTGATCCTAATTCCGGTATCGCTACTACAATGGTTGATTTGTCAAACACTGCAATCGGATGGCTGACACCTGCGGAGCATACTACTTTTAACCGGGTATTTGCTTCAACCCAAAGCCCATGGCCTCAGGGAGGAATGATGGGACTTGCGGTGCATCCTCAATTTAAAGATTCTGCAAATAAAAAATTCGTGTATGTGGGGTATGTGCATTCGGCCAATGGTGGAAGTGCAGGTCCGGGTTATCTTTTTACAACTAAAATTGTTCGGTTTGAATATGATACAATCAACAATAAATTATACAGACCTATTTCAATATGCGATACTATAAGAGGAAGTGATGATCACAATTCCGGACGAATGATCATAGCACCTGTTGATGGTGTCAATTATCTTTTTTATGCGGTAGGTGATATGGGGACCGGCAACTACAATAATAAAACACGAACAAATAAATCACAGAATTCTGCTTCATATGAAGGTAAAATTTTGCGTTTTAATTTAGAGCCGGATTCGGATGCGGATCTATTTGATAGATGGATTCCAGATAGCACCGGCAATCATAATAATCCCTTTAACGGGGCAACACAAAATGCGGTTTATACAACCGGCATAAGAAATAACCAGGGTTTTGCATACAACCCAATAACAAATAAATTATATGGTTCGGAACACGGAATGTTCGCAGATGATGAAATTAATATTATAGAAAGAGGTAAAAATTACGGGCATCCGTTGGTAGAAGGTTATGCCGATGGTAATTATAATGGAGCTAAACCAGGATCATCATCTGGAACCTCATATGTAATAATTGCAAACGAAGTTGCTAATGCTACAACAATCGGAGCTGATTTCAGGGGGCCTCTTTATTCGCTATATCCTGCACCTAATGGTCCTGCAGGTACTGCTAACACAATTTTAAATATATATAATAGTACAACTGGCGATCCCTCCAGTAATGCAAGTACATCCATAGCTCAATCGGGATTGGATGTTTATTATAGCTCATTTATTCCCGGCTGGAAAAATTCCCTGTTAACAGCATCAATGAAGAAAGCAAAAATCTTTCGTTTGAAATTGAATGCCACGGGAGACCTGGTTGTTCCAACACCTGCGGGTAGCGCCACACCACTTAATGATACAGTTGGTTTATTTTGGTCACTAAACCGCTACAGGGACCTGACTATTTCCCCGGACGGAAGAACGATTTTTGCTTCGATTGACAGAGACCAAACCACCTCAGGCCCCACTTCAGGTTCCCCGCAACCTAGTTTATGCCCTGGCTGTATAAAAAAATTTGAATTTCTTGGTTATGCTGATAATGCCGGGGCAAGTACAATTCCAACAAGCATACCTGTTGGTACAGGCGTTTCAAACACTGTAACCAGCCTAACAAAAACCGTGGTTAATTCGGACAATAACAATATTTGGGTGCCTATTACAGATGCCAATGGGAATATTATTGCGGAGATAGATGCAAACGGAAACAATTTAGATACTATTTCCAGCTCAGTTTATATAAATACAGGTGCGATAAGAACAACATCGTCAGGCAATCCTTATCTTGATCGCAGCATTACGATAACTCCGAAAAATCAGCCCGCTGCCGGCACACCGGTTAATGTAAGGTTTTATTTAACTACCGGCGAGCTTACCAGTTTAATGGGAGCACCTGGCAGTAACGTAACTGGCATTAATGATGTCAACATCTTTAAAAATAATGACGCGAACAGTTCTGTATTGACAAACGCACCCATACTTGTAGTACCAACAACAAGAGCAAATTTTAGTGCAGACTATGTCATTACTGCAAGTATCGATGCTTTTTCATCTTTCTATTTTGCAGCAGCTAATCTTAGTGTCTTACCTTTAGATCTTCTTTCATTCACAGGTCGATTGCAAAACGATAATTCAGTATTATTAAATTGGAAAACTGAAAACGAGATCAACACTTCTCATTTTGTAATTGAAAGAAGCACAGATGGCAATCGATTTATTGCACTTGGAAATGTTCCTGCACAAGGTGGCCGCAATAATATCGGCACTTCATTTAATTATTCGTCCACAGATATTGATGCTGTTAACCAGTCAGCTCAGCGATTGTTCTATCGATTGAAAATGGTTGATATAGATGGCACTTA
>Ga0075418_10002494_pt1 | contig 21107 bp, 16 predicted proteins | sample SoiMetdeltSBSDD2_FD_81776 | JGI IMG/M metagenome (GOLD analysis project Ga0075418, IMG submission 81776) | Bulk soil microbial communities from a Populus tree surrounding site in Tennessee, USA - Soil MetaG P. deltoides SBSDD2 | ecosystem: Environmental > Terrestrial > Soil > Tree plantation...
CGCCTTGCCTGCCGCATTCGCCGACGTCGCTTCGAGGAGGATCGCCTGCAGGTTCGACTGGGCCTTCTCGAAGAGGTCGACGTCGTTCCCGGCGTAGGGATACTCGGCTGGAAACTTCGTGTTCGCGAGCCAGGTCCCGTTGACGTAACGGAACAGGTCGTCCTGGGGACGGACCTTGCGGTCCATCGCGCTGTCGTCTATCCCGGCGACGAGCGGTGCGGAGGCCTCCTTGCAACCTGCGGCGGTGAGGAGCACCAGCAACAGCGCAAACAACGTCTTGCCGAGAGCCATGACGAAATTCTCCGTAACAGGATTCGCCGCAGTATAGAGGTGCGCTTCGGCCGGACCCGGTGGCCGGCGCGACCAGCCGTGGCTCAGGCGCGACCGGCCTTCAGCGTCAGCGGCCAGCGCATGTCGCGGACACCCTCGCCCCAGGCATCGGCAAGTGGGCCGGCGAGGAGCCGGAGCGGATCGCGCCCGGTCCGTGCGCGGCAGCGGCGGACGGCGGACCAGGTATCGAGGTAGCCGAGCATCGCTGCGGCATTCCACTGCGTGCGCATCTCAAAGTGCGGCGCCTCGATGGTCGGGAACGGCAGGACGAGGTCGCGATAGCCCTCGTCCACGTGGCGCCGCTCGCGGGGCCAGTACGGGCCGACGACATCGCGCGAGAAATCGCCGACGAGCGCGTCGATCGCGGGCGTCACGTCGACGTTGCCATAGCACCAGATGGCGAGCACGCCGCCCGGGGCGAGCACGCGCCGCGCCTCGTCCGTGAACCTCGGCCAGTCGAACCAGTGCGCGGCCTGCGCCACCGTGAGGAGTCCGGCCGACGCCGGCGCGGCGGAGATGGACTCGGCGGGCTCCTGGCGGTAGGTCACGCGCGCGTGCGGTGGCGCTTCGCGCAGCTGTGCCGCCGACGGCTCGGTGGCGAGCACCGCGTCGAAGTGCGCCGCGAGGGCAGCTGCCGCCTGCCCGTTACCGGTGGCGACGTCGACGGCGAGCTGCCGATCGCGCACGACGGACGCGAGCCAGGCAAAGAGCTCGGGCGGATAGTGGGGACGGTACTTCTGGTATTCGCCAGACTGGCCCGAGAAGTGATCCTTGAAGGCAGGCGGCTCGCTCACGCGTGAATTGTAGCGAGGCATAAAAAAGCCCCGGGCTTTTGACCCGGGGCCGAAGTGCGGACTTTCGGTGAAGGGAAGGAAGTCCGCTAGGGGATACTGACGCAAGCAGAAATTACGGCCTCAAGCCTACCGCCCCCCTTGCGAGGCTTGCGTGAACCAATCCACAGTTTGGAAGCCATATTCTGTTAAATCGGAATCCGATTCCCGCTCAGATGGTTGCAGACCGACCCCGATCCGGTTCGAAGTACTCGACACCCGAAGGTGCGAGGCGCCTGCGCGCCGAGCTCGATCAGCTCTGGCTCAACGAGCGGCCGGCAGTCACCAAGGCGGTCGCCGAGGCGGCGGCCATGGGCGACCGCTCCGAGAATGCCGAGTACATCTATGGAAAGCGGCGCCTGCGCGAGATCGACCGGCGCGTGCGCTTCCTGCGCGAGCGGCTCGACGGCATGAAAGTGGTGTCGGACCCGCCGTCCGAGCGCGGCCGGGTGTTTTTCGGCGCCTGGGTCACGATCGCGGACGACGCGGGCGCTGTTGCCCGGCACCGCATCGTCGGGCCGGATGAGTTCGACCGCGAGCCCGGATACGTCAGCATGGATTCGCCGCTCGGGCGCGCCCTCCTCGGGCGTCGGGTCGGCGACGAATTGGAGGTGCGGCTGCCGGCCGGCATCCGGCACATCGAGATTACCGCGATCGAATACGAATAAAAGTGGACGCTCCCCGATTTCCTGCGGTCCTTCGGGAAATCGGGGAGCGTCCCCTTTTGTGCGTCAGAGTACCCGGATGTTCTTGAACTGCCAGGGATCGCTTTCGTCGAGGTCCTCGGGGAAGAGGCGACCGCGGTCGAAGAGCGGCGTCCAGTCCGTGTACCTGCCGACGACCGGGCCGAGGTAAGGCAGGCAGATCTCGAGGTTGCGGCGGAAGTCGATCTCGTCGGGCTCGACGACGCCCGCGGCAGGGTTTTCGATCGCCCAGATCATCCCGGAGAGCGCCGCGACCGTGACCTGCAGCGACGTCGCGCTGTTGTAAGGCGCGAGCTGCCGCGCCTCGTCGATCGAGAGCTGCGAGCCGTACCAGTAGGCGTTCTTCTTGTGCCCGGCGAGCAACACGCCGAGCTCGTCGATGCCCGAGGTGATGTCGCCCATCATGATCCGCTTCTTCTTCTGCAGCTGGTAGTTGCGGCCCGCGAACTCGTGCACCGAAAGCACCGCGTTGTCCGACGGGTGGTAGGCGTAGTGCACGGTCGGCCGGTACACGGCGCGGTCGTTCTGGCGCACCGTCAGGAAGTCCGAGATCGAGATCGACTCGCCATGCGTGATCAGGAAGCCGTGGAAGTGGCCCGCCTCCGGCGTCCAGGTGCGCACGCGCGCCGCGCAGCCGGGCTGCGTGAGGTAGATCGCGCTCTTGCGGCCGAAGTCGTGCTGGCGGCCGTCGCGCGGGAAGTGGCGCTCGTGCGTGCCCCAGCCGAGCTCCGCGGGCTGGCTGCCCTCGCTCACAAAACCGTCCACGGACCAGGTGTTGACGAACTCACCCGGCATCTTCGGCCGGCTCGAAACCTGCGTGTCGCGCTCGGCGATGTGGACGACCTTGATGCCGAGCGCCGAGGCGAGATTCGCCCAGTCCTCGCGGCTCTTCGGGTCGCCCGCCTCGTAGCCGGTGTCCTCGGCGATGTCGAGCAGCGCCTGCTTCACGAAGTGCGACACGAGGCCCGGGTTCGCGCCGTGCGTGATGACCGCGGTCGGCCCGTTGCTCCAGCCCTTGCGCAGCTCAAGCACCTCCTCGCGGAGCGCGTAGTTCGTGCGCCGGCTCGCGGGGATGTTCGGGTCGGTGTAGCCGCCGGGCCATGGCTCGATGCAGGTGTCCAGATAGAGCGCGCCTTTCTCGTGGCACAGCTTGATGAGGGCAACGCTCGACACGTCGACCGACAGGTTCAGCACGAAATCGCCGCGCCCGACGAGCGGCTCGAGCACGTGCCGGAAGTTCTCGCGGGTCAGCGGGTGATTGAGGAACTTGATCCCGTACTTCGACGCTTCTTCGCGACCCGCATCGTCCGCCGTGACGATCGTGATTCGATCAGGAGTCAGTCCGCCGACGTGACGCAGGATGAGCGGCAGGACGCCCTGCCCGATGCTGCCGAAGCCGATGAAGATCAGACGGCCGGGAAAATGCGTGTGCGTCGCGTGCTCGCTCATGATGTCGGCGGATCCGGTATCTTGGGAATCGAGGGCCGAGAATGTACCCCAAATCAGCGCCGACGTGGCGCTATCCCCTGTGCCTGCTCGCGGCCTACCTCGCGATCTGGCTCGCGCTCGCGATTGATCCTGTCTTCCGCAAGGACTGGCTGCTCGAGAACATCATCGTCTTCGTCGCGGTGCCGCTCTTCGTCCTGACTGCGCGAAGGCTACGCTTCAGCGACTTCACGTACACCTGCCTCTTCGCGTTTTTCGTGCTGCACGCAATCGGCGCGCATTACACCTACTCGCTCGTTCCTTACGCAGACTGGTGGCAGGCGCTCGGCGGCGGCGCGCCCGAGGGGCGCAATCACTACGACCGATTCGTACACTTTATTTATGGCCTGCTCGTGACGCCCGCCGCGGTCGAGGTGTTCGAGCGCTATGGGCGCTACTCGCGGCCCTGGGCCTTCCTGATGCCCTGGATGTTCATGGCGGGGCACTCGGTCATCTACGAGTTGATCGAGTTCGTCGCCGCGATCGCCTTCGGCGGCGACCTCGGCCAGGCCTACCTCGGGACGCAGGGCGACGTCTGGGACAGCCAGAAAGACATGGGGCTCGCGCTCGCCGGCGCGACGTTGACACTCGTCCTGCTCGCCGCCCGCGGACGCCTGCCGGTGCGGAAATAAACGGGACGCGCCCGAACGCACTTGAAAGAAATGAAGCGGCGGGTCCCCAATATTTCAGGCGGGCTGGAAGGGAAACGGCGCCGGGCGGCCGCCGCGCTCGCGTGAGCGCTCCGTTTCGACCGCGCGCCGCCAGAAGGCACGCTCTGCATTGCTGATGATCGGCAAGGGCGCGGATCTTGAAGCGCCGGCTGTCACCGTCGCCAGGCGCTTTTCCGACAGAGATATTACGTCCATGGCGGGTAAGATGCAGCGGGCGGAAAAAAGGTTGCGTACCCCTCTCCTCTCGACGGCCGAGCTCGCGGATCACCTGTCCGATGCGGACTGGCGGGTCGCGGACTGCCGGTTCGAGCTCGGCAAGCCCGATGCCGGCCGCGCCGCCTTTGCGGCGGGCCACATCCCGGGCGCGATCTACGTCGACCTCGAGCACGACCTGTCGGTCGCGATCGGGCCTTCCACGGGGCGCCATCCGCTGCCGGGCGTCGTCGAATTCGCCGCCACGCTTTCAGGTCTCGGAATCGGCAACGACTCCAGGGTCGCCTGTTACGACGGCGGCTCCGGCGCCTTCGCTGCCCGGCTCTGGTGGATGCTGCGATGGCTGGGGCACGACGCGGTCGCGGTGCTGGACGGCGGCTTCGCGGCCTGGACCGGCGAAGGCCGGCCCGTCTCGACGGATCCGCCCGCGCCGCGAACGGCGCGATTCGTCCCGCAACCGCGACCGGAGATGGCGCTCGACACGGCGGGCGTCGAGCGGGCGCTCGCGCGCGGCGAGGCGCTCGTGGATGTGCGCGGAGCCGAACGATTCGCCGGCGTGACAGAGCCGATCGACGCGGTTGCCGGCCATATTCCGGGCGCGGTGAACCTGCCATACACGCAGAACCTTGACGCGAGCGGACGCTTCCGCGGCCGCGACGAGCTCGGCGCGCTCTGGCGCGATCGCACGGGAGCTGCCCCGGGTCGCGCGCCGATCTGCATGTGCGGCTCCGGCGTCACCGCCTGCCAGGGACTGCTCGCGCTCGAGGCCGCGGGTGTGGCAGGCGGGCGTCTTTACACCGGTTCGTGGAGCGAGTGGATTCGCGACCCGGCGCGCCCCGTCGCGCGCGGCGTGACCTGATCTGATATCTTCCGCGCCCTCTGAGCCCGAACGGTAAGCCGAAGTGGACAGCCTGACGCGGATGCCGGCGACTCCCCGCGCGCCCTGGAGCATCGAGGACTCCGCGGACCTCTACGCGGTCGGCGCCTGGGGGACGGGCTACTTCGGCATCAACGCTGCGGGCCATGCAGTCGTCAGGCCCTCGCGCGACGGCAATCGCGAGATCGACCTCTACGAGGTCGTGCGCGAGCTCGAGGCGCGCGACCTCACGGCGCCGCTGGTGCTGCGCTTCTCCGACGTGCTGCGCGACCGCCTGCGATCTCTGCACGACGCCTTCGCGGCGGCGATCACCGAGAACGACTACAAGAACCGCTACGCCGCGGTGTACCCGATCAAGGTCAACCAGCAGCGCCTCGTCGTCGAGGAGGTGTACCGTGGCAGCGCGGACCTCGGCTTTGGGCTCGAGGCGGGCAGCAAGCCTGAGCTCCTCGCCGTCATGGCTTTGACGGGCGATGCGCCGCAGCGCCTCATCGTCTGCAACGGCTTCAAGGACGACAGCTACATCGAAGCCGTGATCCTCGCGACGAAGCTCGGCCGCAACATCATTCCCGTGATCGAGAACTTCTCGGAGCTCGGCTACATCCTGCGCCATGCCGAGAAGTACCAGGTGCGCCCGAAGATCGGCGTGCGGGTGAAGCTCGCGGCGGAAGGCGCCGGGCGCTGGCGCGAGTCGGCGGGCGACCGCTCGAAGTTCGGCTTGTTCACAACCGAGATCCTCGAGCTGGTCGAGGTGCTCCGCTCGCACGGCATGCTCGACTGCCTGAAGCTCGTGCACTGCCACCCGGGCTCGCAGCTGCACGACATCCGCCGCGTCAAGGACGCGGTCAACGAGCTCGCCGTCGTGTACGCAGAGCTCGCAAGGCTCGGCGCAGGTCTCGAATACATCGACGTCGGCGGCGGCCTCGGCATCGACTACGACGGCTCGCGCACCAATTTCGAGTCGTCGACGAACTATTCGCTGCGCGAGTACGCGAGCGACGTCGTCTATCGCATCGGCAGCGTCTGCAACGCGCGCGGGATCCCGCACCCCGTCATCATCAGCGAGTCGGGCCGCGCGATCGCCGCGCACCACAGCGTGCTGGTGTTCAACGCGCTCGGCGCGTCCAGCCTCGACCGCTTCAGCGTGCCCGAGCGCACGGGCAACGGCGGCCTGCCGCAGCCGATCGCGGATCTATACGACGCCTACCAGACCGTGACCGAGCGCCGGCTCGTCGAGTGCTGGCACGACGCCCAGCAGGCGCGCGAGCAGGCGCAGCAGATGTTCAGCATCGGCTACCTGACGATCGAGATGCGCAGCCTCGCCGAACGGCTCTACTGGGCGACCTGCGCAAAGGTGCGGGACCTCACGCGCAAGCTCGGCAAGGTGCCCGAGGAGCTCGAGGACCTCGAGACCATCCTCTCCGACATCTATTTCTGCAACATGTCGGTGTTTCAGTCGCTGCCCGACAGCTGGGCGATCGACCAGCTGTTCCCGATCATGCCGCTGCACCGCCTCGATGAGCGCCCGACGCGGAGCGCCGTGTTCGCCGACATCACCTGCGACTCGGACGGCCAGATCGACCGCTTCGTGTCGCAGCGCGACGTCAAGCGCACGCTCGAAGTGCACGAGCTCGTCCCCGACCAGGGCTACTACCTCGGTGCCTTCCTGGTCGGGGCCTACCAGGAGACCCTCGGCGACCTGCACAACCTTTTCGGCGACACGCATGTCGTGCACATCCGCCTCGACGATGCGCACGGCTGGTGGATCGAGGAGATCGTCAAGGGCGACAGCGCGAGCACCGTGCTCGGCTACATGCAGTACGACCCGGGCGAGCTGTATCCGCGCTTCGCGCGCGACTGCGAGCGCGCCATGCGCGAGGGTAGCCTGTCGGTCGCGGAAGGCCAGGCGCTCAAGCGCTTCTACGAGTCGGAACTCGCCGGCTATACCTATCTCGAACCGGATGGCGCCGCCTGAGGCGCACCCCAGGAGCATTCATATGAGCACGACGCGCCGATTGGCACGAACAATCATCGCAGCCGCCGGTTGCCTCGCGGCCCTGCCTGCCCTCGCCTCGGATCCGCCCGTCACCGATGCCACGACCCTCGCGACGCTCGACAAGGTGACCGCCGGCGACTGGCGCTCGCCCGAGAACCGCGCGCGAGATATATGGCGGCACCCGAAGGAGACGCTCAAGTTCTTCGGCTTCCGACAGGATATGACGGTGCTCGAGATCTGGCCGGGCGGCGGCGGCTGGTATACCGAGATCCTCGCGCCCGCGCTGCGCGAGCACGGCCACTACATTGCGGCCGGCCAGGACCCAGCCTCGACCAGCCAGTACACGCAGAACAACATCAAGAAGTTTGCCGACAAGCTCGCCGCGCGGCCGGACCTGTATGACCGCGCGAAAGTCACGGCGCTGCAGGCCCCGAGCGCGCTGAAGCCCGTGCCGGACGGGAGCGTCGACATGGTCGTCACCTTCCGCAACGTGCACAATTGGATGGGCGCGAACGCGGCGGACGCGATGTTCAAGGCGATGTATGCCGCACTGAAGCCGGGCGGCATCCTCGGCGTCGAGGAGCACCGGGCGAAGGACAATGCGCCGCAGGACCCGAAGGCGGAGTCCGGCTACGTGCGCACCGACTACCTCGTCGCGCTCGCCGAGAAGGCGGGATTCAAGCTGATCGGGAAGAGCGAGATCAACGCGAACCCGAAGGACACGGCGGACCACCCGAATGGCGTCTGGTCGCTGCCGCCGACTTTCCGCGGCGGCGACACCGACCGCGACAAGTTCGCCGCGATCGGCGAGAGCGATCGCCAGACGCTTCGCTTCCGCAAGCCCGAATAAGCCTCCGGGGGCGCGATCCGAGCCTTCCTCGCCGCGCTGCTCCTGCCCGCCTTCGCGCCCGCGCCATCCGCGCGCGCCGACGATGCGGTGACGCTTCGCGTCATGACTTTCAATGTCTGGTACGGCGGTGAGCAGGTGAGCCTCGAGAAAGTCGGCGAGGCGATCCGTGCGGCGGATCCGGACATCGTCGGGCTGCAGGAAGCCGACCGCAACCTGGAGCGGATCGCGGCGGCCGCGGGCATGCCCTACGTCGATTCGCGCCGGCGGCTGCTGTCGCGCTGGCCGATCTTCGATTCGGGCGCGGGCTTGCGAACCGAAGAAGGGCCCGCGCCCTATTCCACGACTGCACTCGACCGCGACGCGCTCCACGCCTGGGTCATGGTGCGGCCGGGCAAGGTCATCGCGGTCTCGAACGTCCACCTGTCGAGCGGAGCGGGACGCAACGAGCTGCGGCGCGCCGAAACCGGGCCATTGACCGCCCTCGGCCGGCTCGCGGCAGACGGGACTCCGGTATTCCTCGCGGGCGACTTCAATTCGACGTCCCACCTCGACGGCGTGGCGGACGGACCTTCCGTTTCGCGCATGCTCGCCGATTCCGGGCTTCGCGACAGTTATCGCGAGGCGCACCGCGATCCCGTCGCGAGTCCCGGCTACACCTGGACGCCCGGCGCGCCGCATCCGCTCGCGGACCACGAGAAGCGCCGCAGCCGGATCGACTACGTCTTCACTGCAGGACGGAGCGAAACCCTCGGCTCGCAGGTGGTCGGCGAGGCCGACGGCCCGAATACCGACATCTCGGTCATGCCCTGGCCGTCGGACCATCGCGCGGTCGTCTCGACGTTTCGCGTCGTGCCGAAGCCTGCGCCGCCGCTCATCGCTGCATCGCCGCGCCTGGTGCCGCAGGACACGCCCGTGCTGCTGCGTACCTGGGATCCATCCGGCCCCGCGTGGACAGTGCTCATCGTGCGCCGCGGAAGCTCGCCGCTGGACGCGCTCACGGGCGTCCGCGACATGCCGCATGACTACCAGCGCACGATCCCCCTCTCGACGCTCGGCCTCGAACCCGGGGACTATGACGCCCTGCTCGTCGGCGAGGACGGCAAGGTCCTGAAGCGCAATGGGTTCACCATTGCTGCGCGCGACGCGCGGCCCGAGGTCGAAGCGATCGATGCGACGGTGCGCCCCGGCGGGCCGATCCGCGTGCGCTGGCGCGGGGCGCCGGGCGACCTGCGCGACTGGGTCGGCCTCTACAAGTCCGGTGAGACCGACGCGTCGAACTACCTCGGTTTCGTCTACACCGAGGCGGCTTTCGCCGGCGAGGCGAAGCTCGTTCCGGAGCCCGGGAATCCGCGGTTCGGTGCCGGCGACTACGAGCTGCGGCTCCTGCAGGACGAGTCCTATGTCGTGCTCGCGAAATCGCAGGTCGTGCGGGTCCGCTAGCCCCCGGACCGGCTTTCGCCCGGTGCCCCAGGCTACGGGCGCCATGATTATGTGAGTGCTTTCGCGGATCGAAATGCCGCGCTGGGCTACCGTCTGCGGTGTCGGCGGGATTCCCGCAGCGCGGTAACTCGATGGGCAACAAGGACAAATCCCTCAAGATCGGCGACAGCATGAAGGAGATGTCGCACTACGCCGAGGAGCAGCGCCTCGGCCACGGCCGCATCGAGTTCGACGAGCTCGGCAACGCGGTCTGGGTACCGGCCGCCTCGAATGCGAGCGACGAGGTCATGCGTCGCCTGCTCGACGATCCGACGCTCGCTTTCAGCAACGACTATTCCGCGGGCACGAGCAAGCGCATCCAGCAGAATCAGCTCGGGCTCAAGAAAGGTTACGACCCGTACGACAGCGGCCAGCTGATGAAGAAGGAATGGAAGAAAAAGAAGGACCTGCGCAAGCTGTCCGAGTGGATCAAGTCCCGCAAGCCGAAGGACGAATGAAGGGTTGACCCTCCGGGCCGGGACGCGCAGTCTCGGTCGCATGAAGCCGCTCACGCTGGTCGTCGGAAGCCGCAACTACAGCGCCTGGTCGCTGCGCGCCTGGTTGCTTCTGCGCCACCTCGGCCTCGAGTTCGCCGAGCAGCAAATCCCGCTCGACACGCCCGAGTTCGAACAGGAGATCGGAAAGTTCTCGCCGACGCGGCGCGTGCCCGTCCTGGTGCACGGCGACCTCATCGTCTGGGACTCGATCGCGATCTGCGAATACGCCTCGGAGCTCGCCGGCGGCCGCGGCTGGCCCGCCGAGCCTGCACTTCGCGCCGTGGCGCGCGCGCTAAGCGCGGAGATGCATGCGGGCTTCGGAGCACTGCGCAGCAGTTGCCCGATGAACGCGCGTGCGACCGGCCGGCGCGTACCGATGACGCCGGCACTCGCGCAGGACCTCCGGCGCATCGATGCGATCTGGTCCGGCTGCCGCCGCGATCACGGCGACCGTGGCCCCTGGCTGTTCGGCGGCTTCAGCATCGCGGACGCGATGTTCGCGCCGGTGGCGCTGCGGGTGCGGACTTACGGGCTGCCGCTGTCGTCGCTCGCGACGCGCTATTACGACACGATGCTTGCCGACGAGCACCTCCAGGAGTGGATCGCGGATTCATGCCGCAACACACAGGTCATCCCGCACGATGAAGCCGGCGTCGGTGCCTGAGACGCGTCCCGCCATGTCCTGGGCCAGCGCGATCGGTCTCGGCGCGCGGCTCGAAGAGGCGATCGCCGAGGCCACCGAGCAACTCGAGGGCGAATCCGGCGGATCGCGCCACGACCTTTCGATAGCCTTCGTCTCCGCGGCCTACGGCGCGGCCTTCGAGAAGCTTCCGCAGCTCCTGCGCCCCGTCATCGGCGATTCCCTGCTGATCGGCTGCAACGCCGGCGGCCTCATCGGCGGCGGCAGCGAGGAGGAAGAGGAACCTGGCATCGCCCTGCTATGCGGCCGCATGCCCGATGCCGTGCTCGCATGCCAGCACCTCGAGCAGGCGACTCTTCCTTCCCTCACCGCGCCGCGCGAGAAATGGTGGCGGCTCCTCGAGCTCGGCCCAGAGTCGGAGCCGAGCTTCGTCCTGCTCGCGGACCCGACCACGCTCGACGCCGAGGCCTGCGCGCGCGGCCTGGACCGCGCCTTTCCAGGTTCGACGGTGGTCGGCGGCCTCACGAGCGGCATGCTCGAGCCCGGCACCGCCCGGCTCCTGTCGGGCGGCGAAGTCCACAAATCGGGCGGCACGCTGCTCGCGCTCTCCGGCAACGTCGTCATCGACCCAGTGCTGGCCCAGGGATGCCGGCCGATCGGCGACCCGCTCTTCGTGACCGCGTGCGAGAACAACCTTGTGAGCGAGCTCGACGGGCGCCGGCCCAAGGAGATCCTCACCGCTCTCTTCGCGGAGCTCGGCGAGGAGGATCGCGCGCGGTTCGGCGATGCCCTCTGCATCGGGCTCGCGCTGCCCGGCCCGCGCCAGACGATCGGCGCCGGCGATTTCCTGATCCGGAACGTCCTCGGGCTGGACCCGGAGAGCGGCGCGCTGTGGATCGGGGCGCGCATCGTCCCGAATGCGATCGTGCAATTCCACCTGCGCGACGGGAAGTCCGCTTCCGACGAGCTCGAGGAGCGCCTGTCGGCATCGCTGGCCGGCCGCGCGGCTCCGACCGCGGCGATCCTGTTCGCCTGCGTCGGCCGCGGCCGCAACATGTTCGGCGTGAGCGGCCACGACTCCGGGACGCTGCGCCGCATGGTCGACATCCCGGTGGCGGGCATGTTCAGCGCGGGCGAGATCGCGCCCGTGCAGGGCGCGACCTTCGTGCACGGATACTCGAGCGTTTTCGGCCTCATCCGGCCAAGGGCTGCGTCCGTCGCCTGATAGAATCCTCCGGGACTTTCGGGGGAATTCGATGAGACGCATCCTGCTGGCCGCGAGTCTCGCGGCCGTCACCTTCGTTGCCTCTGCCGCGCCGCATGGCCTGACGGCTGCGGACCTCGTCAGCTTCGCGCGGCTGTCGGAGCCCGCGCTTTCGCCGGACGGCCGTCGCGTCGTCTACACGATGCGCGAGACCGACCTCGCCGCGGACCGCGGCCGCACGGACCTTTGGCTGCTCGACCTCGACGACGATTCCCAGCCGCGCCGGCTCACCAGCCACGAGGAAAACGACGGCGCCGCCGACTGGGCACCGGGCGGCAAGGGCGTCTTCTTCCTGTCATCACGCAGCGGCTCGCCCCAGGTGTGGTACCTGCCGCTCATTGGCGGTGAGGCGATGCAGGTCACGCGCCTGCCGCTCGAGGTCGCGAGCTTCCGCGCCTCGCCGCGCGGCGACCGCCTCGCCATCGCCATCGAAGTCTTCCCGGATTGCCGGGACCTCGCTTGCACGAAAAAACGGCTCGACGACAACGCAGCCGCGAAGCGCCACGGCCAGGCCTTCGATCAGCTCTTCGTGCGCCACTGGGACAAGTGGGAGGACGGCCGCATCTCCAAGCTCTTCTCGGTCGCGCTCGATGCGCAGCAGCGCGCGCGCGGCGAGCCCGTGGCGCTCTCGGCGCAGGTCGACGGGGACGTCCCGTCGAAGCCGCAGGGCGGACGCGCCGATTACGCGTTCAGCCCCGACGGCACACAGGTCGTCTTCGCGGCGCGGACGCGCGGACGCATCGAGCCCATCTCGACGAATTTCGACATCTGGCGCGTGCCCGCCGACGGCAGCGCGGCGCCCGTCAACCTGACGCCCGACAACCCGGCCTGGGACGCGCAGCCTGCTTACTCGCCGAACGGCGAGCTGCTCGCGCACCTCGCGATGGAGCGCCCGGGGTTCGAGGCCGACCGCTTCCGGCTCGTCGTCCGCGACGCCGCCAGCGGCGCAATCCGTTTTACGACACGCGACTGGGACCGCTCGATCTCGTCGTTCCGCTTCTCGCCGGATGGCAAGGAGGTTTACGCGACGGTCGACGACATGGGGCAGCACCCTCTCTTTGCGATCGACGTCTCGAGCGGCGCGCGCCGCAAGCTGACGGCGGCGGGCAGCGTCACAGACTTCGACGCGGCGAGCTCGCGGCTCGTGTACGGGCTGCAGACGCTGTCTGCGCCTGCCGACCTCTACCTGATCGACGGCCGCGGCCCGGCGCACCAGGTGACGGACGTCAACAAGGCGCGCCTCGCGGACGTGCGCTTCGGCGAGTACGAGCAGTTCAGCTTCGCGGGCGCCGGCGGCGAGAACGTGTACGGCTACGCGGTGAAACCCTGGAATTACTCGGCCGGCCAGCGCTACCCCGTCGCGTTCATCGTGCATGGCGGACCGCAGTCGAGCTACGCGAACAACTGGAGCTATCGCTGGAATCCCCAGGTCTTCGCGGGCGCGGGTTACGGCGTCGTGTTCATCGATTTCCACGGCTCGCCGGGCTACGGGCAGGCATTCACCGATTCGATCAGCCGCGACTGGGGCGGCAAGCCTCTCGAAGACCTCCAGAAGGGGCTCGCCGCAGCGTCGCAGAAATTTCCCTGGCTCGACGCCGACCGGGCCTGCGCGCTCGGCGGATCTTATGGCGGCTACATGATGAACTGGATCGCGGGCAATTGGCCCGACGGCTTCCGCTGCCTCGTGAACCATGCGGGACTGTTCGACCACCGTTCGATGTACTACACGACCGAGGAGCTCTGGTTCCCGGAGTGGGACAATGGCGGGCCGTATTTCGAGAACCCGGAGGGGCACGAGAAGTCGAACCCGGCGAACTTCGTGAAGGCCTGGAAGACGCCGATGCTCGTGATCCACGGTGCGCTCGACTACCGCGTGCCGTACACGCAGGGCCTCGCGACCTTCACGGCGTTGCAGCGCCGCGGCATCGAGAGCCGCTTCGTATTCTTCCCCGACGAGAACCACTGGGTGCTGAAGCCGGCGAACAGCCAGCAGTGGCACGACGAAGTCCTCAAGTGGCTGGATGCCCACCTGAGGAAGTAGCTCAGTCCTCCCGCCACTCGGCTCTATAGCCGCGGCCCAGCGCGATCAGCTTCTGCAACAGCTGTGGATATGCGACGCCGTCGTGCAATGCCGCGTCGGCGAAGTCTTCCTCGCGCTCGAGGTTCGGGTTTGCGTTCGCCTCGAGCACGAACGGCGACCCGTCCGCGCCGACCCGAAAGTCGATGCGGGCATAGCCCGTCATGTGCAGCGCGCGGTAGATGCGGCGCGCGAGACGCTCGAGCCGCTCGGCGAGCCCTGCGGGCAGCCCCTCGGCCTTGCCGCTCGTGATGCCGTGCCGCTTCTGGTAGTCGCGGTCCCACTTGGCCTTGCGCGTCGCGATCGCCGCGCGGCCGGGCTTCAGCTCGCCGAAGATGAACTCCCAGGGCGTGAGCGTGCAGATCCGCTCATTGCCGAAGACGCCGACGTAGAGCTCGCGTCCCTCGACGTACTCCTCGACGAGCGCGTCGGACTGCGTGTGCCCATGGATGAAATCGACGCGCTCGCGCAGGCGCGGCGCGTCCTCGACGATCGAGGCCTGGGAGATTCCGAGAGATGCATCCTCGGTCGCCGACTTCACGAACAGCGGGTAGCGCAGCGCCTTTGGAATCCTTAGCGCGCCTCCGCGCCGGAACACGGCGAAGTGCGGCGTCGGGATGCGGTGGTACGCGAGGATCTGCTTCGAGAGCACCTTGTCCCGCGAGAGCATCATCCCCCGCGGATTGCAGCCGGTGTAGGCCTGGCGCAGGAGCTCGAGGTAGGCGACGACGTGCTGGTCGTAGGTGACGATGCCGCCAAATTCCTCGAGCAGGTTAAAGCATACGTGCGGCTGCCAATCCTGGATGGCGGCACGCAGCTCCGTCAGGCTGTCGCCGATTCCGACCGGCCGCACCTCGTGCCCGCACTCGCGCAGGCAGCTCACGACGTCGAATTCCGTGCGCAGCTCGGCTGCCGCCTGCTCGGCGACGCCCTCGAGCGTCTCGGGCGGCACGAGCGTCTCGTGGACGAGGACGAGGACCCGGAGACTTCGCATCGCGAATCAGGCTGCGCGCACGCCGGGGGCGGCATCGAATAGGCGGTCCGCGAGCGCCTCGATCTCGGCCGAGCGCGCGAGGCCCGCGCGCATGCCGGCCGGCAGCGTGGCGGCGCCGTAGTGCGCGCCCGCGAGCTGGCCCACGATCGCGGCCGCAACCTGAGAATCGCCCGGGCGCGAGGCCGCCGCCTCGAGGCATTGCGCGAGGTCGCCGCCCTCGTCGAAGGCCGCGAGCGCGGATTCGAGCGCCGCGACTGCCACAAGCTTGCCGCGCAGGAGCTTGCGCGGCCGCCGGCCGCGCCAGGCCCCGCCGGCGAGCTCGCGAAGCGGCGCGCGCAGGCTGTCCGCGCGCCACTCGCTTGGCGTCGGGCTGAAGTCCGGCGCAAGGAGTGCCGCCTTGTCCCGGCCCGTGAGCGCGCCCGCGATCAGCGCCGCAAGCAGGCGAACGGCGTCCAGCGTCAGCGGCGCCTGGTGCGTGATGCGCGCGCAGTTGACCGCGGCCTCGATGCCGTCGCGCGGGGAGGCGCGGTACCACGCGACCGCGGGCCCGATTCGCGCGAGCGGCTCGGCGTCGGCGTGCGCGGGATCGTGCGATCCCGCGTAAGGATTTCCGCTCCACTGCGAGGCGGCGAGCGCGCGGCTCGTCGCTGCGCTGATGCCGACGCAGCTGCCCGTGCTGGACCAGAGCCCCTTGTGCTGCCAATCGCGGTAGCGCGCGGCCTGGTCTGCGGCGTCGACCCCGTCCTGCGACGCCAGGCTGTCCGCGAGGCAGAGCGCCATCGCCGTCTTGTCCGACCACGCGCCTTCCGGCAGCCCGAGGAGCGCATGGCCGAGCGCGTCGCCGGCGGCGAGCCCAAGCAGCATGCCGCGCACGCGGTCGCGCGCATCGCCGCTTGCCGCGGCCGCTGCCCTGGCTGGCGCGGCAGGCTTTGCAGGCGCCGCGGCGACCGCGGGCTTGGGCACCGGCCGCTTCCACCGGCGCACGTATTCCGCCTGCTCGTCGGTCTCGGGTACCTTCGGCCAGGCGCGCGAGCGCGCGTTGTCGCGCCAGCGCCGGTTCAGGCGCTCGAGCGCCGCGACGCCGCCGCCCGGCCGGCTCGCAAGCCAGCATCCCGCGACGAGATTGGTGCGGCCGATGCCCGCGCGGCAGTGCAGGTAGACCGAGCGGCCTTCGGCGAGCGCGCCGTCGAGCGCGTCGAGGATTTCCTGCATGTGTGCATCGGACTCCGGTACGCCGTGGTCGCGGATCGGCTTGCGCAGGTACCTGATCGCGCGGCTGGTATTGAGGCGCGCGAGCACCGGCTCGTAGGACGGAAATTCTTCCGGGTCGGTCAGGTCGATGAAGCAGTCGATGCCGGCATCGACGATCCGGCGCAGGCGCTTCCTGGTTGCGTCCGCGTTGCCGCCGACCGGGTGCTCGCCAGCGAGCAATCGCTCCGGCTCGATCCAGTGGCTGTTCGGCAGCGGCGATTTCGCCACTAAGCGGGGTCTCCGGACGCGCGCTCGAGGCCGGCGAAGTCGAAGGCGGCGGGATCGGCGAGGTGCGAGGCCTCGACGTTACAGAGCGCGTTGAAAATCGACTCGATGCGTCCCGGGTATTCGTGCTCCCAGTCCGCCAGCATGCGGGCGACAGCCTCGCGCTGGAGGTTCGGCTGCGAGCCGCAAAGCGTGCAGGGAATGATGGGGAAGCCGCGCGCGCGCGCGTAGCGCAAGATCTCACGCTCCGGCACGTAGCACAACGGGCGGATCACGACGTTCGCGCCGTCGTCGGACACGAGCTTCGGCGGCATCGCCTTCAGCCTGCCGCCGTGGAAGAGGTTGAGGAACAGCGTCTCGACGAGGTCGTCACGGTGGTGGCCGAGCGCGATCCGCGTGAAGCCCTGCTCGCGCGCATAGCGATAGAGCGCACCGCGCCGCAGGCGGCTGCACAGGCCGCACTGTGTGCGGCCCTCCGGGATCACGCGGCGAACGACGGAATGGGTGTCCTGCTCGATCACGTGGTAGGGCACGCCGAGCGATTTGAGGTATTCGGGCAGTACGCGCGTCGGGAAGCCCGGCTGTTTCTGGTCGAGGTTGACGGCGAAGAGCTCGAAGGAGACCGGCGCCGCACGCTGCAGCGACAGCAGCATGTCGAGCAGCGTGTACGAGTCCTTGCCGCCGGAGAGGCAGACCATCACGCGGTCGCCCTCCCCGATCATGCCGAAGTCGGCGATCGCCTTGCCAACGAGCCCGCGGATGCGCGCGGACAGGCGGCGGAAGTTCGCGGAAGACTCGGTGGCCGCCGGAATCATGGCCGTATTCTAAGTTTCGGCGAGGTACTTCCGCTCCAGGTATCGCAGGAACGGTGCAGCGGACAGCGGTCGCCCGGTCGCGTGCTGCACGAGCTGCGGCACGCCGAGGCTCGCGCCCATCGCGTGCACGCGCTCGCGGAGCCACGCGAGCAGGCTCCCGAACTGCCCCGCCGCGATTTCCGCCTCGACGCCCGGCTGCTGCTCGCGGATGGACTCCCAGAGCTGGCCGGCAATCACGGCGCCGACGCCGTACGACGGGAAGTGGCCGAACGAGCCGATCGCCCAGTGGATGTCCTGCAGGCAGCCCTCGACGTCGTTCGCGGGAACGAGGCCGAGGCGATCGGCGGACAGGGCGTTCCATGCGTCGCGCAGTTCCTTGACCGCGAGATCTCCCGACAGCAGCCGGCGCTCGAGCTCGTAGCGCATCCAGATGTGCGTCTGGTAAGTGAGCTCGTCCGCGTCCGTGCGGCTGGTGCCGCGTGCGACGCGATTCAGGTGGCGATAGAGGTTTTCCTCGCTCCACTCAGGGCTCGCGGCGCCGTAATGCTTCTCGAGCAGCGGGCGCAGGAAAGTGACGAAGGCGCGGCTGCGGCCCACCATCATCTCGAGCAGCAGCGACTGGCTTTCCTCGATCGCCATGCCGCGGTCCTGGCCGACCGGCTGGTCCACCCACCCGGACGGCAGCCCGAGGTCGTAAAGTGCCTGGCCCGTCTCGTGCAGCGCGCCGAGCAGGCCCTGGAACGCGTCCTTCAGCACGTAGCGCGTCGAGACACGGATGTCGCCTGGAACGCCTTCGGTGAACGGATGGTCGCTCTCGTCGAAGCGGCCGCGGTCGAACGGGAATCCGAGCGCCTTCATGACGTCGACACAGAGGTTCCGCTGGCGGCTCATCGAGAAGCGGCCTTCGATCGGGAGCGCTGGCGACACGGCCTGCAACTCGATTGCCTCGGTCACGAGCCCGGGCAGGCGTTGCGTGAGGGGGGTGAAGATAGCCTCGATATCGCGCGCCAGGAGCCCCGGCGTGAACTCGTCGGCGAGCGCATCCCAGGGATCGAGCGAGAACCGCTGGCCGAGGAGCTCCGCCTTGCTGCGAACCAGCTTGACTGTCTCTTCGAGCTGCGGCGCCAGCACGTTGAAGTCGTTCGCCTCGCGCGCCTCGCGCCAGCGCGCCTCGGCGCGTGCGAAGGCCTTCGCCATGCGCGCGATCAGCGACTGCGGCGTCGCGATCGCGTGGTCGTGGAGCCGCCGCATCTCGCGCAGGTTCGCGGCCTGCCAGCCGGCGAGCGATTGCGCGTTTGCGTCCGCGCGGTCGAGCAGCCGCGAAATCCGCGGCGAGACCAGGAGCGCATGCGACTCGATCTCGAGCGCGGCGAGCTGGTCGCCGCGGACGTCCGCGCTCGCGCGCGGCATCGTGACGGCGGCGTCCCACCTGAGGACCGCGAGCACGCCACGGAAGGCATGGAGCCTGCGGAATTCCTGCTCGAGCTGCTGATACGGGGTCGCCGTCGCCAAAGCGCCGCTCCTCTAGCCGCCGATCCGACGGCGGGCCCAAGCCGGTGGGGTCCCCGGCAGACGCCGGGACCGGCAAACAGGACCCGATGGATGGGTCCCCGCAGAGCCTGCGGGGCTTTCTCGTCGGGGAGCGATTCTACCAGCGTGAGGCCTGAAGGCCTGCCTTATCGGCCGGAAAATACTTATCTTTCAACAGATTATATTGAGGTGCCTCGGCTTGACACCGGGTCGAGTCGGACCTGGTAATCAGGCGCGGCCGGTAGCTTCGGGCGTCTCCACCTCGAGCCGGTCGATCTCCCTCGATAGCGCCTCGGGCGACCCCGTGTACGGCGCGAGGAGCGCATAGAAGGACGGTACGACGTAGAGAGAAAGGATGGTCGAGAAGGCGACACCGAAGATCACGACCACGCCGATCGCCGAACGGCTGGCCGAACCCGGCCCGCCCGAAAGGACGAGCGGCACGGCGCCCGCGACCGTCGCAATCGACGTCATGAGGATCGGGCGGAGGCGCACGCCCGCCGCCTCGACGATGGCGTCACGGACCGAGCGCCCTTCGTCGCGCAGCTTGTTCGCGAAGTCGACGATCAGGATTCCGTTCTTGGCCGCGAGGCCGACCAGCATCACGATGCCGATCTGGCTGAAGAGGTTCAGCGTCTTGCCGGAGAGCATGAGCCCGAGCAGCGCCCCGGTCACGGCGAGCGGTACGGTCAGCATGATCACGAAAGGGTGGACGAAGCTCTCGAACTGCGCGGCGAGCACCAGGTAGACGATGAGCAGCGCCATGGTGAACGTGAAGAGCACGGCGCCGCCAGCGTTCACGAACTCGCGCGACTGGCCCTTGTAGTCGATCTGCGCGGTCTCCGGCAGCTCCTCCTCGGCCGTCTTGCGCATCCAGTCGATCGCCTCGCCGAGCGTGTAGCCGCCGGCGAGGCTCGCCGAGATCGTGATCGCGCGCAGGCGGTTGAAGCGGTTGAGCGTGCCGGGCTCCGCAACCTCGGAGAGCGTCACGAGGGAGGACAGCGGCACGAGCTCGCCGCTCCTCGCCGAGCGCACGTAGAGGTTCTCGAGATTGGAGGGCGCGGCGCGGCTCTCGGGACGCGCCTGGAGCACGACGTCGTACTCCTCCCCGGCCTCGACGAAAGTCGTGACACGCCTCGATCCCATCATCGTTTCGAGCGTCGTGCCGATTTCCTCGGTGGAGACGCCGAGATCCGCGGCGCGCTCGAAGTTGATCTCGACGCGCAGTTGCGGGCGCGTTTCCTTGTAATCGGAGTCCGCATCGAGGATGCCGCGGTTGTCCGCCATCCGGGCGAGCATGCGGTCGCGCCAGCCCGCGATCTCCTTGTAGTCGGGCCCGCCGAGCACGATCTGCAGCGGGCGGCTGTTGCTGCGCAGGAGGCCCGTGCGCACGAACGGAGTCGCCCGCACGCTCGGTATCGCGGCGAGCTGGGCGCGGAGCGAGTCGACGACCTCGGCCGTCGTCACGTCGCGGTGGTTCCAGTCCTGCAGGAAGATGATCGCCTGGCCCGAGTTCATGTCTTCGCTCGCGCCGAAGAAACCGGGCACGCGCGTGTTGACTCGCTGGATCGGCCTGTCGGGGCCGGTCAGCGGCACCAGCAGGTGCTCGACCTTCTTCATCTGGGCGACGGTGTAGTCGTAGCCGGCTCCCTCCGGCGCCTCGACCGTGATGAAGAAGGCGCCGCGGTCCTCGCCCGGCGCCAGCTCCTTCGGCACGAGGTTGAACAGCAGGAAGCTGAGCAGCGCGCTGCCGCCGAGGATCGCTCCGAAGATGACGGGCCGGCCGATCGTCGCGGCCACCTGGCGGCGATAGGCGTTCGATAGCTGCGACAGCCGCGCGTGGATCCATGCGTTGAGGCCGCGCGGCTCCGAGTGCGGGCGGATCAGCTTGGAGGACATCATCGGCGTCAGCGACAGCGCGACGAAGCAGGAGATCGCGACGGCGCCCGCGAGCGCGACTGCGAGCTCGCGGAAGAGCCGCCCCGTGTTGCCTTCCATGAAGCCGACGGGCAGGAAGACCGCGACCAGCACGACCGTCGTCGCGAGCACCGCGAACCCCACCTGCGCCGTGCCGCGACGGGCGGCGACCAGCGGTGGCTCCCCCGCGTCGGCGCGGCGCTGGATGTTCTCGACAACGACGATCGCGTCGTCGACGACGAGGCCGATGCACAGCACGATCGCAAGCAGCGTCAGGAGGTTGATCGTGAAGCCGAACGCCCAGAGTGCCGCGAATGCCGTCACGAGGCACACCGGGATCGTGACCGCCGGGATCAGCGCCGAGCGGGCGTTGCCGAGGAACAGGTAGATAACGACGATGACGAGCGCGATCGCCTCGAACAGGGTCTCGAACACGCGCTCGACGGCCGCGTCGATGAACAC
>Ga0075418_10002495_pt1 | contig 21106 bp, 21 predicted proteins | sample SoiMetdeltSBSDD2_FD_81776 | JGI IMG/M metagenome (GOLD analysis project Ga0075418, IMG submission 81776) | Bulk soil microbial communities from a Populus tree surrounding site in Tennessee, USA - Soil MetaG P. deltoides SBSDD2 | ecosystem: Environmental > Terrestrial > Soil > Tree plantation...
AGTGGTTGTAGACCGCGACCGAGAGGATCTTCTTGGCCTGGTCCTGGCCGATCACGTACTGGTCGAGGATGTTGCGGATCTCGCGCGGCGTCGGCAGGTCGGACTTCTGGCCCTTGCTGCCCTTATCGGAGGCGGTCTCCTCGCGGATGATGTCGTTGCACAGCTCGATGCACTCGTCGCAGATGAACACCGAGGGCCCGGCGATCAGCTTCCGCACCTCGTGCTGGCTCTTGCCGCAGAAGGAGCAGTAAAGCAGCTTTTCGCCCGATGACGACTTTTCCGACATGTCTAGGCCGCTCTCCCCGCCCTTTTAGCCGGCCTCCCGGCTGACCAGTGTCTTGTCCACGATGCCGTACTTTACCGCGTCTTCGGCGCCCATGAAAAAGTCGCGCTCCGTGTCCCGGGCGATGGTGTCGATCGGCTTGCCGGTGTGCTTGGCGAGGATCTCGTTCAGGCGGCCGCGCAGGTAGAGGATCTCCTTCGCGTGGATCTCGATGTCGGTGGCCTGGCCCTGGAAGCCGCCCATCGGCTGGTGGATCATGACGCGCGAGTTGGGCAGCGCGTAGCGCTTGCCGTGGTCGCCCGCCGCCAGCAGGAGCGCGCCCATGCTCGCCGCCTGGCCCACGCACAGCGTGGACACGTCGGGCTTGATGAACTGCATGGTGTCGTAGATCGCGAGCCCCGCCGACACCGACCCGCCGGGCGAGTTGATGTAGAAGAAGATGTCCTTGTCGGGGTTTTCGGACTCCAGGAACAGGAGCTGCGCCACGATCAGGTTGGCGGTCACTTCAGTCACCGGGCCGACCAGGAATACGACTCTTTCTTTCAAGAGTCTGGAGTAGATATCGTACGCGCGCTCCCCGCGCCCCGACTGCTCGATGACCATGGGGATCAGCCCCAGGTCGGAAACCTCGTTGTTGCTTTTCTTCCAGTTCACGAGCCGGCTCCCATCAGCTCGTCGAATCCCATGTCCTTCTCGGTCACTTTCGCTTTCGACAAAACCCATTTAACAACATTGGCTTCCAGCGCCATCGCTTCCATCTCGGAGAGCCGCTGGGGCTGCATGTAAAACCATTTTACTACCTCGGCGGGACTCTCGTAGGACTGCGCCTCCTGCTCCACCAGCGCGCGCACTTCGGCCGGCTTCGGCTGCAGGTTTTCCACCCGCGCGAGCTCGGCGATGATCAGCCCGAGCGCGACGCGGCGCTTCGCCGAATCCTCGAACTGCTGCGGGTTCAGGTTGAGCTGCTCGGGCTTCAGCCCGCGGCCCTGCAGGTCCTGCGCCGCCCGCTGCACGAGCTGCTGCGCCTCCATCTCGACCAGCGCCTTCGGCACCACGAGCGGTGTCGTGGCGAGCAGCGCCTCCATCGCCTGGTTCTTGATCCGCGCGTCGACGCGCTTCTTCACCTCGCGCTCGACGTTCGCGCGGATCTCGCCGCGCATCTTCTCCACGTCGCCGTCGGCGACGCCCAGCGATTTCGCGAACTCGGCGTCGATCTCGGGCAGCCGCGGCTCGTCGACATTCCTGACGTGGACCTCGAATTGCGCTTCCTTCCCGGCGACGTCCTTGCCATGGTAGTCGGCGGGGAACCTCAGGCCGAAGCGCTTCGACTCGCCGGCCGACATGCCGCGCGCCGCCGCGTCGAACTCGGGCAGCATGCTGCCCGCGCCGAGCGCGAAGACGAAGTTCTGCGCGGCCCCGCCGTCGAAGGGCACGCCGTCGATGGTGCCGTTGAAGTCGATCGTCAGCCGGTCGCCGTCCTGCGCCGGCCGCTCCGCGGCGACGAATTTGGTGCGCTGCTTGCGCAGCACCTCGATGGTGCGCGACACCGCAGCGTCGTCCACCGCCACCTTCGGGTGCTCGAGCGTGGCGGCCGAGAGATCGCCCGGCTTCACCTCCGGATAGATCTCGAAGGTGGCGCTGAATTCGAGCACGTCCGCGGCGGCGTCCGCCGGCTTCTCTTCCTTTCTTTCGATCTTCGGATAGCCAGCCACGCGCAGGTTCGCTTCCTTGACCGCGTCGCTGAAGGACTTCTGCACCGCGTCGCCGAGCACCTCGTTGCGCACCTGCGGCCCGTAGGTCTGCGCCACGATCTTCATCGGCACCTTCCCGGGCCGGAAGCCGGGCATCTTCACGTTGCGGGCGAGCTTCTTCAGGCGCTCGTCGACCTGCTTCTCGATGTCGCGCACCGGCACGCTCATCGAGACGCGCCGCTCCAGCGTTCCCAGGTTTTCCACGTTTGCCGCCATGTTCCCCGAACCCCACTAACTCCGAATGGTGCGAAGGGAGGGACTCGAACCCTCATGCCTCGCGGCGTCAGATCCTAAGTCTGGTGCGTCTACCAATTCCGCCACCTTCGCTAAAGAATCAACGTATTATAACCGCCGATGGCGGTCGGCCATTACGAGAACTTCCCCGTCGCCTCGCTCCTTCTGCCGGCCGAACTGCGAGCGCCGATCGAAGTCATCTACCGCTTCGCGCGCAGCGCCGACGATTTCGCCGACGAAGGTACCGATTCTCCCGATATACGGCTTGGAAAATTAAACCGCTACCGGGCCGAGCTCGAGCGCGTGGCGCGCGGCATGCCGGCAGAGGATGCGCTCTTCCGCGACATCGCAAGAATCGTTCGCGCGCACGGCCTGCCGCTGACGCTGTTCAACGACCTGCTCGACGCCTTCAGCCAGGACGTGATCAAGAAGCGCTACGCCAGCTTCGCCGAGGTGTCCGACTACTGCCGGCGCTCAGCCAACCCGGTGGGTCGGCTGCTGCTCCATCTTTTCAAGCGGACGGCCGATGCGGAGCTGCGCGCCTCGGACGCCATCTGCTCCGCGCTGCAGCTCGTCAATTTCTGGCAGGACGTGGACATCGACTACCGGCGCGACAATCGCATCTACCTGCCGCAGGACGAAATGGCGCGCCACGGCGTCACCGAGCGCCACCTGGCGGAGCGGCGCTGCGATGCCGCATGGCAGGGTCTCATGAAGTTCCAAGTGGAGAGAACGAGGGAGATGATGCTCTCGGGTGCGACCCTCGGCCGCAGCCTGCCCGGGCGTATCGGCCTCGAGATCCGCGCCACCATCCAGGGCGGGCTTCGCATCCTCGACAAGATCGAAGCCGCGGGCTATGACGTATTTCGGCGCCGTCCGGTCTTGAAGGCTTTCGATTGGCCTCTTCTGCTATTGAAAGCGGTATGAGCTTCGTATCGAAATCAGGGACGGACCAGGTTTTCTTTCCGCCCCCCTGTGAAGGGGGGAAGCCAACCCCCCCGTTCGCCTTCGGCTCACGACTCCCTTCACAGGGGGTCGAGGCATGACACCGGACGAGTACTGCCAGCAGAAGGCCGCGGCGAGCGGATCGAGCTTCTATTACTCGTTCCTGTTCCTGCCCGCGCCGCGGCGGCGCGCGATCACCGCGCTGTACGCCTTCTGCCGCGAGGTCGACGACGTGGTCGACGAGACCGCCGAGACGCAGGTCGCGGCGGCGAAGCTCGCGTGGTGGCGCGCGGAGGTGGCGAACCTGTATCGCGGCAACCCGCAGCATCCGGTCACGCGGGCGCTCCAGCCGTTCGTCGGGGAATACTCGCTTGCGCAAGGGCACCTGAACGAGATCATCGACGGCATGGAGATGGACCTCACCCAGACGCGCTATCTCGACTGGGCGGCGCTCGAGCGCTACTGTCATCGCGTCGCCGGGGTCGTCGGGCTGCTCGCCGCCGCCATCTTCGGCTACCGCGATGCGCGCACCCTCGAATACGCGCGCGACCTCGGCATCGCGTTCCAGCTCACCAACATCATCCGCGACGTGGGCGAAGACGCGCGCAAGAACCGCATCTACCTGCCGATGGACGAGCTCAAGCGCTTCGAGGTGCCGGCCGCCGACATCCTCAACGCGCGCGAGACGCCGCAGTTCGGCGCGCTGATCCGGTTCCAGGACGAGCGCGCGCGGGGCTGGTACGACCGGGCGCTCGGCGTCCTTCCTGCCGAGGATCGCCGCGCACAGCGCCCCGGGCTCGTCATGGCGGCCATTTACAAAGCGCTGCTCGACGAGATCGCGCGCGACGGATTCCGCGTGCTCTCCCGCCGCACCTCGCTCACGCCGCTGCGCAAGTTCTGGATCGCATGGAAAACCTGGCTCGCGGCCTAGCCGTCGTCGGCGCGGGCTATGCGGGCATGGCCGCGGCGGTCACCGCCGCCGCGATGGGCGTGCCCGTGACGGTGTTCGAGGCCGGCCCGGTCCCCGGCGGCCGCGCGCGCCGGGTGCGCATCTCGTCCGACGGGCAGGACCACGAGCTCGACAACGGCCAGCACATCCTCATCGGCGCCTACGCCGAGCTCTTCGGCCTCATGCGCATCGTCGGCGTGCCGTCGGGGGCGCTGCTGCGGATCCCCCTCGAAATCCGCCAAGTGCAGGGATTCAGCCTGCGCAGGCTCTGGCTTCCCGGGTCAGCGGGCCTCGTGGCCGGGCTCGCGCTGGCGAAGGGCATCCCGTTCGCCGAGCGGCTCGGTGCGTTGCAGTTCATGAGCGCGCTGAAGCACAGCGCTTTCAGTCTCACCTACGACATGACCGTCGCGGAGCTCCTCGAAGCGCACGGCCAACGCGGCCGCATGGCGAAGCTCCTGTGGGAGCCGCTCGCAGTCTCGGCGCTCAACACTCCGGTCGCCGAGGCCTCGGCGCGCGCCTTCCTCGCCGTGCTGCGCGACACGCTCGCCGGCGAAGCCGAGGCCAGCGATCTTCTCCTGCCGCGCTGTGACCTGTCGAAGCTCTTCCCCGAGCCCGCGGTCGAGTTCGTGCGGCAGCATGGCGGCCAGGTCTGGCTGAAGAGCCAGGCCACCGACGTGCACGAGCTGAGGCAGGGCTTCGACGCGGTGATCGTCGCGGTGGGGCCGCACCAGCTCAAGGCTTTGCTGCCCGACATCGCGATCGATTACGCGTACCAGCCGATCTACACCTGCTATCTCCAGTACGAGGAGCGGGTGCGGCTGCCCTTTCCCATGCTCGGGCTCTCGGAGGGGCTGGTGCAGTGGGTGTTCGACCGGGGCGCGCTCCTCGGCGAACGCGGCCGCCTCGCCTGCGTGATCAGCGCGCGCGGCCCGCATCAGGACATGAGCCTGGACGCGCTCGCCACGACCTGTCACCGCGAGCTCACCGACAACCGTCTCGTAAAAGGCGAGCCGGTATGGACGCGCGCCATCGCGGAGAAGCGCGCCACGATCTCGTGCACGCCGGGCCGGAGGACGCCCTCCATCGAGACGCCGCACCCCGGCATCTTTCTCGCCGGGGACTACACCGACCCCGACTACCCGCCGACGCTCGAGGCCGCAGTGCGAAGCGGCGTGCGCGCGGCGCGCCTCGCGCTAAAGATCGCGCAGTAGCTGGACCGCCTGGTCGACGCGCTCGACCGTCAGCACCTCCAGGCCCGGGATCTTCGACTTCGGCGCGTTGGACTTGGGAACCAGCGCCTTGGCGAAGCCGAGCTTGGCGATCTCCTTCAGGCGCTCCTGGCCGCGCGGCGCGGGACGCACCTCGCCGGCCAGCCCGATCTCGCCGAACACCGCGACGCTTCCCTGAATGGGTTTGTCCGTCAACGAGGAGACGATGGCCAGGGAAACCGCCAGGTCGGCCGCCGGCTCGGCGATGCGCACGCCGCCGACCGCGTTCACGAACACGTCCTGCTCCCAGGTGGCGATGCCGCCGTGGCGATGAAGCACCGCGAGCAGCATCGCGAGCCGGTTCTGCTCGAGGCCGACCGAGAGCCGGCGCGGGTTGGGCGAATGCGCCGCGTCGACCAGCGCCTGGATCTCGACCAGCAGCGGCCGCGTGCCTTCGAGGGTCGCGAGCACACAAGAACCGGGAATGGGTTTTTCATGGGTACTCAAGAACAATCTCGAGGGGTTGGCGACACCTTTCAAACCCTTCTCGGTCATCGCGAACACGCCGAGCTCGTTCACCGCGCCGAAGCGGTTCTTCACCGCGCGGACCAGGCGGAACGCGGAATGGAGCTCGCCTTCGAAATAAAGCACCGTGTCGACGATGTGCTCGAGCACGCGCGGCCCCGCGATCGCGCCCTCCTTGGTCACGTGGCCGATCATGAAGAGCGCGATCCCGGCGCGCTTGGCGTGGCGCGTGAGCTGGGCCGCGCACTCGCGCACCTGGGCGACCGATCCGGGCGCCGACTGCAGCGTGTCGGACCAAAGCGTCTGGATCGAGTCGACCACCGCCACCCTGGGCCGCGAGGTTTCGAGCGCGGCAACCACGCGCTCGAGCTGGGTTTCGGCGATGAGCCGCACGCCTTTCACCTCCAGCGCGAGGCGCCGCGCGCGCAGCGCCACCTGCTCCGCGGATTCCTCGCCGCTCACGTAAAGCACCGCCGGGGCGTTTTCCGAGGGGAGCGCGGCGAGCGTTTGCAGAAGGAGCGTCGACTTGCCGATGCCCGGGTCGCCACCGAGCAGGACCACCTGCCCCGCGACGAGCCCGCCGCCGAGCGCGCGGTCGAGCTCCGACACGCCCGTCGGGACGCGCTCGAGCTCGCGCGCCGGGATCTCGTGCAACGCGACCGGCGCCGCGGCCGCGCCCGCGTAGCGGTGCGCGGCCGTCTTCTCGACCACCGTCTCCGACAGCGTGCCGGCAGCGCCGCAGGAGGGGCAGCTCCCGAACCATTGCAGCGCGCTCGCGCCGCAGTCGGAGCAGACGTAGGCGCTCTTGGGCTTTGCCATTAAGGAGCGTCCACCATGGGCACGCGGGCCGTGACCTTGGTAAAGAGCTCGTAGCTCAGCGTGCCCGCGGCCGCGCCCACCTCGTCGGCCGAGAGCCCTTCGCCCCAGAGGGTCACCGGCGTGCCCACGACTGCGCCGGGCAGCGCGCTCACGTCGACCGCGATCATGTCCATCGATACGCGTCCAACGGTGCGCGCGCGCTGCCCGTTGACGAGCACCGGCGTGCCGCTGGGCGCATGGCGCGGGTAGCCGTCGGCGTAGCCGCACGCCACCACCCCGATCGTCATCGCCTGGGCCGCCTCGTAGGACAACCCGTAGCCCACGCGCTCGCCGCGCTGCAGGCGCCGGACCGAGATCAGCTCCGAGGCGAGCGTCATGACGGGCTTCAGGCCGAGCGAGCTCGCGTCGCGGTCCGAGAACGGCGAACAGCCGTAGAGCATGATTCCGGGCCGTACCCAGTCGGCGGCGGTCTCGTTCGAGAAGCCGAGCAGCGCGGCCGAATTCGCGAGCGAGCGAGGCAGCGGCCCGAAGGGCCGGGTCATCCGCTCGAACGCCGCGAGCTGCTCCCTGACGCCGGAAGGACCGTCGGCGTCGGCGAAATGGGTCATCAGCGTGACACCGCGCACGCGCGGGTTCGCGCGCAGCGCCTCGTGCGCCGCGCGCAGCCCCTGCGCGTCGAAGCCCAGCCGGTTCATGCCGGTGTTCGCCTTGAGATAGACGTCGATCGCGCCGCCCGGATCCGCCCCGACCAGCATCCTGAGCTGCTCGGCGTTGTGGATCACCGGCGTGAGCGCATGGCGGCCGAGGAGCGGGACGTCGGACGCCTGGAACATGCCCTCGAGCATCAGGATCGGCTGGCGCACCCCAAGCGCGCGCAGCCGCGCGGCCTCCTCGAAGTCGAGCACGGCGAAGCCGTCGGCGGCGCCGAGCGCGCCGGCAGCGCGCTCCAGCCCGTGGCCGTAGGCGTTCGCCTTGAGCACCGCCCAGACTTTCGCCGCGCCGGCGTGGCGGGCTGCGACCTTTAAATTGTTTGAGAAAGCGCTCGCCGAGATCAAAGCGCGGATCGGCCGGGGCATTGCACCTTATTGTGCTATAAAGCCCCGCGCCACAAAAAGATCAATCAATCCAGGGGTCAAGGCAAACTCTCGGTTCGATGGACGGATGAATTCCGGCTTCTACATCATCATGGCGGCGCAGTTCTTCTCGTCGCTCGCCGACAATGCGCTGCTCGTCGCCGCCATCGCGCTGCTGATGCAGGCCGACAGCCCCACCTGGCTCACACCCTACCTCAAGTTCTTCTTCGTCGTGTCCTACGTGGTGCTCGCGCCGTGGGTGGGCGCTTTCGCCGACCGCCTGCCGAAGGGGCAGGTGATGTTCATCGCCAACACGGTCAAGATCCTCGGCTGCGTCACCATGCTCTGGGGCGCCCATCCGCTGCTCGCCTACGCGATCGTGGGCTTGGGCGCCGCAGCCTATTCGCCGGCGAAATACGGCATCCTCACCGAGTACCTGCCGCACCGCAAGCTCGTCATCGCCAACGGCTGGATCGAGGGCCTCACGGTGGCCTCGATCATCCTCGGCACCGTGCTCGGCGGCGTGCTGATCCACGTCAAGGTGTCGGGGGTGCTGCTGCACTTCGATTTTCCGTTCATCGAGACGCCGGTCGACACGCCGGCGGAAGCGGCGATCGCGACCATCGTCGGGGTCTACGCGATCGCGGCGCTGTTCAACCTGAAGGTGCCGAGCACCGGCGTGTCGCTCAAGCCGCTGCCCGCGCATCCCTGGCACACGGTCAGGGATTTCGCGCGCTGCGTGGCGCATCTGTGGAAGGACCGCCTGGGGCAGATCTCGCTCGCGGTCACGACCCTTTTCTGGGGCGCCGGCGCGACGCTGCAGTTCATCGTCATCGAGTGGGCGCGCGCCACGCTCAACTTCGACCTCTCGAAGGCCGCGATCCTGCAAGGCGTGACCGCCGTGGGCATCGCGCTCGGCGCGGTGCTCGCCTCGGTGTGGGTGGCGCTCGACCGCTCGGTGCGCGTCATCCCCCTGGGCATCGCGATGGGCGTGGTGGTCATCGTGATGAACTTCGTGACCGACGTCAGAATCGCAGTCGGGCTCATGGTGGTGATCGGGGCGCTGGCGGGATTCTTCGTCGTGCCGATGAACGCGCTGCTCCAGCACCGCGGCCATCACCTGGTCGGCGCCGGGCGCTCGATTGCGGTGCAGAACTTCAACGAGAACACCTCCATCCTGGTGATGATCGCGCTGTATTCGCTGCTGCTCAGCCAGGGCTACTCGATCTATTTCGTGATCACCGCCTTCGGCATGTTCGTCGCCGGCGCCATGGCGCTGGTGCAGTCGTGGTACCTCTACAACCACCGCAAGCACCGCGCCGACGTCGAGCGGCTGCTGGCCTTCGCGAGGGCGGAAGACCCGCACCAGAAGTAGTTTCCTAAAGGGAAGTCATCGTCCTGCGCGCGAAGACAAGGTCCGCCCATGCCTTCGCCTTGTCGGGGAGATTCCTCAACAGGTAGGCCGGATGGTAGGTGACGATGCACGGCCGGCCGGCGTAGCGGTGGAGTCGCCCGCGGAGGCTGGCGATGCTGGCGTCGGTCTCGAGGAGCGTCTGCGCGGCGAAGCGGCCCATCGCGACGATGAGCTTGGGGCTCACCAGCTCGATCTGGCGCAGCAGATGCGGCGAGCACTTCGCCACCTCGTCGGGCTCGGGGTTGCGGTTGCCCGGCGGCCGGCACTTGAGCACGTTGGCGATGTAGACGTTCTTCCCGCGGTCGAGGCCGATCGCGGCGAGCATGTTGTCGAGGAGCCGCCCGGCCTGGCCGACGAAAGGATCGCCGAGCCGGTCCTCCTCGGCCCCCGGCGCCTCGCCGATCAGCATCCATTCCGCGCTCGGATCGCCTACGCCGAAGACCGTCTGCGTGCGCGTCTTGTGGAGGCCGCATTTCACGCAGCCCGACACGAGCTGCTTCAGCTCGATCCAGTCCTTGGCCGGATCGCGGACCGGCGCCTCGACCGGCGCGTCAGTCGCCGTGTCCTGTACCGCGGTTGATGCGCGTCTCAGGCGCCAGATCGGCGCGAGGCCCATCTCGGCGAGGATGGCCGCGCGTCGCCCCATCAGAGCTCGACCGTGTAGACGAGCGCGTCCTCGCGCCCGAGGCGCGCCGGGTAGTAGCCGCGCCGCACGCCGACGCGCCGGAAGCCGAAGCGCGCGTACAGCGCCTGGGCGCCGGCGTTGCTCGGCCGCACTTCGAGGAACAGGCTCCTCGCGCCGCGGCGGCGCGCGAGCTCGAGCGCCTCGCGCAGCAAGGCGCTGCCGTGCCCGCTGCGCTGGTGACGCGCTGCGATCGACAGGTTGAGCAGATGCGCCTCGCCGGCCGCCACCATCAGGATGAAGTAGCCGACGAGCTCGCCTTCGAGCCGCCAGGTGCGGCAGTCGTACGGCGCGCGCAGCGAGTCGCCGAAGTTGCCGCGTGTCCACGGATGCGTGTAGATGGCATTCTCGATCTCGAGCACCTCGTCGAGGTCGCGTTGGCTCATCACGAGCAGGTGGGGTACGTCCTTGAGTACCGCGCTCATCGGCCAAGCTCCGCCTTGGTGAAGGCCACCTTGTCGCGGACGTAGAGCGGCGCGGCGAGCGCAGCGTCGATGCCCTCGCCCGCGGCGAGCCGCGGTGCGGCGAGCCGCGCCACGGCCATGGCGGTCGGATGCACTTCGGGCAGCACGCTGTTCAGTCCCAGGTTCCCGTACACCGCGAAGCCGTTGCCGGCGCCGATCCAGTCTCCCGGCGGCACCTCGACCGAGGCCGGGGCGGCGCATCGGGCGGCGATGATCTCGCGCCAGGCACCGCGGTCTGCGCGTTGCAGCGCCGCATAATACACTTCGCGCATCCGCGCATCGATGCAGGCCAGCACGCGCGCCGCGCCGGATTCCTCTGCGAGGGCTTCGAGGGTCGACACCCCCAGCACTGGAATGCCGCGCGGAAAGGCGAGGCCCTGCGCGATGCCGCACGCGATCCGCAGGCCGGTGAACGAGCCGGGCCCGGCGCCGAAGGCGACCGCATCGAGTTCCTCCGGGGTGACCTGAAACCGGTTCAAAACCTGCTGAAGCATCGGCAGCGCGAGCTCGGAATGCCGGTTGCCGGCCCGCCGCTCGGCGCCCGCGATCTCGCCGTCCCGCCAGAGCGCGACGCTGCACCACTCCGTCGAGGTGTCGAGCGCGGCGAATCGCATGGCCAATTCTATATACTGCGGGCATGAAAGAGCACCTGATCGCGGTCATCCCCGGAGACGGCATCGGACGCGAAGTGATCCCCGAAGGCGTGCGCGCGCTGGAGGCGGTCGGCGCGAAGCACGGCCTGCGCTTCACGTGGAAGGAATTCCCGTGGAGCTGCGACTGGTACAAGGCGCACGGCCGCATGTGCCCGGAAGACGCGCCCGACATCCTGCGCAAGTTCGACGCAGTCTATTTCGGCGCGGTCGGCAATCCGGCGCTGGTCCCCGACCACATCGCGGTCTGGGGCCTGCTCATCAACTTCCGCCGCTGGTTCGACCTCTACGTCAACCTGCGCCCGGTGCGCCTGTTCGAGGGCATGCCCTGCCCGCTCGCGGGCAGGAAGCCCGGCGACATCGACTACGTGGTGATCCGCGAGAACACCGAAGGGGAATACGGCAACGTCGGCGGCCGGATGTACGAGGGAACCGACCGCGAAGTCGTCACCCAGCTCGCCACGTTCTCCAGAAAAGGCACCGACCGGATCCTGAAGTACGCGTTCGAGCTCGCGCGCACGCGCGGCAAGCACCTCACCTCGTGCACCAAGTCGAACGGCATCTCGATCACCATGCCGTACTGGGACGAACGCTTTGCCGAGATGGGGAAAAAATTTCCTGATGTAAGAACAGACCAATATCACGTCGACGGGCTCACCATCCAGATGGTGCTGAATCCCGACCGCTTCGACGTGATCGTGGCCTCCAACCTCTTCGGCGACATCCTGTCGGACCTCGGCCCGGCCACCGCGGGCACCATCGGCATCGCCGCCTCGGGCAACATCAATCCCGAGCGCACCGCGCCCTCCATCTTCGAGCCGGTGCACGGCTCGGCGCCCGACATCGCCGGCAGGAAGATCGCCAATCCGCTCGCCACCATCTGGTCGGGCGCGCTGATGCTCGAGCACCTCGGTCACGCCGAGGCCGCGGCCGACATCGTGCGCGCGATCGAGCGCGTGATCATCGAAGGGCCGCACACGCCCGACATGAAAGGGAAGGCGAGCACGAGCGACGTCGGCGGCGCGGTCGCCGAGGCGATCCGCAGCCAGTCGCGCAAAGCCGCCTAGGCGCCGTCGCGGCGGCCTAGTTCTCCTAGATCGCGTGGCTGACGGTAAAGGTCGCGTCGATCGGCCTGGCAGCGCCCTTGCGCTGGATCAGCACGTGTAGCTGGTACTTGCCCGACCAGGCGAAGTCGAACACTTCACTGTAGTCCGGGTAGCCGGACGTCACCATCGGCATCAGCGCCTTTTTCTGCACCACGCCCTTCGGGTTCTTCAGCTCGATCGATACCTGCGCGTCGCCTACCCGCGCGCCGCCTTTTTCCTCTGCGATGCTCACCAGGATGTGCTGCTGGCCTGGGCCGTGGCTTCCCTTGTGCGTCCCGTGCTGCGCGTCGCTGTGCTCGGCATCGATGGCATTGACGATGCCGATGTTCACGACGAGCCCGTTCACCGTCTTCTGCGCCTGCGCGTACACGGGGAGCGCAGCGAGCGCGCAGAGCGAAGCGACTGCGACCATTCCGACGAATCTCATGAGGGCCTCCTTCGATTGCCAGCTTGCGCCCGCGGCCGACACGATCGTTGATCCAGGTCAAAAACCCGCGATGCCACGGGGCTAGGCTGAAACCGGACTTATGGCCAACCTTTATGGCCAACCTCATGGACAACGCGGGAGCGCGAGCATGTTCAAGCACATCCTGATCCCGACGGACGGCTCCGACGTGGCGGCGAAGGCGATCGATGCCGGCGTGCGCCTCGCGGCCGAGATGGGCGCCAAGGTGACCGGGTTCCACGCCGAGCAGCCGCGTCCGACGCACCTGTACGCCAAGGGCTACGCAGTCGAGCAGGACCTGATCGCCGAGCTCGACCGGCGCTCGCACCAGTTCGCCGAACGCTGCGTCGCTCAGGTCGAGGATGCGGCCCGCGCCGACGGCGTGCCGTTTGAGGCGGTGGTGGTGAAGTCGATACGGCCTTACGAAGCGATCATCCAGGCCGCGCTGGAGCGGAACTGCGACGCCATTTTCATGGCCTCGCACGGGCACCGCGGACTCGACGGCCTGCTCCTCGGCAGCGTCACCCAGCAGGTGCTCACGCACTCCAAGATCCCCGTGCTGGTGTTTCGCTAGGCGCGCGCGGCCGCGGGCGTAAAATCCCCGCGGATGGCCGAAGGGCTGCTGTACCAGGAAGCGTTCCTGTCGCAGGAAGACGAATCAGACCTCCTCGCCGAGATCCGGCGGTTGCCGCTCGAGGAAGCCAAGTACAAGAGCTACACCGCCAGGCGCCGCACCGCGGCCTACGGCTCGAGCTACGACTTCGAGACCAACGTGCTCGGCCCGGCGCCGGAAATTCCGCAGTTCTTGCTTCCTCTCAGAAGCAAGGTGTCCGGACTTCTTGAGACGGAAGAAACCCGGTTGGTTCACGCCCTGGTGACCGAGTACCGGCCCGGCACCGAGCTCGGCTGGCATCGCGACATCGGTGAATTCGGCATCGTGGTCGGCATCTCGCTCGCCGGCGCCTGCCGCATGCGCTTTCGCCGCTATCCTCCCGAGAAGGGCGCCGAGGTCTTCAATCTCGATCTCGCGCCGCGCTCGGTGTACGTGCTGCGCGACGAGATCCGCTGGCGCTGGCAGCACAGCGTGGCGCGCACGAAGGAGCTGCGCTACTCCATTACCTTCCGGACCTCCAGGTGAGCGACTTCATCGTCAAGCTGGAAGTGATCGCCGCATTCCGAAACGGCCAGGAGGTTCCGCTCACGGCGCGCATCGGCCGCGCGCAGCCCGAAGCGAAGGACGCCTGGGTCTGCCCGGTCGAGTTCGTCCCGGTCTACCACCAGCCCATGAGCGTCAGGGGCGTCGACTCCTTCCACGCCACCTGGCTCGCGTGCTCGCTGGTGCTGAAGCTGCTCGGCAATCTGAAGCAGGAAGGCGTCGAGCTCAAGGCGCTCGATGGCACGAGCTTTCCGCTCGAAGCCTACCTGGCCGGGCTCGGCGCCGGGCCGCAAGATGCTGAAGGCCGATAGCGCGCGCAACCGGCTGACCGGCATCGCCCTGGTGTCTCTCTGCTACGTCCTCTTCACGTTGCTCGACGGCACCGCGAAGTGGCTGGTGGCGAGCTTGCCGGTCATCGTGGTGGTCTGGCTGCGCTTTCTCATGCACGCGGTGCTCGCTTCTGCCTTGCTTTTCCCGCTCCGCGGCAGGCGGCTGGTCATGACCCGCCATTGGCGATGGCATCTCCTGCGCGCGCTGATGTTCGTGCTGATGACCGGGATCAACTTCTGGGCGCTCCAGTATCTGCAGCTCGCGATCACCTCCTCGATCATGTTCATCGTGCCGATCATCACCGCGCTCATGGCCGCGCCGATGCTCGGGGAGAAGATCGACCGCGGACGCTGGGCGGCGATCCTCGCGGGCTTCGCCGGCGTGCTGGTGATCGTGCGTCCCGGCAGCGCCGATTTCCACCCGGCCATGCTTCTTGCGCTCGTGAACGCGACCCTCTACGCGATGTTCAATCTGATGACGCGGCGCCTGGCGGCCTACGACTCGCCCGAAACCATCCAGTACCTCCCGGCGCTCGGTGCAGCAATCCTGCTCACGCCCTTCGCGCTCACGGCGTGGCAGGCGCCCTCGGGCTGGCTCGAATGGACGCTCGCGTGCCTGATGGGCGCGCTCGGGGGCTTGGGGCATTACCTGCTCGCGGCGGCGCACCGCTACGCGCCCGCCACGGTGATCGCACCCTTTCTGTACCAGCAGGTGCTCTACATGGCGCTCTTCGGCTACCTCGTGTTCGGCGACGTGCCGGCGCCCGCGGTGTGGGTCGGCGCCGCGATCGTGGTCGGGAGCGGCCTATACCTTTTTGCGCGGGAGCGCGCCAGAAGTTGATTCTCCAAGGTCCCAAAACAGGCCGGTCATGATGCGCAGGCCCTCGCGGGCGACGCTGGCGAGCAGGTGCTCGTCGGGCGCGTGCTGCGAGCAGCCGGGATACGAGTGCGGCACCCAGACCGTCGGCAGACCGAGGGTCTCGGCGAACACGTCGTTCGGCAGCGAGCCGCCGAGGTTGGGCAGGATCGCTGGCCTCGCTCCCGCAGTGCGCTCGATCGAGGCTTCCGCCCACCGCACCCACGGATGCTCGGGGTCCAGGCGCGTCGCCGCAAAGAACCCCTCGCGCGCCGGCGTCACGCTCACCATGCCGAACCCCTCGCGCTCCAGGTGTCGCCGCAGCGCGGGAACGATGTCGTCCGGGTCGATCCCCACCACGTAGCGCAGCTGGCAGTGCGCCGAGGCGCGCGGCGGGATCGCATTCACCGGGCGCTGAGGATTGCCGGTCACGAAGGCCAGCACCTCGAAGCTGCACCAGCCGAACACGCGCTCGGCCGGCGTGAGGCCGGGCTCGCCCCAGTCTTCCGCGTTTTCAATTTCGGTCGAGAGGGCGGCGAGCGCTGTTCTGACCGAGGGCGTGAGGCTGTTGGGGCGCCACTCCGGGACGCGAATTGCACCGCGGCGGTCGGTGATCGAAGCGATGTCGTGGGCGAGCAGGATGCCCGGGTTCGCGAGCAGCCCGCCCCAGTTGCCCGAGTGATGCCCGCCCTGGCGCAGTTCGACCGCGAGGTCGAAGTTGAGCGCGCCGCGCGAGCCGAGGAAGAGCGTCGGGCTCTCGGCCTTGAGACGCGGGCCGTCGGAGGCGATGAACACATCCGCGCTCAGCGCGTCCTTCTCTCTTTCACACAGCGTTTTCAGTCCGGGGGAGCCGACCTCCTCCCCGGTCTCGATCAGGAGCTTCACGTTGAAGCCGAGCCGGCCGCGGGTGCGCAGGACCGTCTCCATCGCGGCGAGGTTGATCGAGTGCTGGCCCTTGTTGTCCGCGGTGCCCCGCCCGTAGAGGCGCTCGCCCTCGCGCCTGAGCTTCCAGGGATCGAGGCCGGCGCGCCACTCGCCCTCCTGCCCGCGGATCACGTCGCCATGGCCGTAGCTCAGCAGCGTCGGCAGGCCCTGGTCCTCGATGCGCGCGGCGAGCAGAAACGGGCCGTGCTTCGCAGACGGATTGGCCACGATGCGGCACTCGAAGCCCATGCGCTCCAGGCTTTCGGCGAGCTCGCTCTCCAGGTACTCGGCAAGGGCCCCCTGGCGATCCGGATTCTGGCTCTCGGTGGGGATCGCGACGCGGCGCGCGAGGTCGTCGAAGAACCGCCCCTCGTCGAAGTAGCGCTCGGCGGCGGCGACGGCTTGCGCGCGGCTCATGTTGGCAGTATAGCGAGGCTCCATGGGCGAAACCCTCGCCGTTCCGGTCTGGCTCGCGCTACCCGCTGCGCTGCTTGCGGCATGGGCCGCGTACGACAAGCTGATCGTTCCCTTCCTGCGCTGGATGCTCGCGCGCCCGGCGAACCAGGTGATCGACGAGCTCTCGACGCGCCTTCGCATCGGCATCCGGCCGTTCCAGCGCACCCGCCGCCAGGCGCTGATCCACCGCCTGACGACCGACCCGAAAGTCCTGCAGGCGGCGGAGCGCTACGCCGCCGTGCACCGCGTGCCGCTGCCGAAGGCGATGCAGCGGGTCGAGCGCTACGCGCGCGAGATCGTGCCGGCCTTCAACGCGTATCTCTACTTCCGCATCGGCTACTGGGCGGGGCGCAAGCTCGCGCAGGCGCTCTACCGCGTGCGCCTGGGCTACGTCGACACGGCGGGAATCGCGGCGATCGATCCCGACGCGACCGTGGTGTTCGTGATGAACCACCGCTCGAACATGGACTACGTCCTGGCGGCCTACCTCGCCGCGGAGCAGACGACGCTCTCCTACGCGGTGGGCGAATGGGCGCGGCTGTGGCCGCTCTCGGCGCTCATCCGCGCCATGGGCGCCTACTTCGTGCGCCGGAATTCGGCCGACGAGCTCTACCGGCGCGTGCTCGAGCGCTACATCGCGATGGCGACCGAGGCCGGCGTCCCCCAGGCGGTGTTCCCGGAGGGCGGCCTGTCGCGCGACGGCCGCATGCGCGAGCCCCGCCTCGGCGTGCTCGACTACATGCTGCGCGGCTTCCGCCGCGACGGCGAGCGCGACCTGGTGTTCGTGCCGCTCGGCATCAACTACGACCGCGTGCTCGAAGATCGCACGCTCCTCGCCTCCCTAGGGGAGACTCGGCAGGGCCGCCTGAAGACGATCCTGGGAACGCTAGGGTTCCTGCTGCACAACCTCGGCCTGGTCCTGAAGAGCGAGTGGCACCGCTTCGGCTATGCCTGTGTGAATTTCGGCACACCGATCTCGATGCGCGGGTACGACGTCGACTTCCAGCGACTCGCCCCTGAAGAGCGCAAGCTGGCCGTGTCGCGCCTGGGGCGCACCCTGATGGACGCGGTCGGCCGGGTCGTGCCGGTGGTGCCCGTGGCGCTGATCGCCCAGGTCTTTCTCGCGCGGCGCTCGCTCACCGCGCTCGATCTGAAGGCCGAGACCGGCAGGCTGCTGCAGCGCCTCGAAGGCGCGCACGTCTACGTGCCGCGGCGCGACCTCGACTATGCCCTGACCGTAGGCTTGCGCATGCTGACGCTGCGCCGCCTGGTGGAGGAGCGCGAGGGCGTGTTCAGCGTGCGCGAGGAAGAATTGCCGCTCCTTGGCTACTATGCGAACTCGATCGCGCATTTGCTCCGGGTTTCGGACGGCGAGATAAGGTAGATTTCCGTCCAGGGGGCTTTGGAAGGGCCATGGCGAGACGCACAAAAAAACGGCGCGCGCCGGCAGGACCGGGCAGGCTGCTCGGCAGCCTGGCGAACGACTGGTACTGGGAGCAGGACGCCGCGCACCGCCTCACCCGCATCGAGCTGCGCGCCGGCGCCGGCTGCGACGACGCCTTCGCGCGCACGGCGCTCGGCAAGCGGCGCTGGGAGCTCGGCATCGAGGTCGAGGGAGGCTGGGAAGCGCATCGCGCGATCCTCAAGAGCCGCACGCCGTTTCGCGATCTGCTCACGTGGCGCACCCGCGCGGACGGCCGCGTGCGCTACGCGAGCGTAAGCGGCGAGCCGGCGTACGACCGGCGCGGCCGCTTCGTCGGCTATCGCGGCGTGGCCCGCGACGTCACCGAGCAAAAACGCGCCGAGCAGCTCCTGCGCCTGCAGCACCTGGTCACCCGCTGCATGGCCGAGTCGCCCGGCGTCGCCGAAGGCGCCCAGAGCGCGCTGCGGGCGATCTGCGAAGCCGAAGGATGGGACTGCGGCGAGTTCTGGCGGCTCGACGAGCGCGACCGCGCGATGCGCCGCTTCGTGCATTGGGCTAACGCGGCCGGCCAAGCCTTCGCCGCCGCTTCCGGCGACGTGCAGCTGCTCTCGGAGCGCGGCGCGGTCGCCTCGGCGTGGCAATCCGGCAAGCCGCTGTGGATCCGGGACGCCTCCAGCGACCCGCGGGCCTCCGGTCCCGGCTTCGCCGCCGGCAGCGGGGTGCAGTCCGCGCTGCTCTGCCCGGTGTTTTCGGGCCCGAGCCCGGTGGCGGTGCTCGCCTTCGCGTGCGGCAAGAAGCGCCTGCGCGACGACGCGCTGCTCGCCGCGCTCATGGCGCTCGCCGCCCAGCTCGCGCTCTTTCTGCCGCGCGCCGACGCCGAGGCGAGGCTGCGGCAGAGCGAGGAGCGTTTCCGCCGCACCTTCGAGCTCGCCGCCGTCGGGGTGGCGCACATCGGCCTCGATCGGCGTTTCGAGCGCGTCAACCGGCGTTTCTGCGAGATCCTCGGGTACCCGGAGTCCGAGCTGATCGGCATCCGGGGACGCGACATCTCGCACCCCGACGACATCGACATGATGAACGCGCAGCGCCCGCGGCTCTATGCCGGCGAAATCGACGCCGCGCGCGGCGAAAAGCGTTACCTGCGCAAGGACGGCGCCGTGGTCTGGGTCGCGTACACGCTCGCGGTCGAGCGCGACGCCGCCGGCAAGCCGCTCTACGAGATCGCGGTGTACGACGACATCACCGTGCGCCGGGCGATGGAGGACGCGCTGCGCAACAGCGAGGCGCATTTCCGCCAGGTGGTGGACTCGGCGAACGAGGGGATCCTGGTCTATGACCGCGACCTCGACATCGTCATGGCCAACGCCGCCGCGGCGCGCATCATCGGCCTGCCGCTCGGCGAGCTCGTCGGGCGCCCCGGCTTCACTTCGCTCTTTCCCTGCGTGCGCGAGGACGGCTCGCGGCTGCCGGCGGAGGACCGGCCGACGCGCCTCACGGTGCGCCGCGCCGAGGCGCTCACCGGCCTGGTCGTGGGACTCGAACGCCCGAACGGCAACGTCACCTGGCTCTCGGTGAATACGGGCTTCCTGCGCCGCCCGGGCGAGAGCGAGCACTACGGGGTCGTCTCGACCATCAGCGACATCACCGACCGCCGGCGCGCCGAGCTGAAGCTGCGCGAAAGCGAGGAGCGCTTCCGCAGCCTGACCGCGATGTCGTCGGACTTCTTCTGGGAGACCGACCCGCAGCACCGCTTCGTCGAGGTCGTCCACGGTCCCGAGTACGCCGAGAGGATGGGCCGCGTCATCGGCCACGCGGCCTGGGACCTGCCGCACGTGCATCCGGACGAGGCGGCGTGGGCGGCGCAGCGCGCGACCATGGAAGCGCACCAGCCGTTCCGCGACTTCGAGTTCGGGCGCTCGTGGCCCGATGCGGCAGTGCGCTACTTCTCGATCGCCGGCGAGCCGCGCTTCGGGCCCGACGGCGCCTTCCTCGGCTACCGCGGCGTCGGCCGCGACGTCACCGATATCGCGGTCGCGCGCGAGCGCATCGCCACGCTCGCGTACCGCGACGCGCTCACCGGCCTGGACAACCGCACCAGCCTGTTCCCGGCGCTCGAGAAGTCGGTCGAGCGCTCGCGCCGGCGCGCCAGCCGCCTCGCGGGCCTGTTCCTCGACCTCGACGGCTTCAAGGAGGTGAACGACGCGCACGGCCACGACGCCGGCGACCGGCTGCTGGTCGAAGCCGCCCGGCGCCTGCGCGCCGTGCTGCGCTCGGGCGACCCCGTGGCGCGCCTCGGCGGCGACGAGTTCTTCGTGGTGCTGGAAGATATCAACGACGCCGCGCCGGCCGAGCGCGTGGCGACGAAGCTTCTCGCGGCGCTCGCCGAGCCCTACGACATCGGCGCCCAGGCGCCGGTGCGCATCTCGGCGAGCATCGGCGTCAGCCTCTTCCCCGACGACGCGGGCGACGCCGCCACGCTGCTCAAGCACGCCGACGCGGCGATGTACTCGGCCAAGCAGGCGGGCAAGAACGCGTACCGGTTCTTCAAGGCGGTGGCGGCGGCGAACGACGGGCGCGATGCCGCGCGCTCCGAAGGCACCGGTTAACGCCGCCGTTGAGGCGGAGGCTGGCGCGGTGGCGGGTCGTTGCGCCGGTAAATCTCCTTGGAGATCCGATCGACGTCGCGCCGCAGATCACCCCCGCGCTGGGACTTATCGGCGCGACTCCCGTTATCGGGTTGCGCCGCGTCGAGCGGGCTCGCTGAAACGGACAACGCCGCGGCGATGAAGAGAACCTTCCACATGCCGCCAGCTTCGGCCGCCGGGGCCCACGCTGCTGTCCGATTGTGTAACGATTTATTTCCGCAGCTGGCGGTTCGCGTCCTCGATGTCGCGGCGCAGTTTCTCACGCTCCTCGGGCGACATCTGGCGCGGGCGGTCGGGGCGCGCCTGGCGATCGCGGTAGGCGTCGCGCACGTCTTCGCGCATGCGCTGGCGGTCCTCCTGCTTCATCTGGCGCTGCGGCTGCTTGCGCTCGTCGCGGCCGCCCTTGTTCTGGCCGAGCGCGCTTCCCGCGGCGAGCGCCGCGGCGAGCGCGACGACGGCGAGCGCCCAGGTTTTCACGTCGCGATGATAAGACGGGGTGTCCGGGGCGGTGTAACAATTGGTAACCTGTCGCCCGGTTGACGCGAAAAATTCCCTTAACCTAACGGCCCATGGCCGAGCTCAAGACCCGCATCCTGATCGTCGACGACGACCAGCGGCTGCGCGACCTGCTGGTGCGCTACCTCGGCGGCGAAGGCTACGAGGTGAAGGCGGTCGCCGACGGGCAGGCCATGGACAAGCAGCTCGGCCGCGAGCGCTACGACCTCGTGGTGCTCGACCTCATGCTGCCCGGGGAGGACGGCCTGAGGTC
>Ga0075418_10002496_pt1 | contig 21103 bp, 18 predicted proteins | sample SoiMetdeltSBSDD2_FD_81776 | JGI IMG/M metagenome (GOLD analysis project Ga0075418, IMG submission 81776) | Bulk soil microbial communities from a Populus tree surrounding site in Tennessee, USA - Soil MetaG P. deltoides SBSDD2 | ecosystem: Environmental > Terrestrial > Soil > Tree plantation...
CTCGAGCCGCTCGGGTATGTTTCCCCCGACGAGTTTGAGCAGGCCTATGACCGTCACCACTCGGCTTCGGTCGAGCTGGCGACACTCACGTAACCGGGTCTCCGGGAAAGCCGGCGCGGCTCAGGGTGTTGCCACCATTCTCCTTGCGTTGGTACCGGGCGTGATCGCCCGCACATGAACCCGCACCCAGGCAAATCGGGACTAGACGAAGCAATCCTCTCTCCGTGGACCTATCTTCAGGTCGCCGCTACGGCCCTCGTCGCCTATCTATTTTGGCAAGGCCCGTCAACCTATCAGACGGCGTTCACCTTCACAATGCTGGCCCACGCTGTGTTTATGCAACGCCTGGGGTTACCAGTGGGTATCAACTCCGCAGCAATACTCAATGGGTGGGGCCTGCAAGCCGGCTGGGCCACGGGGGAGCGTCGTTTTTGCACCATCTCATCGTTGGAGCGCTTACCTGCGCTGTTGCGATCAACCTGGCAACGCTAATTCGAACGTGTTCAGAAACTGCGGAGATGAAACCGCCGCAAGTCGAAGGGCCTTGACCCTAAACCGAATCCCTTGGGCAGCAGCCTCACTTCGCGACGCGGGCGATGAAGCTCACCGCGAGTCGTGAGCAAGTCCTCGCCAATCGATGTCGGCCGGCGCCTCGAGCCGGGTGTGGTGTCAGAAAGCGAAGTATGTAGGAGAGATCACGGCAGACTCAACTACGGAGTGGTCGCCCAGCCCTTGATCTCGAGCGTCCTGGCAAGCTCGGCGATTCCGACGTATCGCCAGGCCTTCAGGGCCGGCCGAAACATCTGACGCCCATTCGGCGTACCCGGGGCATACGGGTACTCGTGAAGCATCTCCAGCCAGTATCGGAGATCCCCGAGGTCCTCCCTCCGGAGCTGCCCGCTCTCCAAAAGGGTGGAGATGCTCTCCAGGTGGTCGAAGAGCTTGACGAAGCAGTGCCGGTAGACCAGCCCTCGTGGCTCAGCGAGGGTCACCGCGTTCAGCTCCGGCTCGACGGCGCGCGCCAGGACCGCGGGATCGTGTTGCATGACGCCGGGATACTCACCCGAGGCGTCGCGAGGAAAGAACGCTCGGTATTGCTCGGGAATGAGCAGCGGCCCCACGCCCCAGTCAAGTGCATGGCACGACAGCGACAGGCTGGGATCGGTCTCCAGCTTTCCGACTAGGGTCGCGGCAAGGTCGGTGGCCTTCCACCGCCGGGCGCGCTGGTACTGGAGCCACACGTAGAACGCGCTCACCCCCGCGATCACCGGCGTGACCAGCTTGTTGAGCATCTCAGCCCACAAGGGCACTTCAGTGCTCAAGGGATCCTCACGCGCCTTCTCTCAAGAGAACAAGGCGACAGCCACAGGACATTTTTGCGCACTTCACGTGCTCTCGGACCAAATGCAGATCCTCGCGGTCTTCATTGCAACGGGCAAGTACCGGTAGGGCCGGAGAACTCGCTACAGCCAAGGGACAGGAAGCTGCCTGTTCTGAGGCAGGCGTCACTTCAGCGTCAACACACCCCATAAGCCCCCAAGGAACATGACCACGACACCAGCGACGAGGTTTTCGGGGAACAGGTAGTTCTTCCACCCCTGCACGGTGGAGTTGCGGAACACGAGCGCGGCGGGTAACAGCTCGACCCAAATGTGACGATTGGTCAGGAAGTAAGCGGGCCGCAACTCTGTCTCTGGCTCAAGCACGTCCTCCGGACCTTCGCGGCGCGGCGTCTTAAACGTATAGCTTGAGGCATAGTGGGAGGCGGCAGGGACGCGAATCTCTCGAATCGGCGCGTCGACGGGAACATCGAAGGTGTAGGGAAATTCCGGCGGACCACCGACATCCGATAGATCGAGTATGGCCCGCAGCTTCACTGCTGTCGGTGCGGGCCAGGAGACCAGAAAATATTTGAACGGCCACAGTCGCAGACGGGTTGGCAACTCTTTGAGTTCAGCCGGCCCGGTATTCCGCCGCGTGATCGTCACAACCTTGACGCCAGCTAGGACAGGGATGCGCTTGATGTTACTCGGGGGCTTACCGATCCGTGGATCCTCATAGGAGACGAAAATTTCGTTGGTACCCGAGCCGGTGTCAAGGCCGAGCGTGAGTTCCGAAGCGTCGACGATCTTCACCTTCACCTTTGTGGGTAGTATCGCGACGATCTGCTCACGGACCAAGCCGTCTGCTTGCTCGTTGAGGTCGATACCGAGCCGCGTCTCCACCTTGACGTCGTTTCCGACCACCTGCCGCTGCAGTTGGTTCAAAACGTTCTCAAGCCGTGACGTCGCATCATGCACGTCTGCCAGGGAGATCGTCCGCGCTTGGAGCCGAAAATCGGTGAAGAACCGCTGGGCCTCGGACAGCGGAACCGTCAGACTCGTTCGCTCCATCCGAGCGATAAAGCCGTCGAAGTCCGCCAAGCGCCGCTGCAGATCGGTTACCGAGTGCAGCTTCTGCCGATCGAGGGACTCGTCCACGGCGCGCTTCGCGTCGATGAGATCCTTGAGTGCCATATTCTGCGTCCGTCCATAGGCAATCACACGATCCGCCAGCGTTTGCAGCGAGAGCGCGCGCTCCACAGCATCACGTTGGGTCTGCAACTCGAACACGAGCCGATGGAACTCCTGTCGGAATTCTCCTTTCTCGTCGAACGCCGGTGGCCGCGCTGCGGCCGCGTAGTCGGCGGGGGGGATGCCGACCACCGCGGCCAAGCCTGGAACCCGGCTTCGCGCTGCACTGCCGGGATTCCCCGGATTTGGCGCGAGACCGGCGAGCACCAGCCCGACGAGGACCCCGATGATCACAACGCTGGCGACTGCTTTGCGGACTCCCTCTGGGAGCATTTGAAATTTCCACACACCAACTGCGATCAACGTAAGCACAAACACTCCCACCCAGACGACACTGAAGAGCGCGACGATGGCCAGCACCGCCAGGCCCGATAGGATCGTGCCGACTCGTCCCATCAGAGGATTCCTCCGCTGGCAGAGGCACAGAGCCTGCTCTCTGAGCGCCTCTTACTGCTCTCCGGCTCGGGGGCCTGACATCGATCTGGCTGGCGCCGCCGCCCTGATGCTGAAGAGACGAAGAGTGCGCACATAATCCTTCGCCTTCACTTGCGTTGTTCTGGGAATTTGAATCCTAGATACGTTCCGGCGCTGATCCCGAGTAGCCCGAGTAGTGTAGCGCTAAAGGTGGGCATACTCAGTCTGCTCCAGACGGAGTACAGAAACAGAATTGCCAACACCAGAGTCCAAATGAACATCTGGAACCGGTGGAAGCTGATGCCGCTGGAGTCGCTCAGGACATCAACAATGAAGCCGTGAGATCCCCATTTCTCCTCGATTGCCTTCTTATCCGCAGGCGGGATGTTCGGTTGAGGCAACGCCTGGATCGCCTTCGCGAAAGCCTCTTTTCTCTCCCCGCTGGCGTCAACGGCTGCAGCACCCAAGGCCGTTCCAGCGCCTATACCAATCAACACCAAGACGGTTTCATTGATTGTGTCGTAGTTGCCAGTGACCAACCAGATGAATAGAAATGCAGCGACTACCAAAACAAACCACAATGCCATCTGAAACCGCGCCAGACTGTACTGGGCCCGCAGGTTAAGTGGCTTCAGCAGGTCGCCGGTGCTCTCGCGGAGCATTGAGCTCTCGGAGGAGAGACGCATCAGGTAGTAGATCATGACTGCGAACAAGATCAGACACGCCAGTGACCACAATGGACGAATCCGAATGATCATGAAAGCTTTATCGTCGGCGACGACTGCAGGTACGGCTAAACCATCGGCGAGGCCAACGCTCACGGAGACCGGCAAACGAAGAAAGGTGCTATCGAGTCGCGGCGCCCCAAGAAGATCTGCCCACACTTCATCAGATTTCGCCGAGCGTTCCAGGCGAAACTTAAGAGTGTCTGTGGACATACTCAGCGGCTTGGTGCCTTCGATCTTTCGCTGATTGACGAAAAGGACGATCTCTCTTGCTCTGCAGTCATTTTTCTTGAAGTCGCCCTGACATGTCGCCTCATCTCTCAGTCTCGAAAGATTGGCAACGGTGATAGAGATAATTTCGTTCAGCGCGCCTTCGCTCTTGCCGTCAGCGTCGCTGACGACGCTCGTGACTCTTGGCTGCGCTCCTGTTGTCGTACCACTGGATTTCTCCTCAGCCTCGGCCAAAAAACTGGGACTGTTAAGGACGAGCATAGTTGCGATACTCAGCGGGATGAATGCGGAGCTCGCTAGTGCCATGCATCGACTGACGCAGCACATCGCACTCATGGGCTAACCTCCCTAAGAGGTAACTAAGAGCGTCCTGCGATAACGCGGAGCACCGTACCAGCGCCTCGGACTCACAGTGTTCGCCAATTGGTCTTGAGTCGCATCTGACTTAATCGTTCGTCGATCGCACACAGTGAGCGGTACGTGTCGAGTCGTCAAGAGACCCGACTGCTCAATACATGGATCGAACCGCAGCAGTCTTATCCAACGTGGCACATGCTTGAACAGCGCGCGGCCCGATCGCCGGCAGCAACCAATCGCTGAAGGCACATATCCCCGTCTTGTGATTCAGAGACTCAAGCCTCGAGGCGGCCGCGGCCTATAGAGGCTGGCGCGGCGGAGCAGCGGCCGACGTCGGTGGAGCGGCCGTCAAAACGCTCACCAAATCCATGGCCGCAGTGCCTTCTAGCTTCGGGTGACGCTGAGTGCTGGTCTTCATCGCTTCTGGCTTGGGGGAGGGTATCAGGATCTCAGGCTCTCGCGCTCCAGCAGAAGGGAGAACCTACACTACAGTTCTGGTTTCTACTCATCGGCAGCATTGACAATACCGAGCCCCCCGGCAATGATACGCGCGCGGGAACGCCCACTACGGACAACCTAGCGATGCGCGTCGCCGAAAGCGTTTGCGAAAATTCTCCGGCAAATGCCCTGGTCAGCGGCGGAATGAGGATGTGGTCGCTTGTCGGGAGACGCGGTGTCGTTCCGCTCGGGTTCGCGCTGATATCGGTGAGCCTGGCCATAGCCGACACGGCCTGGGGGCAGAGCAAGGTGACGCTGGAAGTGCAGCCGGCGACCGTAGAGGTGTCGCCCTGGTACGAGCGTGTCCAAGTACGCGTGATCGCACAGAACGGGCTTGCCGAGGCCCTCGACCGGCCGAAGCTGATCGCCTTCACCAACGACTCCCTCTCCGTTAAGGTTGATTCGCTCGCCGCCACACATGTGAGGCCCCTTGAGTCGGTGGTGTGGACCGTCTGGGTGCAAGACCTCAAACGCGCCCGGCTGCCGGGGACGATCCAGTTCGAGATCAACTACACCGTGGCGACGGTGCCTGGAGTTCAGCGAAGCTTCGCGACACTGACCGTCAAGCCGCCTACCGGCGCGGCGAGCGCGCCGATTGAGATCACCGTTCAGGGATCGTTCGACGCTGTGACGGAGACGCGGCCAGCCCTCGGCCGTCTGACCTTCAAGAACAATCTCGACGTGCCCGTGAGGATCACCAGTGTCAGCGTGCTTCGGCCTGACGAGAAGAGCTTCCTGAGTCTCCCGTCCATCGAGCCTTTCGATGTGCCGGAGCGCTCAACAGAGTCACGGACCTTGACACTCGCCGCTGCCCCGCGGGTCACGCCGGGCAAGCATGCGGTGGCGTTTTCCGTCAAAGCACAGTGGGAGGAGGGCGGGCATCGTCACGAGCGTCAGTTCGTGGTGGAGAAGGAGGCCACGGTCGGCGTGTTCTTCGAGTCGGAGGTCCTGAAACTGCTCAGCGTGCCGTCGTTCCTGCTGCTCCCGGGCGCCCTCTTCCTTTTCAGCATGCAGCTGCTCGTCACGCTCGGTGTGCTGGGCGTTGGCCGGTACTCGAAGGTACCCGACGTCCCGGTGACCTCCCCGGGATTCTGGATCGTCGCGGTGACGTTCTCGGGTGTGTTCGCGTGGGTGTATGCGTGGCTGACGGGGACAGACTATCTCGTTCGGTACGGCGCAAGCGATCTCCGCAACGTCTGGCTTTCGAGCATCGCCCTGGGCACCGTCACCTTCCTGGTGCTCGCGCTGATCACCCGCCACCGCCGGCAGCAGCGGGTGCCGGATACGGAGGACGATCAGATCGCAACGCTGGAGAAGTTGTCGCGTCGCGGACGCGAGGTTCTCGCCAACCGCGTGCGATTCAACGTGAACAACGTAGGGGTGAGTGCGCTGATGCTTGAGCCTATCGAGGAGGGACAGACGCTGGTCTGGGTCGCACCGCTCATCGTCGCGACGTGGACAGGTACCACCAACGAAGCATTGGAGGCCCAGGAAACTGCGCGAAAGCTCATCGATCGACGCGCGGACCCAGCGGAACTAGCTCAATGCCTCAGGACGGCGCGCGACAATCAGCCGCAATTGGTGGTATTGACTTGGGAGACCGCTAGCTCCGTGCCGAACCCCTACCATCTAAAGGTCGACAGCATCACGCAGTACGCGGGTCGAGAGGCGATCGTCAGGATGAGCTAAAGTCGCGCGAAAGCTCTAGAAGCGGGAAGGCTCGGGAACGACCGAAGCCGCTCCCGAGCCTGTGGTGGCCCTTGCCGGGCCTAGTGGCTCGACCACTCATTGGCCAAATAGTCAGCGTGATTGTAGCGGCTGGGAAGCGGGACGTCAAGGCATGGTGATCAACGAGCTCAAGCTTTCGTTCCTCCAGACAGAGGCGTTGCCCGAGCCGCTTGCGTCGCTCGGTTCCCCCTCTATCCCGTACCAATTCCTCTTGAGCGAGCCGCTCTACCAGGCAGAGCTGGCTCGGGTCGAGTCTGGGGAGTCCGAGCATCGGATGCCGTGGTACCGCCACGCCGGCAAGCTCTTCTGGTTCTACTACCTCGAGCAGACGCGAATTCGGAACGTCAAGCCCAGGCAGGCCTGGCGCGGCCTCGTACCGCTCTACTGCGACGTGGATGCGACGGTCTCTGCCGCGTGGGTGCCAGGTGCAGTCTCGTTGCGTGGATACGTATATCCCTGGGGCATCGCCGTAGTCGCGGACGTGCAAGCGAAGGGCGCCTGGTCTCTGGATGACGCCGTCGAGTTCGGGTTTCAGGTTCGGAGCAAGAACTCATACGACTGGAAAGCGACCGGCCAATCCGTATCGGTTCCGTTGAACGCGCTACTCGATCGAGCAATCGCGATGCTCCGCGCCACTGCCTATGGACCAACCGTCCAACCCGGTCAGCCTGGAGAGGTCTTCGCCGTGGTTAGCGTGCTTGACGCACAAGACGTCAACGTTGACGCGCCGGTGGAGAGCGGTAAGGAGCTTCATCAGGCGCTCGACGCCTGGAGCGGCTGGAGCCAGTTCTGGAAGCAGAATCAGCTGAAGGAGTTGACCGCGTCGATCATCGAGATCAAGCAATCACCGGCGGGCCACGTGTTGTATGGGGGACGTCGCGGGCGAGTAGTCTGGTTTCCGGCCGCGTTCGAATCAATTGCGAAGCGACGAGGTCTGGAGTGCTATCACGGCAACCTCCTGGCCGCCACGCTCCAGACCGAGAGTCTTTGCCGACTCGCGCAGGCCGTCGCCAAGCAACTCGCCGCCGGCCAGGCAATCGGCGAATTTTCGGTCACCTACAGCAACTGTGCGCGCCTGGCGGCCGGCATCCTTGGCCGCTTGTACACTGGCTCGCGCGATACGTATCGGTCGAATAGTGTCCGTGATCAGATCAAACGGACCTATCTCGACTCGGTGAATACGGTACGCAACCCGGGCTCTTGGAGCATGCCTGCGCTCAGCTGATCCGCATTCGGCGCCAGCTGTACTCTTTGAGGCGGACTACCGCGAGCCTCATCCGCCGCGTGGCACCTCGTTGGCATCGCTGGCGGGGCGTGAAGCCGAATGGCGACTGGGGCACTGCAGCGTACCAAGCAATGAATGTGGACAATGTCTAATTTCGGAGGAGACCGATGCCGGTACCTCTGACACGCGAAATAGTGGCGGAGCGCCTATTCTCGTTTCAACGCGATAACTTCATCTACATTGGCAGCTTCATGCGAAGCGTCGTGTTAGCTGAAGCCGTAGTCAGATCATCTCGCACTGTGGGGGCGTGATATGGCCTTCTTCGCACGGCGGCGTTCCCGATACATCATCCCGCGAACGTAATGGCGTAGGAGGCTCATAATCGCTCGACCCCGGGCGCTGGACGCCCGGGCCCGCCCACTCCATCGGCGCAGACGCAATACACTCTCGTTCCAGTCGCCAAACCTTTTCAAACATCGGCCGGAGTCCCGCCTGGAGTCGATCCTCAATAGTCTCCTGACCCGTCAGAAACGGTTCCAGTGCGGTGGCGAACTCGAGCCGCCAGCGATTGCCGTTGATGATTTGCGGCGGAATCGACACCCATATGCGTTCCCCGTCTCGAAATTCTGCGGATCCAGCCGCATACATGGCCTCCGCATCCTCCAAGCGGTCGTACACAAGCCCGACTACCAACACCGGTTGAGACACAAAATGACGGCGCTCATCATTGATTGATCCATTGCGTGTTGGAAGCGGAAGAACGACAAGATGGCGATACCGATGTTGTCCAAGCGTTCGAGCAACCGCCTGCCATCCTTTGTGTGATACACCCGTCAATACGAAATCCTTCAGCAGCGGTTCGATAGCTTTGAAGAGCACCTCGCCAAATTGCACCTGGACCTTTTGATTCAGCGGATCGGTTCGATCAGCGAAGAGTCGCGCCCATTCTCCAGCTAGGTTCAGTGGCGCGTACCCTAAGGATTCGAGATAGGCCATGAAATATCTGAGCATCGCATTGTCGGGTCCCACGCCAAGCGATCGAGCCCATGCGTACACGTCACGCCACGTAAAGTGCGCCGCTGCCGCAGGCCGTTTGTATCGAGGGTCAGTCAAGACGGGTTCGGGAACGGTCTGCCGTCTGTCCGATAGCAACGCGAGGTATCCGCCGGTCGAATCGAGTAGTTCCAGGTACGCTTCCAGTTGCCGAGGATGCAGTAGCGACTGCGTTTTGTTTTCGATGATCCAACCTTTTTCCGGAAGCGAGACGGATCAGCATGTCTGGAGTGCCAAGCGGTTGATGCGCCTGGGTTTCAATGTCTACGGGTTGTTCCCCTAAGCAAAATAGCCGCGTCTTGAAAACAGGCAGTTTGATGTCCCTAAGACAGTGAGCAGAACTGTGCATGCATATTGGATATTTCTGCCCGGAGGTTGTTGCGGTCCCGAACAAACCGGCCGAGAACCGAGAACGTGAGACAACGCGTGCTAGTGCTGAAGGTGCACATCGGCTTGAACAGGCAGGTGTTTCTGCTCATGGGCGCAGCGGCACGAAGGCTTCCCGCACCGCACCAGTTCGCGCACTAGGTGGGGATTCTCACGGCTCTCCCCTCGAAGGCTCAAGTATCCGTCGGTCGGCACCCGACGCACGCCTCAGTTCATCAACGCCTGCAGCTCGAGCTGCAGCATGTCCTACACGGCACACGTTCGGTGACCCCAACGCTCGAAAACTATGCCGCAGCGGCAAGCGACTGTCATGCGGTAGCCATGTTTGGCCGGATCGCTGGTCTCCGATGAAGTCGGCCATGGCGTAGACAAGCGCCGAGAGATCATCGTGCATGCGGCCGCAGGATAGCAACGCTATAAATCGACCGGATAGTACGTCCCGTTAGCGTCAGCGGGTCACTGTTCCATCACTGCTCTGAGCGCCCTCGAGGGTGAGGTGTGGCTGGCGCCCGCCTTTGCGCGCGTCCGGCTGAGCTGTTAGGCATCATCTGGAATATCACCGAATATGATGTGCCGCTTTATATCCATTTCAACTGCTGGATCGGGCTTGAGATACTTCATGTTGGCGCCCTCTTCATCGATCATCCCGAGCCGCATGAGTAATGAAGCCCATGAGTACAACTACAGGAGGTCTTCAAGCAACTGGCGCGCCCTCTCCACCTTACCCTGCCGGAACACCGCTAACGCGGTCTTGGTAGCGCGTCGAATGTCGTCGAACCTGTCCGAATATTGTTTCGGCCACGGTGCTAGTTCGTCCAACGTGCGCAAGACAACTCTGAACGCTTCCTCGGTGCTTTCACTCTCTGTGTCCGGTTTTTCTGTTTTCAGTTTAGCGACGGCCTCGCGTACCGAGTTCAGAACTCGTTTTACGGCATCGGCCATAGGGCCCTCCCAGTGGTACGAGACAAGCAGCGCCAACCTACAGCGCGCGGTCATAGGACGCCAGCCGATTCGGTGTATCAGTTCGACATGTCTGACTCCCAATAGCTGTTACTGAGACGCAGCAGCGCCCGCGCCTACGATGCGCGCACGCGGCGACGGCGCGGCGCCTAGGCGTGGAGCGAAAGTCCTCCGCAGCGAGTTGGATAGACGCTGCCACGTTAACACCAGAATATTGCGACGTCGGACCGTACACGACCCACGCAATCGACCGTAGGAGCCCCGGGCTGCCGGCCGCACGACGCTCGCGGCGATCGCGCTTCGACTGGTTGCGGGAGCAGTGATGGAACAGTGATCCTGTCGTATTCTCGGAGTTGATGCCGAAAGCGGCGAGTCTCAGAAATCTGCGGCCTTGGAAGCCTGGTCAATCCGGCAACCCGAAGGGGCGGCCGAGGAGCCCCCGATTCACGGAGCGCGAACGGCACGCGATGCTAACTGCACTCGCTGGAGCCCTGGGCGAAGTTAGTCAGCGGGATGCGATCAAGGCAATGCAGGCCGTATTGACTAATCCCAGAACGGTGCTTAAAGCCCTGGAGTTCGGCGCGCGGTTAAACGGAGAACTGGACTCGTCTCACCGGATGGCCTATCAGAGGCGCACGCTTCGGCTAGTTCAGGGAGACCAGACTCAGTAGCTCCAGCTCTCCGCAACCAACGTTCTCGGTGCTCAAGGTGTTCGGTGTTTTGGTCAGCCGTTCGTGAGACACGTCGGCGATGGCCTTTGGCATCAACTCCGAGAAGCGAATCACTGTTCCATCACTGCTCAGAGCCCCTCGAGGGCGTCTGTTCCCCGACGTACCATTTGTCGGCGAGGAGGATGGTTGTTGCGAAGGACGCTCAGGGCTTTGATTATCTTCGTGATCGGGGCGGGGCTGGTTGCATTCGTATACATCATGCGGCCCGATGTTCCAGTCGGTTCTGTGACCTCTCACGTGCAGCCAACTACGCGAGCCCATTTAGAATCGATCGGCATGACGGGTCCAGTTCCCATAGGGGCGAGCAAGCCAATCTCATCGGATTTGGACAAGGCGACGATTCGTCCAGCAGGCGCAAAGCGCCTCGACGGTGACGAGCCGCGTGCGGAGCTGGCGCGCAAGCCTCGAGCGCTAGGCTGGGGCGATTCTTACGCCGTGCGGCTGACGAGCTCGTCGGGCCAGCGCATGGTTGTCTTGCAGATCGTGCTGATCGCGCATATGGCGGACGGCACTGTAGAAAGCGTTGCGATGGGTGCCCTCCCCGAGCGAGGAGTCTACCGGGCCACGGTGCCGACCCGCCGGTCGGCACCAACCAGTCTTCAGGTTCGGGTGCGGTACGGCAAGCAATGGGTCGAAATCCCGGTAGCGCCGCCAGGGACGCAGATTTCTGAGACTCGCCGCGTTTGGCATCAACTCCGAGAATACGACAGGATCACTGTTCCATCACTGCTTCGGCGTCCCATGAGCCGTCGGAGACGAACCGTTTCCAACGGACTGAGGTTTCGTACGGCGCTCGTCAGATCGCGTACATCCGAAGCCGGTTCATGTTTTCATCAGCGCGTCGTCGCTGCCACTGAGTACCCCATCGAACGCCCCTGGATGTCGGTCACGATGAACCTCAGCACTCGCGACGCGCCGTCCGCGGTCAGCGCCGCTGCGATACGGGCACCGGTGAGATCGCGTACGCCCAGCGTCCTGGCGAGTAAGACGGGGAGCTCCCTGTCGATCCCGTGAGGCATGGCGATCCCTTGGCCGAACCGGGCGCCGGGCAAGGGAACCCGGCCGAGGTGGGTGAGGTCGAAAAACCGCATGGCGTCGCCAACCCCTCTGACCGCCGCGATCGGCCGGTTTTCGTTGCCGAACACGAGGCCGCTGTGGTCCCATCCCGCCGGCGCCTCGCGACCTCGGGCCAGCCCTCGCTCATGAGCACCCACGAAGTTCGTCCGACTGATGCTCGAATGTGTGATTAACAGCTGCGTCTCCCTCTTAGACATCATCCCGCCGAGACGGCTCACGAGAGGCGTCAGGCTGACTGCGCCGGCAATCAGGTTGACGTTGCGCTGGGCCACGTGGCGATGGGTGTTGGCGTACATCTGTCCGTCCCATGGGTCGGTCGCGCACTCAACGGCCGCGATCAGGCATTCGTGCCCGCCATTGTTCATCACGGCCGTCCAGGGCGGGGAGACCTCGACAAGCCGATGGGCCTCCTGACTGTCACGATCGCCGAGGTCGAAGTACGCCCCGCCGATGAAATGTGGCTGGTAGCGCGGATCGCTGGTCCCCATGAACCAGCCTGGTTCGACCCACCACACCCTTAGCCGGCCCCCAAAAGCGGCAAAACGGCCGAGATTCCAGATATGAACGAACACGCGGTATGTCTGCCCCGCTACCGGCTGGAGAACGGTCTTGCCGAAGTCGAAGGCACCGGCGTTGACCGGCACAAGGTGAATGTCGCAGCTCTCCCAGCACACCGTCGGCGGCCATAGCGGCCGGGCACCCCGATCGCCGGGCACGGCCCGAACGAGAAGGTACGGGAAGAGCGTCTGCGGGCGCCGCCTTGGCTTGTCCTCGCGCAGCAGGCGGTCAATCCGCATTCCCGTGTCCGACGGCCGGAATGCGGGGTCGACCGGCGGCAGTTCGCGATGCGGATTCTCGGTATGCGCATCCTCCTCGTCCTTCTGCGTGGTGCCGCGCTGGGTTGCGTCCTGCTCGGATGTGACAGCTTGGTGCTTGTCACGCGGAAGATCGCCGGTCGCCATGTCAGCGCTCAGATCCGTCCGGGTTCAAGCCAGCCTGATCCCGCTCGAGCGTGCCGACTTCCTGGATTGCGGTCGTCGAGGCTAGGTCAGTGCATCCATCCTGGCCAAGGCCCGGGTCGAGGTAGTGGATGCGCAACCCGACCTCAGGCCGATAGCGGTTGACGACGAACCGTGGATCTTGGGGCCCGGGGGGAGGGACCGGCAGAGGGTCGTTAGCGCTCCAGGTTGGGTCGTACTGCTCGGGCACCGTGCACGGCTGTTCCATCGCGAAACGCATCACCCCGAACGGCTGCGGGCAGTGGAAGTCCTCGACGCTCCGCGGGATGACGCGACGGCGGTTGTGTCGGTCATAGTCCCAGCAGTGGAACCCGTAACCCCGATCGGAGTCGAGATTGAAGCTCGGAACCGCTTGGTTGGCGCATAGGCGCTGCACGAGGTAAAGGCTGTAATCCACAGGATTGCCGAGGTGCGCGCCGCTGGGGAACAGATCACGGCACGCGGCCGACGTCTCCTCGGGCGTTGTCGCCTTCTCGAACCGGGCGGCGGCGGTGAGGTCGGTGTCGGCCCGGTCGAAGAGGTCCGTTGTAACGGCGCCCTGCTTCCACGGACCGACGTGAGTCAGATGCGGCTCCCACCCGATGCGGTCGCCGGCAAGGTCGGTGTCAGGGTATCTCCATGGGACGACCCAGTGGCTATAGGACTCCCCTACGCCCAGTGTGGCCGGGATGCTCGACCCCAGCGGCGCCAAAACCTGGTTGACCTGGGGGATTGGGTCCTTCATGGACTGCCGCGGGAAGGCCCGGTCGGCCTCCCACTCGTCCGTCGCCTTCACTCTCCCGGACGGCTCGTCGAACGTGACGGAGGACGGCGCGAACCCGGTCGAATCGTTGAGGTCCGCGGTGAGCGTCTGACGCTGGTGGCCGGTCTGAAGGCCCAGCGTGATGAGGCCGGCCTCGATCTCCTCCGGCTTGGGGACAAGGAACCCCTCAAGGACGAGAAGCTTCCGAGATGCCATGAAGAGCGAATACAGGGGCGATACGACCGTGTAGTACAGGAACTCCCGAGCCGGGAAGGTGGCGGCGTCTAGGGCGAGGCCCGGCACCACCGTCACCAGCCACTCGACCACCTGGCCGATGTACTTGATCCACGCGAGCAGGCTGATGAGGAAGTCGATCACGTTGAACGTGTGGCCTTGCGGGTTGGTGTCGTCGTCCGGATCGCCGCCGCGGCCGTCATCCTCGGGAGGCAGTGCTCCCCCGGGCGGCGTCGGGAACGGGTGCTCGTTGAAGACCGACGGCGGCATCGGCTTTCGCGGATGCAGCCCGCTGCTGGAGACGTACTTCAGGTAGCGGAAGACGACGTTCCACATCACATTCAGGGCGTCGGCGTTCGGACGGCCGGTCGGCATGACCGGTCCACCGTCACTGAAGTTGGGGGCATCGATGAGCACGGTGGGATCGTTGCCGTAGACCTCGGTCATCGCAGCGAGGATGAGCTCGACGAGGTGGTCGGGAAGCTCACCGGGGTCCATGTCGAAGAACCGGGTCCGCTTCTCGTCGTCGATGGCGGTCTCGCCGAGCGGATAGGTTGGAAACCCGCTGAAGTAATCGTAAGCGGGGGCGTCGTGGCGTCCGTTGTACGGAGCGTCCGTGCGGGTCCGGAAGGCGATCCGGAAGTGCAGAGCCGAGGTGCCCATCTCCTCGTAGACGGGGTCGCCCATGTGCGCCATGTCGTACGCAGCGGCGTCCATGTGGTTCTCGACGAGGTGGTGGCGCTGCCAGTGAAGTCGGTAGGGACCCCCGCACTTGGCATTGGTAAATGGGTGGCCGGTGACATCAGTCGCGCAATGAGTTATCCAGCCCAGGGCAAACGCCAGCTCGGATTCCGCGTCCGCCTTGGCATCGTCGATCTGCATCTGCTCATCAGGCGCCGGCGTGCGCCCGCCCGCGGTGAGGTCAGACTCCATCTGAAGGGCAGCATCCCGGTGCTCGTGGGCCATCCGTGCCAGGACTCGAGGGAAGTCGTACGTGTGCCGGTAGTGGAACATGTCCGACCAGTAAAAGGCCGAGTCGGCTAGGCCCTGGGGAACGCCGCTCGTTAGGAGGCCGAACCAATCGTTCAGCCGGCTGGCCAGGCTGACGATCGCGTTGAACTCCGCCGACGAGATCTCATCCATTGCCTGGCCGAGTTGGTTGCTCAATCCGCCCGTGAGCTGGGCCGTGAGGTCGGAGTCGTTCGCGCCCACCGGCCCCATCCATTTCTCCCAGGAACCCACGAACATCTCGTCGATCACGCTCCACTCGTCGAGCACCCACTTGGCGACCGACAACAGGACGTTGCCCGCTTCCTTCTTGAAGTCGGGCAGCAGATAAAAGAGGTCGGGACCGAGGGCGCCGACGGCCAGGTAGTTGCGCCACTTGTGGGCGAGTTCACCCAGCGCCTTCGCTTCCCCAGGGCCGAACCCCAGGGCGGCAGGCACGTCCTCCGCCTCGAGTCGTAGTGCGGCCATCTTGGCCGCCTCCGAGTGCACGTACCAGCCTGGCATGATTTCCTCCAGCTTTGGGGGGCAAGAAGGACGGGATTGTGTTTCAGACCTTGTCGGAGACGCTATGGCCCTCATGCGACGCATGTCAAGAGTGATCTCCAGGGTGTGCCGCTCAAAGCGAGGGCAGGAGCGGGCGCGGGCCGCGACGGCGTGTTAGGAGTAATAAACCCTTCTCGGAAGTCGCCGCCCCTCCCCCGGGTGGTCTTGCCGCACGCACCCCCAAGTACAGCGAGCGCGCGGGGTGGCCCCGAAAACCTCGGAGAACCTCGGAGAACCAACGAACGAAGAATCTATGCTCCTGAGCGGACGGCCCGCCTCGCCCGAGGGGTTTGACCAGTGGCGTGCCGCAGAGCCGGCGACAGGTGCCGAGACTCCGTAGTGGATCCTCGACGCCCGGGTGCGCAGTGGCGCGCGCGAGGCCATCGTTGCACGCCTGCTCGGTGGCGAAAACATTCGGTCGCGAGGTATCAGCGCTGGCCGGCGGCGACTGGCCGAGCCACGACCGCGCGTCCACGCAGTCACCTGCGAGGCTGGGACATCCACCGTCGGCCTGGCTCCCGCACTCGGGCGAGATCGTGCTGCCGCTCGCGTCGCAGGTCGGAAGCGTCCCGTCGAGCGGGGTGATCGGCGATTCCTGGATGCCGTTCGGACCGACGCAGCGTTTGACGCCGAACGGCATGGTGGATCCACCGCCGGGCGTGACTGTGCTGCCACCCGAGTGGCCAAGGCCGTAACAGGGAGTTTGATCTCCCTAAGACAGCGAGCAGAACTATGCATGCATATTGGATATTTCCGCCCGGAGGTTGTTGCGGTCGCGAACAAACCGGCCGAGAACCGAGAACGTGAGACAACGCGTGCTAGTGCTGAGACGCCTGGATCCGCGCCCGGAGATCAGAACAGAGCAATTACACATCAGAACAGAGAATACGATGCCGCCCAATCCCGCCGCAGGCGGGGCAGCGGAAGTCATCTGGGGAGACGAGCCCCCAAACGGTCTGGATCAGGGATCGACATCTTCCAGTAGGCCGTGCCGTAGGCATCCGCGAGATCGTCGGGGACGGGCGACCGTGCGATGCCCGTAACGAACCAATCAGCCCATCAGAGAAGCTCATACTGGCAATGGTGTCCCTGGAATGGCTGTCCGTGTGTTTCCATGCCGACTGCTACAAGCTCTGGGACGTAGTCAGTCATAACGCGGAGGCGTGGCCACAGGTCAACGCCGAGTTCGCGAGGGCGCTCGCGCTCCGCAGCCAGATCCGACACGCGGGCTGGTCCGACGACTGAGCAAAGCAATCCGTACCAGGTAATTCTGTACCGCGATAGGCGCTGTCCGTCGGGTATCGCCCGGAAAAGGCGCCTTCTCCATGCGAGCAACGTCAGGCACGAGCTTTGCCTCATCAAAACACGACCGAACGACAAGCGAAGCGATTGGATTTTGATGAGTCGCGACGTCTGAAGGAAGGAGCCGAGTCGGCGGGCGAGATCCACGGCAACCAGCGTTGCCGAGGGTGTGATTCACATGTGGGCGACCCCGCCGTCGAGCATCCGGACGGGCCGGAGGAATACTGGCACCGCGGCCGGCCCTGCCACGCGCACAAGCCCGGCGGGCCGGGCAAAACGCGCGGCAAAGTATAGTCAGCGGACCTGGGCTATCACGGGTTCGTCCTTACGCGTGGAGAAAGATCATGGCGAGACGACCGCGCCCTCGGGTGAAACGTCCTCGCAGAGACGCCGCCGCTCCTATAGACGGAGTTGTCGCACCGGGACCGCGGATCCGCGTCGCAGCCTTTGGCGACTCCGTCATGTGGGGCCAGGGGCTCAAACGCAACGAGACCTTCGCCGACCTGATCACACGCGGCGTAGGCCGTGAGAACCAGAAACCCGCTGTTCTGGTCGTCAACCGGTCGCGCTCAGGGGCAGTCCTGCTGGAGCGCGAAAATCAACGCGAGGAGTTTCTCGATACCTATCCGGCGCTGTTCAAATCTAGGCCTTCGCGCCAGCGATTCCGTGACGGGGACGATGGCAACGCCGTTAACCTGTACGGCGAGATTCCCGCATCGTTTCCCACGGTGAAATGGCAGGTCGATATTGTGCCGGCCGATGTCGGAAAGAACATCGACGTCGCGCTGCTCACCGGCGGCGCGAATGATATCGGATTTGACACCGTCATAAATCCAAGGGAGTTCCCCGGAGAATTCATTCAGGAGTTGGACGGCAAGATACGGAGTATCACCCACGACGATCTGCTGGCCCAGATCAGGCGGACGCGCAACAAATGCCCGCGGGCGCTGATCATGGTGTTCGGCTACTACCTCCCGCTTTCATATGCGTCGAGCGAAAAGGAAATCGAGACGTTCTTTGAGCGGGAAGCCAACTCTCCTGTCGGCTGGTGGATTAATGAGCAGTTCAACTTCGTCGATGTGGGCCGCCTGATCCTTGAGGCAAAGATCCGGGCAATCTGGGCGGTGGGTCGCGCTTACCACTGGATGCGCAAGGCGGTAACGACGGCGAACCGGTCAGACGCTATCCGCGGTCCGGGAGTTCTGTTCGTCCCGTCCGGGATGACAGCCGAGAATGCCGCGTTCGCCCGGGAGCCGGAGGTGCACGAAGAGTATCGTGATCCGACCAGCGACGACGCCCGGCGGGAGCGGAAAGACGCGATCCCGCGCGGGAAGCTGCTGGACCGGTTTCGAAATGCAATCCCCGCGATACAGAATGCCGCAAGGCCTAAGTTGTATCGATCGCTTCTCGATGCAATAGACGGACCTGAGAGTCTCATCAAGACTCTGAACGCCCTTGTCGAGAACCCGAACAACCTGACGGCTCGATTCGAGGCAGCGAAGCACCTGAGTGACGAGGTCCGCCGTATCCAGCGCGCGCTTATCGCTTCTTTTCTGCATCCGAACCCGGCGGGGGCGCGCCGATATGCCGATAATGCTCTTAAGCGCTATCGCGAGCATGTGGCGCTCGCCGCTTCAGTCCGGGAGCAGGAACGGCCCGGAGCGGAGACCGCGGCTGCCGGGGGGCCGGAAACGCTGAACGATCAGCTCAGCCGCTATGGCATGCGGAGTGCGAGGTCGTTACTCGCTGATATCGGCCATCTGAACGTCGATGCGTTCTCGCTCATCGTCGTGACGCAGCGGACATCGGATCGGGACCTTGCCCCGAACATGTTCCTGATCATCGACACCGCAGATAGCGACGGCACGGCCGGGCAGCGCAGATACCAGCTAAACTTTCCATACCGGCTCGAGCGGACAGGACCGGTGCCAGCGCAGAGGCTCATCATCAAGAAGTTCTACCCGCATTTTGAGCCTGCCGTAACGAACCGCTTCACGATCGATACGGCTAACCTGTTGCGCCTTACTGACATAAGGGCCGTCAAGATCGTGATGGGCCCCGACGAGCTCGGCGGTCAGCCGCCCGGGTTACGGTACGGGACGAAATGGCGCCCGCTGCGGGTGAATCTGGAGATCAACGGAGTAGCGGTTCTCGACCAGACCTTCGACAACAGGGAAATCAGTCCTGGAGAAGAACTCACGCTGTCATACCCGCCGCCGCGGCCTCAGGGCCCTGTTATTACGGCGCGCTGAGTGTTGCCGTCAAACTGCACGCACGGTGCGCACCGCCGGTGCCGTCTCGAACAGGAGTTTCATGTCCCTAAGACAGTGAGCAGAACTATGCATGCGTAGTCGAATTTCTGCCCGGAGGTTGTTGTCGCGAACAAACCGGCCGAGACCCGAGAACGTGAGACAACGCGTGCTAGTGCTGAGACGCGTGCTAGTGCGGAGACGCCTCGATCCGCGCTCGGCGACGCGCGCGGCACTCCATCGCTGAGACGTAGCCGCGGAGAAATCCCAGGAAGGAGACGCGAGTTCGTATCGGCGCGGCGATGTCGGCGGCGGTGATCCGCAAAAAGATGTCGAGCAACTTAACCTGGCTCACTACAGCCCTCTGTTCGTTGAGCGTTCTCATCCGCGCACCCACGCTAACCGCACCTGCTCCGCGAGGACACCCGTCTGGAGTCGCTCTGCGCGCGCAGTTCAACTTAAGCGCCCTACCTGAGCAGAAGATTGGCGGAGCACTCAGAATCGACTCGGACAATCCTAGCCACATTTCAACTTCTCACTAACTTTTCGACCAAACACTTCGAAATCGTTTATCGCTTTTTTCATTTCCTTCGGTAGTTCGCGCTTATATTTCTTCTCCGAAGACGTCTGCACTGTTTTCAGTATGTTAACCATGCGTGTAATCGCAAATGAATGAGTCGATATTGATTCAGTCGCACAGTCGATGCCGGTTGACGCCAACAAGATTCCGAGGATCGGAAGATTGAACAAATGTTGAGGCTGTAATCCCATTTCGATTAGCTGATTAACTGCCCATTCGTCTGCCTCATTCTCTTGCTGTCTACTACGCTTCATATACTCTAAGAACGCCCTATCTTTGGCGGCTTTATTTGTAGCTGAAAAAAACGTAGTAGCATCCGGCAATCTACGACGCTTGGAAATATGGCCTAGCTCGTGGAAGTAAAAAAACACAAAGGCGTTATTTGCCGACTGATTTCTGTTGTCCCGCAGTTCCTGCGGTATGGGGAAGAGCTTGCCGAACTCTCGGCAGAGTCCACTAGAGGTCGCGCTAAATATCTCGGGAGCGCTGACCTCCTTCAATGGATCGCCTCTAAGGCTGCTTTTGGCATTGTCGCGAAATACATCGTGCAGGTATTGGTCGTAAACCTGCTTACAGGCTAAATACTTCTGTTGTCTGAAGGTGATTGCATCGGTGTCTGCCAGATACGTGAGCACAAGATGAAAGGGTCGCGTGGCTCTTATTTCATATCGAGAACCCGACGCTTGCAGGACCCAGATACCGGGCATCATAGAATGGTCAACGGCAAAGTGGGCTGAAGTATCGGCCGCTTTTGTTTCAGACGTACCTGATTTGCTGATCCAATCTTTTACGTCGCGAACGAGTTGTGTTGAAACCTGCTCCGACGCCTTTAAATCCTGCTCCTGGTAAGCCAATGCGGATGAATCAACCAATGCCAATACGCAGCACGATATAAGGAGCCGAGCCCTTAGTTTGCTTGGACTTCTCATTGCTTACTCCAACTCTTGACTGTTTCAAAAAGCTCCCTGTCCTTATCTGAAAGCTTCGATAAGAATGTAGGGTCGCCGCGGATGGAGGCACTCCAGGATTCGTACTTTTCGTAGGCGTTCGAACCCAGTATGTCGTTGATTAAGCGGCGGCGATGACTACGAAGCAGGTTGTACGCGCTCGCAAGTTCATTTTTCTCAGTGTCGTTTTTTGGACTTCCAGCATCCGAATATCGCAATACGGTGTTTAGCGCTATCAGTGCCTTCATAGATCGCTCTTTTTCTGTGTCAGATGGCATCGCCGGCGAACCGTAATGGATCTGAGATGAGCCATCGCCAATAGATAGAATCGTCCAAACGCTAAGCCCAAGGACGAGAGCACCAAAAAGCGCGAAAAGCGTGCCCGGAGCGACTTTGCGTGACGTCTCCCCCGAAAACGACGGCAGGGCAAAACTAGAGTAAGGTGACGGCTTCGGCGGTCCACCACGAAAGGACGGGACCAATGAAGCGGTCGAAATTCTCCGAGGAGCAGGTCGCGTAC
>Ga0075418_10002498_pt1 | contig 21102 bp, 12 predicted proteins | sample SoiMetdeltSBSDD2_FD_81776 | JGI IMG/M metagenome (GOLD analysis project Ga0075418, IMG submission 81776) | Bulk soil microbial communities from a Populus tree surrounding site in Tennessee, USA - Soil MetaG P. deltoides SBSDD2 | ecosystem: Environmental > Terrestrial > Soil > Tree plantation...
CGCTGCATCGCGCGATTGATCCGGTCCATGCTCTCGAGAAACCACAGGTGCGCGCGGCGCTCCTGGCTGGCCCGTTTCTGCTCCGTGACGTCCATGACGGTGCCGACGAATTCGACCAGTTCGCCAGACGCATCCAGCACGGGATGCGACTGAATGTGGACGTTGCGTGGGGTGCCGTCCGGCAGCACGAGACGATAGTCGATCTGAAACTCCACCTTTTCTCGTACCGCCCGCTCGATTGTTTCAACCACCGCGGGTCGATCCTCGGGATGAATGCGCTCGAAAGAAGATTCGAACGAAGGCAGGCCTTGGGCGGGGTCGTAGCCGAGAATACGAAAGCACTCCTCCGACCAGTACAGGATGGCGTTGGAAACCGGGCTCCATGCCCAGCTTCCCGTGTGGCTGACCTTCTGCGCCTCCGCGAGGTAATGCTGGCTGCGTCGCAACTCCTCTTCCGCACGCTTGCGTGCGGTGATGTCCACGACGAAGGCCACGCCATGCTTGATTTCCTCGTCGAAAGCCGCCCCCCCGATCAGAACGGGCACGCGGCTGCCATCTTTCCGGAAATACTCCTTCTCGAAGGGGTGAAAAGTCCCGGCTGACTTGAGTTCTGCGATGGCCTGCCCGTCGCGCTCGCGCCATTCGACCGGCGTCAATGCAGTCCACCGCAGTCGCCCCGAGATAAGATCCGCCCGTTCGTATCCGACCATGCGCAAAAACACATCATTGGCCTCGAGGATGCGACCTTCCAACTCCCAGATCATGACCCCGACGATGTCGGCGTCGACTAGGCGCCGGATCTTGGCCTCACGTTCTGCGAGATCCCGGTACAGCCGGGAATTCTCCAAGGACATTGCGGCCTGCGAGGCCAGCATTCTCAGCACCGCGATCCGGGCTGGCGTGAAGACGCGCGGGACTAGGTTGTTTTCGAGGTAGAGGACTCCCGTGGGCTTGCCTGACCTGAGCAGCGGGAGGCAGAGAAGCGACCGGGCATGTCTGTCGCGTATGTATGCGTCGGCAGAGAAGAGAGGATCCGTGGAGGCATCATCCAGAACGACGGTTTCCCCGGTCCGCATGACGTAGCTGAGTACTGATTCCGGCGCTTCGGCCTGACCAGCAATGACCTCTTCCAGGCGCACGATCACTGCCTCGCCGTTCGTGGTCGCCTCCGCCTGCACATGAATTTCGGTTCCACGCGGAATGATCAACAGGCCGCGCTCGGCTCCCGCCTCCTCGAGCGCAATGCGCATGAGAGTGTCGAGGAGCTTCTCCAGCACGATCTCGCCCGCAATGGTTTGCGACACCCTGATCACGGTCTTGAGTTCGAGATGCTCGACCGGCGCGCCGATAGTTCCTCGCGCATCGGGCGAGAACTCTTCCTTACGGAGGTGCGGATAAAGCTCATCGAGTTGCCGCACCTTCCCATCGGCGCCCCAAAGCGCATAGGACGCCCGCGCGTGCCGCAGGTGTGCTGAACCGGCCGTCTCGAACCCGCGCCGAAGACAAAAGCGGCCGGCCAGTTCGTGGGCCAGTGCCTCGTGGTGGACAAAGCCGTTGGCGCGAGCGGATTGGATGGCCCGTTCGTACAGGCGCATGGCATCGAGCTCGCGCCCCTCGAGGCGTGCGATCTCGGCACCCACGAGGGCGGCGACGTTTTCAAAGTTTACCGGGCCAGATTCGGCCCAGGCTATGAATTCCGAGTGATGCGCAGCAAGAGCCGTCATATGCTCTGTCTGCTGTTCGGGCACTCCGGAATCGCAAGATGCGGCATGGGAAAGTGCGCTGAAAAGATGGTAGTCCGCAGCCATGGACAGCAGTCGCGATAGGGAAGGCAGCCTTTCAACTCTTCTCGCGGCTCTGAGGGCGGAGGTATAGTCGCCGGCGTGAAAGTGTGCCTGCAGCTTCAGGATCCAATACCACCATTCTGGAAACGGCACGTTCGGGTTTTCAGAAAAGTGACCTTCCATTCCATGTTCGTCATACTGACCGTCATCAAAGGAGCCGAACTGACGCGTCAAGCCGCGTAGGTTTCGGACATACGCGAGTTGCGAGGAAACGATGTCAACGCTGAATCTGTGCGCCACTGTTCGTACGAACTCTAAGGCGTGTTCGAAATCCACCTGAACGTCGCCCAGCGCGTCGCCTGCAGACAGGAGATTCTGGTTCAGAGCATTACAGACGCACGAAGCGTACAGGAGATCTCCGCTCTCGTTCGCCATCTGAAAACTGCGACGCAGCAGCTCGCGTGCAGCCCGAACGTGTTTTGCGCACGGAATGAGGTGAGTTCCGATGTGGTGATAAGTCCTCGCCTGGAATCTCTTGAACCCACGCTGTTCGATCAACTCGTAAGCGAGCTGGCCCAAGCGATATGCCGCCTGATGGTCGCGGAATCGTTGGGAGGCGATCAACCCAAGCCGTACATATGCGTCGCACGAAGCGTCGCTGTTGCCTCGCTCGAGGCTCAGGTTTACAGCCCAGCACACGGCGATATCATGGAGGTTTGGTTCCGTAAAGAATGCCGCTGGCGCGATGAGAGTTATGACATCCATCGTCGCCAGAGACGCCGCGTCGGTCATCAGCGGCAATTCGAGCAAATCCTCGATTGCGCGGCTCCCGAGCTGCGACCAGATACGCTCGTATTCGCAGTGCACGTCCTGATTCGTCGGATGCGGCGACCACTCGACGCCCAGCACCCGGAGATAGTCGAGGCCAACCGCGATCGCGCGCGTATACTGATCGAGCATCACATACAAATCCACGCGCAGGCCTGTGACCGAAGCACGTTCGATAGTCGTCTCAGCCCTGCTGGCAAGCACGTTCAACCGCTGTTCCGCCGCCTCGAGTGCTCCCGTCAGGAACTCGCACTCCGCCCGATGTAGCTCCAGCTGGAAAATAAGATCGTGGCATCGCTCCCAACAGTCCTGTGTTAAGAGTGCTGCGCCAGCGATCGAAAATTGGAGAGCTGAGGCGTAGGCCGTAGACGCCTTGGCGCGCCTGGCAGCGATGAGGTTGAGTTCAGCCAAGTGGTCGCGTTCATCTACTGAGGTGATGAGCTCGGTTCCACGGTTGAGCTGGTTAACGATCTCGAAGATCGCCTCTTCCCGCTTCTCTGGAGGAGTATGTGCCGAGAGCAGCTGCCCGATGCGGAGATGCGCTGCGGCGCGCCCTTCTTCCGGGATGAGGGAATAGGCGGCTTCCTGGACACGATCGTGGACAAATCTGTAGGCGTCCTCCAGCCGCTCGATCATCTCATTGCGACTCGCCTCCCAGAGACGCGCGTGGACTTCCTCCTCCGATGTCCCGTGCACGAGAGCAAGCATCGTGATCGCCGCGCTGTGTCCCAGGCACGCCAGCTGCTGGAGTACCTCCTGTGTGTCGATGGGCAAGCGGTTCAACTTCCCGACCATGAGGTCCACCACATTGTCGGTATAACCCTTGGCACCAATGCGATTCAGGTCCCAGGACCAGCGGCCTTCGCCATAATCAAATGTGACTAGACCCTCCTCCACCAGTGCAGAAATGAACTGAATGGTAAAGAACGGATTGCCCGCCGTCTTCTCATGGAGCAGTTCTACCAGCGCTGTGACAGGTTCCGGGTCGCAGTGAAGAGAATCCGAAATCAACGCCGTCAGAGCTTCACGGGTCAGGGGCGCAAGCACCACCTCTTGCACCGGCGCCCCGGCCGTCCGGAATGTATCCAGCTTGCGCATCAACGGATGGAGCGAATCAACTTCGTTGTCCCGGTACGCGCCGATCAGCATCAAGTACCGCACATCAGATTGGGTCAGAAGATCCTCGACCAAATCGAGCGTTGCCGAATCGAGCCACTGCAAATCGTCGAGGAACAACGCAAGCGGATGCTCCGGCCGCGCGAACACTCCAATGAATCGCCGAAAGACGAGCTGGAATCGCCGTTGGGCGTCCTGTAGGGGAAGGTCGGTGACTGGCGGCGGTTCGCCGATGATGAGTTGCAATTCAGGAACAAGGTTCACAATGAGCTTCGCGTTCGGACCTAGCGCATCATCAAGCGCATTGCGCCATTTGTTCAGTTCGCCTTCGTTCTTACTCAGGAGAGAACGGATAAGGCCCTGAAAAGCCTGGGCGAGCGTTGAATACGGAATGTCGCGCTTGTACTGATCGAATTTGCCCGAACCGAAGAGACCACGCGTCGGAACAAGCACCCGGTTCAGCTCGTGGACAACGGAGGATTTGCCGATGCCTGAATAGCCGGAGACCAGCACCAGCTCTGGCCTGCCGCCCGATACCACGCGATCGAAGGAGGCGAGCAAGGTTGCGATTTCGCGCTCCCGCCCGTACAGCTTCTCGGGGATCAGCAGCCGGTCCCGCGTGTCGTGTTCACCGAGCGGGAAATCGTCGATCCTACCGTGAGCCTCCCACGCGGCGAGGCAGCGCCGCAAGTCGTGCTCGACGCCGCCCGCGGTCTGGTAGCGATCCTCGGCCGTCTTGGCAATCAGCCTCATGATAATGGCCGAAGCCGTGGCCGGGACATTCTCGAGCCGCTCGCTCGGCGGCACGGGCTTTCTGGCGATATGGCAGTGCACCCATTCCATAGGATCGGTCGCCGTGAACGGCAGCGAGCCCGTGACCATCTGGTAGAGCGTGACGCCGAGCGCGTAGAGGTCGCTTCGGGAGTCGATCGACCGGTTCATCCGTCCGGTCTGTTCGGGCGCAATGTAGGCGAGCGTGCCGGCGATGAACTCAGGCGACTCCGGCGCCTGCCGCTCGCGTGGCAGTCGCGAGGCCAGGCCGAAACCGGTGAGCCGGATTTCGCCAGTCTCGTGGTTCACGAGGATATTGGCCGGCTTGACGTCCTTATGTACAAGGCTGCGCTGGTGCAGCTTGCCCAGAGCCCGTGCGATGCCAGCAGCGAGGCGCAGGAAAGCGCCGGTCTCCATGGGTCTGTCCATCAGCTGCTCGAGCGGCTCACTACCGGTGTCCTCGAGCACGAGCGCCATCCCGTCGCGTTCGCGCTCCAGTGCCAACGGCCGCGCCGCCCAGTCACCGTCCAGATCTTTTCTCAGCTCCCATTCGTGAGCGAGTCGCTCGACACTGCCCTTCGTCGGATGCTCGGCCGCGAACGCCGCCACCAGCACGACGCCGCGCGTCCCGTCGGAGGCAAGACGCCATTCCCGGCGCAGAACACGGTCGCCATCCTGCCCTAGGATCGAGTAGCCGCTGACCTCACCCGCCTCGGATGCACGGCCAGCGGTTGATTGCTGCGCCTCGGCGCCGCGCCATGGATCGCCATTTGACTTGATCGTGCCCGAAAGCGGCGGAATTGCGCGCGTTGCTTCCTCCCGTTTCGTGCCGCCCGCGACCGGGAGATGGAATTGACTCAGGCTCTCATTGAGCTCAGGTTTCATGGCACACTCGAAGGCCACGATGTTGAGAAGACCATAGGCCAATAGCGCACACCTGGCAATGACTTACTTCGACTAGTCGCTTTCGATTTTGAGGTCGACCTAGCAGAAAGTCAGTATTGACAGCTCGTCCAGGCCATTTATTGCGTCTCGCTGTCACGGTAAGGAGGCGCCCCCCACCGAGGGGATATCCCAGGAGCCGGCAAGAGGGCAGAGTCGCACAAGGGATAACACGGTGCCAGCATGAGCGCTCAAAATCCGGTCATCGTCCTCATTCAGGACGATCCATCGATCCGCCGCGTGTTGCGCACCCGTCTCCGTTCGCACGGATTCGAAGTGCATGAATCGGATACAGGGTACTCTGGCATGACGGCCGTTGAGAACCGCAAGGCCGACCTCGTAATCCTTAACTTAGGCCTTCCCGACATCGGCGGCTTGGTAGTGTTAAAGCGACTGCGCACCTGGACCACCATGCCCATCATCGTGGTATCCGCGCAGATTGCCGAGGAAGACAAGATCGCAGCCCTGGACGCCGGCGCTGACGATTACATCACCAAACCTTTCGGACTGGGCGAATTGATGGCGCGCATACGGGGCGCGTTGAGGCGCGCCAATCTGGCCTCGCACCAGGATGCGGAAGGCGTGTTTTCCGTCTCCGATCTGAGGGTGGATCTCGCGCGTCGCCGCGTGCATGTCGCCGGCAGAGAAACGCATCTCACCCGTATCGAATACCGCCTCCTCACAGCTCTAGTGAGAAACGCCGGGAAGGTGATGGTGCATCGGCAGTTGCTGAAGGACGTCTGGGGACCGTCCCATGTCGAGCACCATCACTATCTGCGCATCTACATGGCGAACCTGCGCAGGAAGCTGGAGGGCGACCCCGCCAGGCCCCGCTTCTTGCTGACCGTAGCCGGCATCGGATATCGGCTCGCGACGAGTGAAGAGTCAGTCGGCCAAACGCGGCCCGCGGAACGCATCTCTGATCATTCTCTATCCTGGAATAAACGACCATGGACGGAAGCACAGAAATACCGGGGCACAACATCGTCGGCCAGCCTTTAGTGACCGACCGCGTGGCGCGGGCCACTGCCGGAAGCCACGGTCGTGCACCACATTCCCCTCCCCCTGCTTGCGCTACTGATCGTCCTGGCGAATTTCACGATCTTCTGTGCGCTCTTCACATGAAACGGGAGCGCGAACGTGGACTCACCTGCCCGCAGGAGCCGAACGATGCCGGCGTGAAAATGAGGCTCGATCAGCTCGGAGGCGCTCTCGTGAGCGGCTTTCAGCTCGCTGCATTGTTCGTGATCGGAGGCACCATCGTATGGGCGGCGGCGCATGACTACCTCGAGATGATGCGGGCGGGACGGGCAAAGCTCGATGAGATCCTGCTGCTGTTCATCTATCTGGAGCTCGGAGCCATGGTAGGCATCTACTTCAAGACGGAACGGCTCCCGGTGTTGTTTCTGCTGTATGTCGCCATTACGTCGATAACTCGCTTCCTCGCGGTGGATTTGAAGGAGTTGCCGATCGAGCACGTGCTGTTCGGCACCGGGGCGATACTCGTACTGACGCTTGCAGTGCTCGTGCTGCAGCTGGCCGCGAGGAAGGCGGCATCCCGTGACGCCACGCTGCCCGGCGTGAATCCAGAATTAGCGCGTGGGACGAGAGATTGGATCCACGACTGAGACGGAATGGCAGCGCACGAGGACCAGGACCCTTGCTCGGCATCCTCCCATGCGGACGGTGCATGATCTCACGCACACGTTCGGCCGCAAGCTCAGGGCCTCGACCCGGCATGCCAACGTTCAGTAGACTCGATGCGGCTATCACCGATGAGGTCATGCCCCAGCTCACGGGGACCGAGCTCGCAGCGCTGTTGCGCCGGCTCCGGAACGACCTGCCGATCGTGCTCGTCAGCGGCTACATCGGTCCGATGCTGGCTGAGCGGGCGCACGGCGCAGGCGTGATCGAGATCCTGAAGAAGCCCGTGCAGTCGCGCGAAATCGCGGAAGCGCTTGCGCATGCGCTGCGCCGCACCACCTGAGCGCACGTTGCCGCTCAGTTGCCCATCACCAAGAGCAATCGGCATCGTTTCCCCCGAGCGGGGGATTCTCCTTTAGCCGCCAGCAGGCCGACAATCGTTACAGCGGCACACACATCGGCATGAATGCGAAGGCCGTCGTGCCGCTTTGTGCGGCATGGTGAAGCGTGGCGCCGAACCGTCGCAACTCCGTGTCGTAGCTCGCGCGTCCGGTTGCAGACGTAACCCGGCGGCACGCGCGACACACAGAGCGTGACAACCGTAACGCCGCGCAAACGATCCGAAACCATTTCGCATTGGTGCGCTATCAAGATTCGATTTGTCGCGGGTAACCCGAAACGGGCGCTCGCCGGGCATCAAGCGAGGAGAGGAACATGGCTTCCATGAATCCGCCTGTGACCAGCATCATCAGAACCTTGCACGCCCTCGTGGTATTCGCGGCAATGCCGCTTGCGGGGTGCGGCGGTGGCAAGGCAGCTCCACCCCCCGCACAACCCCCCGAAGTGTCCGTCGCGACGGTGCAGCGCGCGAGCGTGCCGGTCACGGTTGACCTGCCGGGCCGAACCAACGCGTATTCCGTCGCGCAGGTTCGCGCGCGTGTCGACGGAATCGTGCTGAAGCGCAATTTCAAGGAAGGCTCCGACGTCAAGGCCGGAGACCGCCTTTACAAGATCGACCCGGCGCCGTTTCAGGCCGCCCTCGACAGCGCGCAGGCCTCTCTGCAGAAGTCGCAGGCAGCGCTTCCCGCGCTGACTGCAACAGCCGGGCGCTTCAAAGTGCTGCTCGGCAACGGTGTCAGCCAAATGGACTACGACACCGCGGTGTCTACGCGGGACCAGGCCACGGCCGATGTGGCGTTCAATAGGGCGGCAGTTCAGACCGCGCGGATCAACCTCGGCTACACGGACGTCGTCGCGCCGATCACCGGCCGCATCGGAATATCGCAGGTCACTGAAGGAGCGTTCGTGCAGGCAAGCGCCGCGACCCTGATGACGACGATCCAGCAGATCGATCCGATCTACGTCGACCTGACTCAGTCGAGCGCACAGGGCCTTCAGCTGCGGCGCGATATCGCGACCGGCAAGGTGAACATCACGGGTTCGAATCAGGCGAGAGTCACCATCTTTCTCGAAGATGGCACGCAGTATCCGATCACCGGCTCGCTGCAGTTCACCGATATCACCGTCGATCAGAACACCGGCTCGGTAACCCTCCGCGCGCTCGTTCGAAACCCGAACTACGTGCTGCTGCCCGGCATGTTCGTGCGTGCACGGGTCGATGAAGGTGTCGATGACAACGCGCTGCTCGTGCCTCAGGTCGCTGTGACCCACAACGCGCAAGGTCAGGCGACGACACTCGTCCTCGGTGCGGACAACAAGGTCGCTTTGCGGACGATCCAGGCAACGCGTACCTTCGGCAACAATTGGGTGGTGGACAGCGGGCTGAACGCGGGCGAAAAGGTGATCGTGTCGGGGCTTCAGAAAGTGCAGCCGGGCGCTTTAGTGCGAGCAGTTGACACGCCGGCGGCGCCAACTCCTGCGAGCGCACCGCCGCCACACCCGGCGTCAGCATCCCGGCAGCCCGCGTCACCACTTCCGCAGCCCGCGGCGGCGCTGCAACAGCCACCGCCATCGCAGAACGCACCATCCGCAGCAAGCAGTCGCCTGCCGGCGCAAAGCAAGACGCAAGCCGCTGCGCGATAGGGAGCGAGCTCGATGGCCCGTTTCTTTATCGACCGTCCGATCTTCGCGATCGTCATCGCGATACTCCTGATGCTCGCCGGCGCGATATCGATCGCGAACATGCCGGTAGAGCAGTATCCGACGGTGGCTCCACCGTCCATTCAGATCACGACGCAGTATCCCGGCGCGTCGGCCACAACAGTGGAAAGTACCGTCGTACAGGTGATCGAGCAGCAGATGAGCGGCCTGGACAATTTTCTGTACATGTCGTCGACGAGCGATGACTTCGGTCAGGGCGTCATTACCATTACATTCAAAGCGGGCACGAACCCCGACATCGCGCAGGTGCAGGTGCAGAACAAGCTGCAGCTTGCGACGCCACAGCTACCTACGCCCGTGCAACAGAGCGGTATCCGCGTAACCAAATCGAGCGCGTCATTCCTGCTGGTCGTGGGATTCGTCTCGGCCGACAACAGCATGTCGCGCTTTGACATCTCGAATTACGTGGTCTCGCACATCCAGGACCCGATCAGCCGCGTCAACGGCGTCGGCAATTTCAACGTTTTCGGCACCCAGTACGCGATGCGCATATGGCTCGATCCGAACAAGCTCAACAACTATGGGCTCACGCCGGTTGATGTGAGCAACGCCGTGCAGGCGCAGAACGTGCAGATCTCGAGCGGGCAGCTCGGCGGAACCCCGGCGACCCAGGCACAGCAGTTCAGCGCGACCATCACCGAAGCGACACTGCTGCGCACGCCGGAGCAGTTCGGCAGCATCCTGCTCAAGGTCATGCCCGACGGCTCGCAGGTCCGTATCCGGGACGTCGCCACAGTTGCGAGAGGTGCAGAAAACTACAACATCGACAGCCGCTACAACGGCCAACCTGCTTCCGGTATCGGAATACAGCTCGCGCCCGGCTCGAACGCGCTTCAAACCAGCGCGGCCGTCAAAGCGCGCGTCGCCGAGCTGCAGCCGTACTTTCCCCCGGGGTTGAAAGTCATCTACCCCTACGAAACGGCGCCGTTCGTGATCGCGTCGATGACCGAAGTGGTGAAAACGCTCCTCGAAGGCATCGCCCTGGTGTGCGCAGTGATGTTCCTGTTCCTGCAGAACATCCGCGCAACGCTGGTGCCGACGGTCGCAGTGCCGGTCGTATTGCTGGGCACGTTCGCCGTCATGAACGCGGCCGGGTTCTCGATCAATACGCTGTCGATGTTCGGTCTCGTTCTTGCGATCGGGCTGCTCGTCGACGACGCTATCGTCGTCGTGGAAAACGTCGAGCGCGTAATGGAAGAGGAAAGCCTATCGGCGGTCGAGGCGACGCGCAAAGCGATGGGGCAGATCAGCGGTGCGCTGGTGGGCGTCGCGACCGTGCTCTGTGCGGTCTTCGTGCCGGTAGCTTTTTCGGGAGGCTCGGTCGGCGCGATCTACCGGCAGTTTTCGCTGACGATCGTCACCGCCATGCTGCTCTCCGTATTCGTGGCGTTGTCGCTCACGCCGGCGCTCTGCGCAATGCTGCTGAAGGCGACTGCCGTCAAAGAGACCGAGCGCAAAGGCTTCTTCGGCTGGTTCAACCGCCGGTTCAATGCCGGCCGTGACAAGTACGTGGGCGGCGTGCGGCACGTGATCGCGCGCTTTGGCCGCTGGCTCCTCGTCTATGGAGCGGTGATCGCCGCGGTCGCGTTCATGTTCGTGCGCCTGCCGACAGCGTTCCTGCCCAACGAGGACCAGGGAAACATGTTCGTGCAGGTACAGCTGCCGCCCGGCTCGACACAAGCGCAGACCGGTGCCGTGCTCGCGGAGATCGGTGATTACGTGCGGACCAAGGAATCCGCGATCGTCGACGCCACATTCGAGATCAACGGCTTCAATTTCGCTGGCCGAGGGCAGAACCAGGGTTTTCTCTTCCTCCACTTTCGACCGTTCGAAGAGCGCAAGTCGCCCGATCTCAGAGTGCAGGCGCTCGTGAGTCGCCTTGCCCGGCATTACGCATCCTATGGCGGTGCATTGATCATTCCAATCAATCCGCCTCCGATCCGGGAGCTCGGGACGGCCTCCGGATTCGACTTCGAGCTCCAGGATCGCGGTGGGGGCGGGCACGACGCTCTCATGCAGGCACGCAACCAGCTGCTCCAGATGGCACGACAGGACCCGGCGCTCGCGCTCGTCCGGCCGAACGGGCTGGAAGACAACCCGGTGTTCAAGATCGACATCGACCGCGAAAAAGCGAGCGCGCTCGGAGTCGCCCTGACGGACATCGATCGGACGTTCTCGATTGCATGGGCATCGAGCTTCATCAACTTTTTCCTCGACGTCGATGAACGACTGAAGCGCGTTTTCATCCAGTCGGACGCGCCGTTTCGCATGCGGCCGGATCATCTCAACCTGCTGTACGTGCGCAGCTCCGGCACGCCGACATCCGGCGGAATGACGACGAGCGCCACGTCGACCGCCACGACCTCGGGCGTCACGCCCACCAGCAATCCGCTGACGATGGTGCCTTTTTCGTCATTTGCGACCGGGAAGTGGGCGTACGGCTCGCCCCAGCTGCAGCGTTACAACGGCGTGCCGTCGATAGAGATCCAAGGACAGGGTGCACAGGGCTACAGCACCGGCCAGGCTATTCAGACGATGCAGGCAATTGCGCAGAAGCTGCCGGTGGGTTTCGGCTACTCATGGACCGGCATATCTCTGCAACAGGTCCAGGCGGGCTCGCAGGCGCCGCTCCTCTACGCCCTTTCGATCCTCGTGGTTTTCCTGAGCCTCGCGGCGCTGTATGAAAGCTGGTCAATCCCCGTCTCCGTGATCATGGTCGTGCCGATCGGCGTGCTCGGTGCACTCGGGGCAGCGTCGGCGTTCGGCATGGAGAACGACGTGTACTTCCAGGTAGGCCTGCTGACGACCATCGGGCTTTCCGCGAAGAACGCGATCCTGATCGTTGAGTTCGCGCGCGACCTTCAGGCCCAGGGCCGCAGCGCCATCGAAGCCGCCGTCGAAGCCGCGCACATCCGGATGCGGCCGATCGTCATGACCTCGCTCGCGTTCGGGCTGGGCGTGCTGCCTCTCGCGCTCGCGAATGGCGCGGGATCAGAGAGCGAAAACTCGGTCGGCACCGGCGTTCTGGGGGGGATGCTCGCGGCGACGTTCCTCGCGACATTCATGATCCCCATGTTCTACGTCCTGATCGCCGACAAGCTGCGGCGCAAGGGCAAGGTATCCACCCCTCCTGCGCAGCTTGCGCTCGAAGCGGGCGGAGGCGAACAGCGATGAAGCTACGCTACATCGCCGCGCCCCTCGCCGCGGCCCTACTCACGACGGGATGCTCTCTGCAACCGATATTCAGCCGGCCCGCGGCGCCGGTTGCCGCCACGTTCCCCAATGGCGAGGCGTACAAGTACCCCGCGACCGGCGAGGGGGGCAAGATGCTGCCCGCCACCGAAATCGGCTGGCGCGACTTCATCCCCGATCAGCGCCTGCAGCGCATCATCGAGATCGCTCTCTCCAACAATCGCGACCTGCGCGTCGCCGCGTTGAACGTGATGCAGGTGCAGGCGCAGTACCGCATCCAGCGCGCACAGCTCTATCCTCAGGTGAATGCATTCGCGAGCTCTTCGAGCCAGCGCACACCCGCAGATCTGAGCAGGTCCGGTCGCGCCGCTACCACGCACGCCTATCAGGTGGGGCTGTCGGTGTCGTGGACGCTCGACGTTTTCGGCAAACTCGGCAGCCTCAAGGATCAGGCGCTTCAGCAATATTTCGCGACCGCCTACGCGCGGCAAGCGACCGAGATATTGCTGGTTTCACAGGTTGTTGACCAGTATCTGACCTTGCTCGCGAACGACGAGCTGATCGGGGTCACCCTGGACACGCTCAAGACGGCACAGGATTCGTACGGCATCGTGAAGCAGCAATACGACGTCGGCACCACCACGGAGCTTGCGTTGCGACAGTCCGAAGGTGTCGTCGAGCAGGCTCAGGCCAATTACACCGCGTTTGTGCGCTCGCGGGCGCAGGCCGAAAATGCGCTCGTGCTGCTGGTCGGGCAGCCCCTGCCCGCAGACCTGCCGCCGACCACCACGCTCGACAATCAGAATCTGCTCACCGACATCCCGCCTGGCCTGCCTTCGGACCTGCTGACGCGTCGGCCCGACATTCAGCAGGCCGAGGCTCAATTGCGAGCAGCCAACGCGAACATCGGCGCCGCGCGCGCGGCGTTTTTTCCGGATATCAGCCTGACCGGCAGCGTCGGGACGGCAAGCGCGTCATTGAGTGGACTGTTCGGAGGCGGCTCGCTCGCCTGGTCCTTTCTTCCACAGCTCGTGTTGCCTATTTTCAATGCAGGCGCCAACGAGGCAAACCTTGACGCGTCCAAGCTGCAGAAGGACATCAACATCGCGACCTACGAGAAGGCGATACAGACCGCGTTTCGGGAAGTCGCCGACGGACTCGCGGCGCGCGGGACGTTCGACGATCAGGTTGCGTCACTGGAACGTTTCGTCGAGTCGCAGCGGCGTGCGCTCGAGCTCTCGCTGATGCGCTACAAAACCGGGGTCGACACCTATCTCTCCGTGCTGACGGCACAGACCAACTATTATGCTGCCCGCCAGATATTGGTGAGCGCGCGCTTGAATCGTCTTACCGGTCTCGTGGATCTCTATCGAGCGCTGGGTGGCGGCTGGATCCAGCGCACCGGAGACGAACCGCGGCCGGCCGAGGTCGCAGCGCCACCGGCCTGGAGTCCGACGTTCTCGGTAGGCCCCGAATATGTAAAAACAAACAAGTCATGCGCCTGGTGGTCGTTTGGGTGTCGGCTGGGGCCGCGATAACACCCGCCCTCCCACAAACGCCACGTATCGGATATGGAGCTACTGCCATGATCAATAGACGTGCATTCTCCGCGATGCTTGCTGCAGGCGCTGCCGCGCCGCTCTTCGCATCCTCCTCCAAAGCCCAGGTCAATCCCCGCGTCCTGGTCAGTCCCCGCGTCGTCAGTCCCCGTTTTCGCAACGTCGTGCTCGTCCATGGCGCCTACGCCGATGGATCGTGCTGGTCCGATGTGATCGGGCGCCTTCAGGCCGCGGGGCTGCGGCCCACGGCAGTACAGAACCCTTTGACATCCCTTGCAGACGATGTTGCGGCAACGCGCCGAATTCTCGCGCTTCAGGACGGGCCGACGGTGTTGGTCGGCCATTCGTGGGGCGGGGCGGTCATCAGCGAAGCCGGGACGGATCCAAACGTTTCAGCTCTCGTCTACGTGGCCGCGCGCGCGCCGGACGCGGGCGAAGATTTCGCCGCGTTGGCCGCGAAATTTCCGAGGCCGCCGGCGACCGACGGTCTTGTGACGTCCGGAGGGTTTGCACAACTGAGTGAAGAGGCGTTCCTGAAGCATTTCGCCGGAGACGTCGATCCGGCCAAAGCGCGCGTTCTCTATGCAATTCAAGGACGCGTCTCGGCCACGCTGTTCGGAGGCAGGACCACGGCAGCGGCCTGGAGGAGCAAGCCTTCCTAGTATCAGGTGTCGAAAAACGACAAGACCATCGCGCCCGAGCTGGAGCGTTTCCTCGCCGGGCGGATGAAGGCAAAGACCATCGAGCTGGAGTCCAGCCATGTTTCCCTCATCTCCCACCCGAAGGAAATCGCCGAGCTAATCCTGGAGGCGGCGGCAGGATGAAAGGATCGTTCCGGTAGACCTCTGCGGACCGGAAACAGCGTCTCCGAGCCTTCGACCACAAGACCGCCGGACATCCCGCCCCGGATTTGCTTGTCCACTACGCCATGCATGTGCGGGTGATACCAGAAGAGACCAGACCCCTGCCGGCCGCCCGCGGGACCGTGCACCTCGTAGTCGAACCGTGAACGCGGGCAGCAGGAAGTGACATGCTATTACGAACCCGAACCGGATCCGCGACAGAAGTATGGAATCGAGCTCATCGCGGTCACGGACGCGCGGCCTATTTCGGCCGCTGTGCCGCAGGCTGTGTGTCGGGCCGGCCATAAGCCGTGCCCCAGCCCCATACGTCGGCGCCTTTGCCGCGCCTCAACACGCGCTCCCGGTACACCTCCGATAAGACGTCACCGTCGCCGGCGAGCAGCGCTTTCGTCGAGCACATCTCGGCGCACGCGGGGAGCTTCCCTTCGGAGAGCCGGTTGCGTCCGTATTTCCTGAACTCGGCCGCGCTGCCGTCGGGCTCGGGGCCGCCGGCACAGAACGTGCACTTGTCCATCTTGCCGCGCAGGCCGAACGCGCCATCCTGGGGAAACTGCGGCGCCCCGAAGGGGCACGCATAGAAGCAGTAGCCGCACCCGATGCACAGGTCCTTGTCGTGCAGGACCACGCCCTCCTCGGTCTTGTAAAAGCAATCGACCGGACAGACGGCCATGCACGGCGCATCGGAGCAATGCATGCACGCAACCGAGATCGACTTCTCGCCGGCGACCCCGTCGTTCAAGGTCACCACGCGGCGGCGGTTCACGCCCCAGGGAATCTCGTGTTCGTTCTTGCACGCCGTGACGCATCCGTTGCATTCGATGCAACGCTCGGCATCACACAGAAATTTCATTCTCGCCATCGCAAGACTCCTGGGCTTACGCTTGCGCCTTCACAATCTGGCACAGCGTGGTCTTGGTTTCCTGCATCATCGTCACCCGGTCGTAGCCGTACGTGGTTCCGGTATTGATCGCCTCGGCGCGCACGAACGGCATGGCGCCATCCGGATAATGCGGAAGGAGATCCACGCCTTGCCACCAGCCGGAAAAGCTGTAAGGAACGAACACCGTGTCGGGCCCGACCTTGGGAGTGATGAACGCCTTGATCCGGAGTCGCGCGCCGGTAGGCGTGAGCAGCCAGATATACTCGCCTTGACGTATGTTGCGATCCGCCGCAGCTTTCGCATTGATCTCGACGTAGCACTCCTGCTCGAGCTCGGCGAGCCAGGGATTAGAGCGTGTCTCCTCGCCCCCGCCTTCGTACTCGACGATGCGCCCGCTCGTGAGTATCAACGGGAACCTCTCGGCGATCCTGTCCCGGACATTCTGCTGCTGCACCGTCTTGAACAGCGTCGGCAGGCGCCAGAGTGTCTTGACATCGTCGTGGGTCGGGTATTTCGCGACGAGGTCGGGCCGCGGGCTGTACAGCGCCTCGCGATGGACCGGAACCGGGTCCGGGAAATTCCACACGTCTGCCCGCGCCCTCGCGTTGCCGAACGGATGGCAGCCGTGGTTCTTCATGGCGACCCGGATGATCCCGCCCGACAGATCGGTCTTCCAGTTCTTGCCGTCGGCCTCCTTCTGCTCCTCGGGCGTAAGCTCGCTCCACCAGCCGAGCTTCTTGAGCAGAACGGAGTCGAATTCCGGATACCCGGTCGTGATATCCGCGCCTTTCGAGTGCGAGCCGTCGGCCGCAAGGAGGGAAACGCCGTCACGCTCGACGCCAAAGTTCGCCCGGAAGTTGCCGCCGCCGTCCATGACATTGCTGGACGTGTCGTACAGGTTGGCCGTGCCCGGATGCTTGAGCTGCGCATTGCCGTAGCATGGCCACGGCAGCCCGTAGTAGTCGCCGGTCAGATCGTAGCCGGTCACCGCGTCCTTTCCGCCCGCCGCGCGCAGCGTCTTGGGATCGAAGAGGTGCTTGTTGCGCATGTGCGCCTGAAGCCGTTGCGGCGTCTGCCCGGTATAGCCGATGGACCAGCAGCCGCGGTTGATCTCGTTCGCGAGCACGTCCTCGACGAACGGCTCTTCGTAGTTCTTGACCTTGACGAGGCGGATGTTCTGGGTGCCGTTGCGCTTGCCGAGCAGCTCGTCGGCGAAGCCCCACTTCTGCGCGAACGCGTACATGATGGCCTGATCGGAGCGGGACTCGAACAGCGGATCGATCACGCGCTCGCGCCACTGGAGCGAGCGGTTCGACGCCGTGACCGACCCCTCCGTTTCGAACTGGGACGCCGCCGGCAGCAGGTACACCTCGCGGTTCGGATTGGACTCGTAGGTCGCGTCCGCGCTTTTCGGCATCGCCGCCATAGCCGCCGTCGCCGAGGGGAACGGGTCGATGACCACGAGCAGATCCAGCTGGTCGAGCGCCCTCTTCATTTCGAGGCCGCGGGTCTGCGAGTTGGGTGCATGCCCCCAGAAGAACAGCGAGCGGATATTCGCGGGCTGATCGATGGCGTCGCTCGCTTCGAGCACGCCGTCGATCCACCGCGAAACGGTGATGCCGGGTGCCTCCATCAGGGTCTGGCTCGCAAACCTGCCCTTCAGCCAGTCGTAATCGACATTCCAGACGCGCGCCCAGTGCTGCCAGGCGCCCGCGGCGAGGCCGTAATAGGCCGGCAGCGAATCCGCATTGGGCCCGACGTCGGTCGCCCCCTGCACGTTGTCGTGGCCGCGGTAAATATTGGTTCCGCCGCCGGCCACCCCGACGTTTCCCAATGCGAGCTGCAGGATGCAGCTCGCGCGCACCACCGCGTTTCCATTCGTGTGCTGAGTCTGCCCCATGGCCCATACGATCGTGCTTGGCTTGTTCCTCGCCATGGTCTCCGCACAGAAGCGCACATCCTCTTCCTCGATGCCACAGACGTCCTTTACCGCCGCCGGCGTCCACTTCAAGGCCTCGGCCCGCGCCTTGTCCATTCCGTAGACGCGCGCCTGGATATAGGCCTTGTCTTCCCAGCCGTTCTTGAAGATGTGGTACAACATCCCGTAGATGAACGGAATGTCCGTGCCCGAGCGGATGCGCACGTAGCGATCCGCGTGCGCCGCGGTGCGAGTGAAGCGCGGATCGATGACGAGGATCTTCGCGCCGTTCTCCTTCGCGTGCAGCGTGTGAAGCATCGACACCGGATGCGCTTCGGCCGCATTGGAGCCGAGAAAGAGTATCGCTTTCGAATTGTGCTCGTCATTGAACGAGTTGGTCATCGCGCCGTAGCCCCAGGTGTTCGACACGCCGGCGACCGTGGTAGAGTGACAGATGCGCGCCTGGTGATCGCAGTTGTTCGTGCCCCACAGCGACACGAACTTGCGCAGCAGCATCGCCTGCTCGTTGTTGTGCTTCGACGAGCCGACGAAGTAGGCCGAGTCGGGGCCCGATTCCCTGCGGATCTGCATGATTTTCGCGGTGATCCCGTCGAGCGCCTCGTTCCACGATATGCGCTGATACTTGCCGCCGACGAGCTTCACCGGGTACTTGAGCCGGCGCGAATCGTGCGTCATCCCGTGCTCCCGAACGGCGGCGCCCTTGGCGCAGTGCGAGCCGAGATTGATCGGCGAGTCGAACGCGGCTTCCTGGCGGATCCACACGCCGTTCTGAACCACCGCATCCACTGAGCAGCCCACCGAGCAGTGCGTGCAGACCGTGTGCCTCGTCTCGGTCTTCGGTTGCGCGGTTTCAGAGGACCTGGCCGGCTCGACGACGCTGAAGGGCAGTTGCGTGGCTGCCAAACCCGCGCCGACCGCAATTCCCGAACGCATGAGAAAAGTGCGGCGGTCTATGGTCTTGCCGAGCAGAGCGGTGACATGGCGCGTCAGGCGGCTCGTCGTGGGTCGGAGGGAAGTCTTGCGCGTGAGCATCACGATGCGCTCCGTGTCAGATGCGGGTGGTGCGGTAGTACTTGCGTGCGTGCTCCGAGAGCCCCTGTCGCGAACCTTCGGACGGTTTGGCCGGCCCCGCCGCTTGCTGAAGGGTCTTTGCACCCTTGGCGGCGACTGCGCCCGCGCCTGCAATGCCGGCTCCGACAAGAAACGATCTGCGGCCGGGGTGTTTCAGCTGCTCCATGTGTTCGTCCTCTGTGGCGTCACTGCTGCCGGATCGCCGCCGCCACGCGCGCACGCGTCTCCGGCGGCACATCTTCGGCGAATGTCTGACGGCTCCTGCCCGTCCTCACGTCCTCGTACCAATGCCCGTGGTGCTCCCTCGCCCAGGCCTCGTCCACCAGCCCCGTGCGCATGGCCTGGTAGGCGCCGCGCTGGCCGACCGTACCCAGGTAGATGTGGAAGCACGCGACAGCGATAGCGAGCAGCCCCGCGATCATGTGCACGAGATTCGCCTGCTGCATGACGGTCCGCGATTGTCCGAAATTCGAAAAATCGAGGATCAGGCCGCTCGCGACGAGCAGGACGCCGAGCAGGCACGGGAGCACCCAGAACAGCCCTTTTTCGCCGGCGTTGAAGCGGCCCGAGGGCACCTCACCGCCAGCTTTGGACAGCATGCCGCCGAATGTCCTCAGCCACTGCAGGTCGTACATCTTCGGCAGATTGTCGCGGATGAAGACGGCGATCAGAACCGGCAGCGAAACCACGAAAATCGGTCCCGTGAAGTCGTGCACATGCTTCGAGACGACCGCGAGCCACGAGAATGCCGAATGTCCGAGGATCGGTATCGCGAGATACTTGCCGAACCCCATCACCAATCCGGTTATGCCGAGCACCGAGAAGGAAATGGCTACGGCCCAGTGCGCCGCCCGGTCCGTGTCCGAAAATCGCCGGATGAGACGTCCGGTCGGCGGCGCGTGCACTCCGATGGCGCCACGCCAGCGGTAAAAGCCGAACAACGCCAGCAGCGAGAGGGCGATGAGCGTGCCTCCGATGGTCGAGAGCGGCGGCCGCGCGCGACGCCAAGCCTCCCCGGCGCTCACCGCAGGCTCGAAAGGAAGCTTCATCGTCGGCTGGATGAGGACATTCGTTTCCTGGCCGCGCACCGCCGTAATCGCAGGCACACCCGAACGTACCTCGCGCCACACCGGCGCATTGTTGAGGGGCTGCGTCGCCTGCCGCTCGGCTTGCTGCGCGGCAGCATCGCCAGCTTCGTGCTGCCCGGAGGATCCAACCGACTGCTGCTGAGCCACGCTCGGCGGGGCCGCAACCACAAGCACCGCCAGGCCGAGCGAGCTAGCAAACTTCCGGAAGCGCGAAGGCATGCGGCATGCTCCCTAGGGTATCCGCACGTACTCGTTCTGGTTCTGACCGCGGGCGGCGATCGCCCGCTCCCAGCTCTCATGGTCACCGTGCCAGCGATTGCCGTCCCACGGCGCCGTGTCCGGTTTACCCTGGTAGCCTGCGGTTGGTTTCGCCGTAGTGGAGTCCTCGTGCCCGCAACCCCCGAGGATCAAGCCCATCGCGAGCGCGGTAGCGGCGAGATCCGGTCTGACGAGATACCGTGACAGATTGCCTTTCGCAATCGCGTGCCGGTGGGTATCACGAGCGTTCAAATCGTTCTCGCTCACAAACGACCTCTCTAAGAGTATCGAACAGGTCAGCCGGGCCCATTTGCCCTATCTCTTCTCGAATTCAAGAACCGGCCGTCGCCCTCACGAACCAGGGCCCGCGCAATGCTCATGCGCACATCCGGGTTCCTGGTTCTGACGGCTGGTGTGTCTCTGAACTGACGAGTCGCCACCTTGCACCAGATGCCCGGCTCCAGATATCCCCTTAATGGGGGGGCGCTTTGCCGGCAACACCGCTCTGCAGCTGGACGGTAACGCCCGAGTGCACGCGTGATTTGCCGGTCATCGCAGGAGCCTAGATCCTGCGCCGGGGCACGCTCAGAGCGAGCGCGGAGCCGATCGCGGTCAGCGTAGCGAGCACCGCAAAGACGACGTGAAATGCCCGGTTGAGATCCGCCGCGATAGCCGAACTAGCGCCAGGTAGCAAGCCGCTGTAAGCCGCACCGTTTTGAGGAACATGCTGCAGCAGGTCCGCTGCAACTGCATCATGCCGGCCGATAAGCAGATAGAGCAGCGCACCCACGAGCGCCACACCGAAAGCCGCGCCGAGCGATCGGCTCACGGAAACCGCAGCCGTTGCCGATCCGAGTGCGTTGTTGCCTGCGGAGTCCTGCACGATAATCTGGCTTGCGGGCATCACAGTGCCGAGCCCGGCGGCCGCTGCCGTGATCAATGCGAGCACGAGCGGTGTCGGCGCAGTGGATAAGGTGGCTGCCAGAACGGCGAATGCCAGAGTCGAAAGCGCGAGCCCGGCCGCGGGGAACACCGTCAACCGCCCG
>Ga0075418_10002500_pt1 | contig 21092 bp, 13 predicted proteins | sample SoiMetdeltSBSDD2_FD_81776 | JGI IMG/M metagenome (GOLD analysis project Ga0075418, IMG submission 81776) | Bulk soil microbial communities from a Populus tree surrounding site in Tennessee, USA - Soil MetaG P. deltoides SBSDD2 | ecosystem: Environmental > Terrestrial > Soil > Tree plantation...
CGCGGCCGCACGTGGCGCGTGGCGATCACGCCGCTTGCCGCCGGGCCATCTGCCGGGATCTTCTCCATCGCCTTCACCAATCCTCGCAACGGCATCGTCGTCGGCGGCGACTACAAAGTCGAGAATACCGCGGTCGACAACGCCGCCTTGACAACCGACGGTGGCGCGACGTGGTCGTTGGTCAAAGGCTTGTCAGGCTTTCGCTCGGTCGTCGTCTATCTCTCGGCGGATGGACGATCCGTCATCGCGGTAGGCCCCTCCGGCAGCGACCTCTCGATGGATGGCGGCAAGACGTGGAAACCAGTCGAGGGACCAGGATTCCACACCTTCAGTATCGCAAAGGGCGGTACCGTCGGCTATGGCGCAGGAGAACGGGGGGCGATCTCGAAGCTGGTCAAACGATGAAGACGAACGACCAACGACTACGTTAGTGCATCATTGCGTACAAGAGTACATTGATGCCGACCGCGTAGCCGTTTGGTGAGAACAAGTAGAAGAACTGCGGATCCTGCGCCTCGCGCTCCCAGGCGTCGGCAATATCCGTGTTGTGCGTCATCAGGACCATCACTCGCCCGCGCGCGTCTGTAATCCCTCTCAGGTGCACTTCCTCGCTGTCGTAGCCAAGCTCCGACGTCTGACCGCCGGATCGGTACCAGTGATTGATCGAGGGAATCTGCGGAATCTTCGGAATCTCGAACATCATCCGGAAGATCGGATGATCTTTCGGCAGATCAACGATCTTGTATTCCTCCTCCGGCAGGATTCGCGCGAGTTCAGCGGCCCAGTAATCGAACGCCTCAGTGCCCCAGAAGTCGTCCGACCATAGGAACCCACCCTTCAACAGATACTGACGGAGTCCGGCGACCTCAGCATCAGTGAAGAATGCCGTGCCAGCATCCTCGATGATGATGAACGGGCACTGAAACAACAGCTCATCGTCCGCTCGCACGACGACGTGATTTGGCGAGCCATCGGGATCGCGGCTGACGCGCGTCTTGGTCAGCTCGGACAGACGGATCATGAAATTCGTGTCTGCGTCGGGATAGTCGGTCCACCAGCCCTGACCACCGTAGGCGGTGCGAACGCGGTTGAAGTAGAGGCGGCAGAAATTGAAGGTGCCGTCGAAGCTGTCGGCAGTGGCAAAGCGCGCCGTGCGACGCGGGCCGCGGTTGAACGGAAAGAAGTCCTGCGCGCTGGCCGTTGCGGCCAGGGCCAGCGCGACGAGGCCTCCGATGATCCGCGGCCGCACGTTCTATTTGTCCGGCGTTCGTCTATCCGGAGTTTTCTCCGGTGCCTTTGGCGCGTCCGGACCCTTCGACAGCGATCGGTAGTATTGCTCGACGACCTTGCGGAACTGCTCCGGCACTTCATCGGATCCCGAGAGCAGAACCTGGCCTTCCTTGGCCTCGAGCTTACGACGGAGATCGTATTCGACGCGCTTCGCGCTGTCGGTGACCTGCGCCTGAAGTCGAGCCAACTCCTCGACGTCCTTGTACACGCGATCGTCGGAGAGCTGCCGCAGATTCCGCAGCAGCGCATCGATTTCTTTCGGATCGATCTTTTCGCCCTGGAGCAGGCGACGCAGCCCTTCCGCTTCACGCGTCCAGCGCTGGGCCTCATTGCGGAACTGGCGGATGTCTTCAGCAGTGAAGTTGCCAGGTCCCGGACGCCGATCGCCCGGACCGCCGGGGCCGTTGAACGGCGCCTGACCGAAACTCAGCCCCTGGCCGTCGCGACCGGTCGTGCGATCGCCGCTCGTGTTGGTGCCGCCCTGACCCTGTTGCTGGCCCTGCTGGCCACCCTGACCTTGCTGGCCCTGTTGCCCCTGCTGGCCGCCTTGTCCCTGCTGTCCCTGTTGACCCTGTTGACCCTGTTGGCCTTGCTGGCCCTGCTGGCCGCGTTGATCTTGGCCCTGCTGGCCCTGTTGGCCCTGCTGGCCGCGCTGACCATCCTGACCTTGCTGATCGCCCTGCTGCTGCCCTTGCTGGCCCTGTTGCCCCTGACGACCCTGCTGACCCTGTTGACCATCACGGCCGGTGCGCTCCCGCATCCGCTGGTCGAGCGACTCCATGCCGCGCGCGAGCTCCCGTGCCTTGTCGAGCGCGCTGTTGGTGGCGTCAGGCTTGCTGCGGCCCAGGGCTGCCGCCGCGTCGGCGAGCTTCTTCTGCATCTCGCTGATGTTGCTGCCGATTTCCTGCTCGAAGTTCGACGCGTCGCTGCCCTGGACCCCGGCGCGGATCATCGATCGCGAATAGCGGATCTTGTCGCGCAGGCGATTCTCACGCATCGAAGTGGATGCTTCGCCCAGCTTACGCGACGTGTCCTTCTCGGTCCGTGCGAGATCTCCCGCGGTCTTATCCACGTGCTTCTCGAGCTCGGCGACTTTGGCCTCGAGCGTATCCTTCCGCTCGCTGAGTTGCTGCACGCGTTCCTGACGTGACGCGCCAGCTGAATCGAGTCCACGCACGCCTTCGGCGATTTGCTGCTGTTCGCGAGCGATCTCTTCCGCCTGACGCAACGCGTCCTTGACATCGCGTTCAGCGCGGCCTGACTGCGCTTGCTGCAGGCGGCGCTGCGCCTCCTGCAGACGATCGAGTGCCGTGGCCGCCTGCGCCGCGCCAGACTGCCCATTCGCAGACGCCTGACGCATCTGGTCGGCTGCCTGTCGCAGTTGACGTGCGCTCTCCGCGAGATCCGAACGGTTTTCTTCACGCGACAGCTGCTCGAGACGACGCGCCGCTTCTTCGACTTGTTCGGCGAGGGCGCGTTGCTGGTTGCCACCGCCGCCGGACTGCTGACCGGCTTGTGCACGACGCTGCTGACGTTGCGCCTCTTGCTCCTGCCGTCGCGCCAGCTCCTTCAGTTTCTCGAGCAACTCGTCGAGCTGCTGATCCGACTGCTGTTGCTGCGCGCGCTGGGCGGTCTCGTACTGATTGGCCATCCGGTCGAGCTCGAGCTCGAACAGATCCGCGAGGTCTTCGGCCATTGCGCTCTGACCACCACCGCCACCGCCTCCCTGCCGGCCCATCTGAACCTGGGTCTCGTACTCCTCCTCCGCCTGCTGCAGGTGTTGCAGCGCCTTCTGTTCTGGCTCGAGAGCGCCCTGCGGGTCAGCCTTCTGCAGCTTCGCCTCGGCGTTCTTCATCTCGGTCACGGCGAGCGGCAGGAGATCGGCGACCTTCTTGAACGACGGATCCTGCTGCACCAGACGGCTGTTCATCCGCGTCAGCAGACCCTCAACCTGATCGCGCAGCTTCGCTTGCGACAGCGCGATGACGGTCGAGTTCTCGCGAACCTTGTCGGCGCTCAGCGTCTTACGATCGCGGTTCACGTTGAACGTCGCCGCGATGATCTGGCGCTGTTGCTGCGAGAGCGCGCCAACCTGGCCGCCACCGCCACCTCCTCCGCCAGCGCCCGCGTCGGACTCGGCGCGCCGGAACTCCTTGCGGAGCGGGCGGATCTGGAGGAAATAGATGTCGCTCGTCTGGCGCTTGCCTCCGTTCGCATCGTTGTCGGCAGCGCGGGCGTAGTACGACACGAAGTCGCCTGGCTTGACGTTCAGCTCCTCGAGATAGAACGTGTGGCCGGCGGTGACTTCTGCAAGGCGGTTCTTGCCGTCGAAGAGACGAATCGACTTCTCCGGCGCACCGTTCACGGAGTAGACGAGATCCAGATCGCGTACGCCGAAATCGTCTTCCGCTCGCGCTTCCACGAGAACCTCTTCGATCGGCGACGCCGTCGTATCTCTCCCCGGCCGCGAGATCGACACCGTTGGCGTTTGATCGGTCAGCACGTCGAGTGTGTATTGCGGTGACGCCGACACGCGCTGGCCCGTCGGCGCATCCAGCTCGAACCGATAGAAGCCGTCCTGATTCGCAACGAAGTCGCCGGTCAACGAACCGTCCGCGGCAACGGCGAGTGGCAGTTTCTGATCGTCGTTGACGAGAATCTGCCCGCCCTTCGCAGTCATGGTCGGCGTGACCTTGACGCGGACCTGCGTCCCCTTCAGCACCGCGAGATCGCCACCATCCTCGATCTTCCGTGGCGGCATCCCGGTATACGCGGGGAAGTGCAGCTCCAGTTCGAGCTTCTGCACGTACGGCAGGTCGACGACCTTCAACGAATAGGTCGGAGACTTGACGCCTTCGGCTTCGACGAAATAGTCGATCGGCGCGGCAAGGTCAAACAGGATCCCCTCGTACTTGTTGGCGTCGGTGTCGCTGCGCACGAGCGGCACGCGCTCGAACGGTGCATCAGCCGACTTGCGAATCATCAATGACGCCTGATCGGCCTCGAACCCGGCCAGCGTCGCGCTGATCGTCTGGTCGACGCCGCGGGGCACACTCGCGTTGCCAGGACTCACATCGATCCGGTACGGGGCAGCCGCTTGCACGCTGCGCGAAATGTTCACGAGCGCGGATAGTCCGTGCCGCAGAAACCCTGGGCCAAGCGAGAACACCGCAATCGCGAGAAGAGCGATCGTGCCAAACGTCGCGGCGTAGCGACGCATCGGCGAGCGCTCGACGTTGCGGCCCCAATCGATCGCTTCGACCTTCTGCACCGCGGATTCGACGAGCTTCGCGACCAGCCGTTCGGAATGCGGCGAGTTGCTCGACTGAGCGAGACGGCTGGCTTCGATCGCGCTGAGGATCTCCGCCTGTAGTGACGGCTCGTGCTCTTCCAGATAGAGCGCAACCTGTTCATCGCTGACGCGCCACAGGAGCGGCCGGACGATGAACCAGCCGAGCAGCGCGGCAAGTGAAGCGGCCATCACGAGCCGGAAGGTGATGATGGAACCGGGCGAGAACCGCCACGATTCGAGGCCCCAGGCCGACAACACGAGCGCGAGCACGCCCAGCCCGAGCACGCCCACGGCTCCGCGCAGCATCAGCTTGTATCGCCACCTCCGGCGAACCTCGTGGATTGCGCTCACCAGATCAGAGGGACTCTCCGGCTGCCGCTGAAGCATGCGCATAGGATTTGGCTCCGTAGTCTAGGTACCAGCTTACACTGTCATCCGGCTCGCGACGATGGATTCAGCGCCCAGCAGGAGCAGCCCGGCAAAGAGCAAATACCACCACACGCGCTGCGCAGATTCCTGCGCTTCGTCACTCGGTGGCGCAGTTTCGCCCGCGGCCTGAGCACCCGCTCGTCCCATCGCCCCCGCAACAATTTCCTGCGGATCCACCTGCGACAAATCCGATTCCGTCAGGTTGACGTTGCTCGCGACCACGATTGGCGCGTCCGACTCTCGGCCCTGGGCGCGGAACTCGTAGAAGCCCTGCTCGGAGAGCTCGAGCACTTCGGGGCCATCGCCGTCGAGCGAGATGCGTTGCCCGCCCGGCGTCAACGCCACGCGTGACACGTCCGAGCCGCGCGTCGGCGCCTGCAATCCGGGATCGACGACGTCGCCGACGGTCCGCCATGGCTTCGGCTCGGTGTAGGCGCCGAGATACCTGATCACGCGGTGCACGAACGGCACGAACACCGGCTTCAACGCGAGATCGCTCCAGTCCGTATCGAGTGTTGACGTCCACATCAACACGCGGCCCGTACCAAGCCGACGCTCCATCAACGCTGCCTGGCCGTCGTCAAACCGTGCGAGCGTCTTGATGTTGGCGGCGGGCGTCACGCTGCGGTAGCCGTAGAAGCGAGCGGACGCGAAGTCGCCGGTACGGGGTCCGCGGAAAACTTCAAACAGAGGATGCCCGTACTCGAGGGCGCCCAGCCTCGCCGCCGGACCACGCGTTCGATCGACCGGAGGGCCAGGAACGCCGGGAAGAATGTCGGCGCTCGCCGGCCACGAGCCGCGTTCCCCAAGCGCGACGAACACGCCGCCACCACCCTCGACAAACGCTTTCAAGCGGTCGGCAGTGTTCTGCGCGATCGGCGCATCGTTCAACATCACGACGTTGGCCCTGGCGAGATCTTCAGCCGCCAGCGAATCCGCCTGACGGCTTGTTACCTCGATCTTCGGCGTTTCGCTCACTGCCAGGGCCCGCATCAAGTACAAGCTGCTGTTGCGCTGCGCGCCAGGGCGCTCGGCAACGAGCACGCGGATCGGCTTCTCAGGAGACACGACGAAGTGAAACACGTTGTCTCGAAGAAGCGCATCGTCGGACAACCGCACCGAGGCACGCACGTTCTGCTCCGCCACCGTCACGGGATCAAACGTTGTCGAGGCCGATCCCTTCGGGGCGATGGTCAAACGCCGCGTCTGGATCCCGCGGCCACCGATCTCGAGACTGATGTCTGCGGATGCTTGCGAATCGCCGTGGTTCACGGCGCCGGTCGTGACCGTGATTCGCTGCTGGTCCTGGAACTCCGTGTGCTGCAAGGTGACCGGAACGATGGCGAGATTCGGTTTCGCGCTGTCGCTGATCATCACCGGCGTAAGAGTGGCGCCATCGGGGAGTCGGACGCCGTCGCTGCCCTGCCAGCCACTGCGCTGGAAATCGCTGATCAGAATCGCCTCGCGCCGTGGGAGCGCCGACTCGCTCAGGATGCTACCCGCCAACTTCAGCGCCGGGCCGTATCGCGTGGCGCCAGCCGCCGGTTCGATACCTGAAAGCGCCGCCTGCAGCCGGCCTTTGTCCGAGGCCGATCGCAGCGCAACTTCCGTGTTGGACGTGAAAAAGACGACCGATGCGCGATCGCGGGCCGTCAACCCGTTGATCGCGCTCTGCGCGGCCGCGAGCGCCTGCGGCCACTTCCCGCCATATCCCATGCTGTACGAACGATCGAGCAGCACGACGATCTCACGCGCCCCGCTCGCGCTCGCTGCGATCTCGGTTCGCCGCAGGAACGGCCGGGCAAATGCCAGCACGATCAACGCGAGCGCTGCCAGCCGCATGAAGAGCAGGAACCAGTGCCGGATCCGCCGCCGCTGCACCGACTGGTACGGAATACGGCGCAGGAACATCAGCGACGGAAACTGGACGACGTTCTTCCGCTCCTTCTGAATCAGGTGCAGGATGACCGGAATCGCCAGACCGGCGAGGCCGACGAGGAAGAGCGGAGCAAGAAAGGTCATCAGGCCAGGCTCATCTCACGCGGGACAGCCGCTCGCGGGTTGACAAATAGCTGAACAACGCGTGGTCGAGCGGTGACGCGGTGCTGAGCATCGTGTAGTCAATGCGGTTCGCCGAAAAACGCTCCCGCAACGCGTTCACGTGCGCCTGGACGAGCTCCTTGTATTGATCGGCCAGCGCATCGGGGACGATGGGAATCTGTTCGCCGCTCTCGAGGTCCTCGAACGCCGACGGTTCGCGGAACGAGAAATCGAGCTCCGCTGGATCGAGCAAGTGAAACACCGCGATGTCGTTGCCGCGGAATCGGAGCGGTCCCACCGCGTCGAGCACTTCGTCCGGCTCCTCATACAGATCCGAGATGAGAATCAGCAGGCCGCGGCGACCGAAGTGCTCGGCGACCTTGTGGAGTGGCGTCCTGAGATTCCCCGGATTCGACGGCGTGACGCGATCCAGCACGTGCAGCACAACGTCCATGTGCTTGGCCGAGGCCGGCACGAATTCCACAACCTGATTGTCGAACGCGACCAGCCCGACACGATCCCGCTGGCGGTGCACCAGATAGGTGAGGCAACCGGCCAGCATCTTGCCGTAATCCAGCTTGGTGATCCCTCGAGAACCGAAGCCCATCGACTTCGACACATCGAGCAGCACGGAAAAGTTCGAGTTCGAGTCCGCCTCGTACTCTTTTATGTAGTACCGGTCCGTGCGCGCGTACAGCTTCCAGTCCACGCGCCGGATGTCATCGCCCGGCACGTACCCGCGATGCTCGGCGAAATCCACCGAGGCTCCGAAATACGGCGAGCGGTGGATGCCGTTGATGAATCCATCCACCACGGCGCGAGCGACGAGCTCGAGGTTCCCGATCCGTGCGAGCACGATCGGGTCCACGAACCGGGCGCCGGGGATTGCTGTTTGATCCATGTCAGCTTCCAGCTACCAGCTTCCAGCTACATCCCAGATCGCGGGACGGCGACCGATTCAAGCAAGCGATCGATGAGCGTATCGCTCGTGATCCCTTCCGACTGCGCGTGGAAGTTGGTCAGCACGCGATGGCGCAACACCGGATGCGCGAGCGCGCGGATGTCGTCAAAGCTAACGTGATAGCGGCCGCTCGTGATGGCGCGCGCTTTGGCGCCAAGCACCAGGTACTGCGCGGCGCGAACGCTGGCGCCAAACGCCGCCCATTTCTTGATCTGTTCAGGCGCAGAGGGCGACTTGGGCCGGCTGGAGCGAACCAAAGTCAGCGCGTAGCGCATGACAGGCTCCGCTACAGGCACACGCCGCACGAGTCGCTGGAAGGCAATCAGATCCTGCCCGCTGACAGGCCGCTCGAACTGCGGCTCGAGGATCGCCGTCGTCGTGCGCACGACCTCGTACTCCTCGTCTTCGGGCGGATGGTCGATGACGATGTGGAACATGAAGCGATCGAGCTGGGCTTCGGGAAGCGGGTAGGTGCCTTCGAGCTCGATCGGGTTCTGGGTGGCAAACACGTAGAACGGCTCTTCGAGCTGATACGTCCGGCCCTGAATCGTGACGCGATGCTCCTGCATCGCCTCGAGCAATGCGGACTGCGTCTTGGGCGGTGTGCGGTTGATCTCGTCGGCGAGGACGATGTTGGCGAAGATCGGCCCGGGTGCGAACACCATCTGCCGGCGGCCGGTGGTGGTGTCTTCCTGAATGATGTCAGTACCGGTGATGTCCGACGGCATCAGGTCGGGCGTGAACTGAATGCGCGAAAACTTCAGCTCCAGGACGCGCGCCAGCGTGTGGATCAGCAGCGTCTTCGCCAGGCCCGGCACGCCAACGATCAGGCTGTTTCCGCCAACGAAGAGCGACAGCAGCACTTGCTGGACGGTGTCAGCCTGCCCGATGATCAACTTCTGCAGCTCCGCGATGATCTGATCGCGGCCATGTTTCATCCGGTCGGCCAACGCCACGTCATCAGGGGACTCGATATCGACAACTTGCTGCGCCACTCGCTCCACCACGGTGCCTCACTTTCAATGTAGTGTCCGGCTTTAGCCGGACCAGCAACGGTCCGCCTAAAGGCGGACACTACAGGTCCTCAGTGCATCAGTCCATAAATGAAATAGTTCACGCCGTACTTGTAGGCTTCGTTCGTCAGATCGACCATTCTCAGGCCGGTGTCCGAGTACTCCCAGTACTCCCCGAGATCCTGATTGTGTCCGGCAATCGCCAGCACCCGCTTGTTCGGATCGTTGTCCTCGAACATGCCGAAATAGGTTTCCTTCCCGTACTCGCCGAAATCGAAATTCTTGATCTCGAAGAACGAATTGAAGATGCGATGACCGTGCTCGAGCTCCACCCATTTCAACTCCGGCAGCGCGCGCTTCATCTGCGCCTCGAGGTTGTACCAGTCGTCCATGCGGAAGTCGTCGAAGATGATGAAGCCACCCTTGAGCAGGTATTCGCGGAGCCCCTTCGCCTCCGCGTCCGACATCGTCCAGTACCCCGGTTCCGACATGTACGCGATCGGATAGTCGAAGAGGCCGGGATCGTCGAGCTTCAGGACGTTCGACGCATCGGTACGCGGCGAGGTGAGCGTCAGCTCCTTCAAGATCTTCATCAGGTGGATGTCCGACGTCGGGTAATCGTGCGCCCACGGCAGCTCGCCACGGCTGCCGCGCATCCGGCCGAACGCGCCGGTGAAGCCAACGTCGAAGCGAACGCGGACGAAGACGACGCGACCGTCGTAGTCGACGTTGCCAGAGTACGAGCTGGCTTGTGCTTCTTCCGCACCGTCCCGACGCTCCCGTCCGAGCGCGGGAATCCCCGGAGTGGCAACGGCCACCAGCAGGAGAACGGCAAGCGCAATTCTCAATTTCATGGCTTCAACGCCCGTTATTTCTTCTCGAGTTCCCGAATCTGGCGAGTCTTGAGCGCGAGATCCGTGGCCAACTTCTCGAGTTCGCCTGTATATCGCTCCGGCGGCATGCTGCCTTTCAACAGCTTCAGAGCCTCGATGCGCCGCTCGAGATCCCGGCGTTCGACGTACAGCGCTCGCAACTTTGGATCCTCCGGCAGCGGATCGGCAGCAGCCGTGCTGCCGAGCGCAAGCACCGCGGCGACCTTCCCTTGCTTGCCATCGGGCGACGGATCCGGCACGCCTTCAGTGCCGCTGTCGTTGAGGAGCGCATGCTCGGTCAGCATGATGCCCTCACGCTCGTACGCGGTCGCCACCTCTCGCTTGGCATAGGTGAACGCTTCGAGCACGGAAACGCGCCGGTTCTTGTCAGTGTCGGCGTCAGCCCCCGCCAACGCGTCGACGAAATAGCCGCCGAACAGCGTCGCGAACCGCTCCGTTCCGTTGCGCGTGGCGGTGACAATCGTTCGTCCAGGCCCGGCGAGCGCCTGGATGAACGGGCCACTTGCGCTAGCGGTATTCGCAAACACCAGATGCCGCGACTTGATGCCCTTGAGCAGCGGCTCGAAATCAGCAGGCGTCAGATCGGGACCGGGCAGATTGAACTTCGCGACTTTTCCATCGAACGTCCCGTGACCGATCAGCACGATAAACACGACATCGTCTTCACCAGCCGTCTTGAGCTTGTCGAACGCCTTGAGAACTTCTTCCTTGGTCGAACGTCCCGTGATTCGCTTCGGATCGACCTCGGGCTTCTCCGACAGGTAGATCGGATTGGCCACGCCCAACTTGGCAGACGCATCGAACAGCGTCGCACCCCATCGCTGGAATAGCTCGGCGTGTTCAGGCTCACCCGCCAGCCCAACGATCACCGCCAGATGCGCCGATTGTGCATAGCCCGGCGCCGCAAGCGCCAACAGCGCCACGAGTCCGATGGCCACGCGTCCAATGACCCCTATCATCTCCGTTAACTCTTAATCTCCGTTCTGCCTTCTGCCTTCTGCCTTCTGCCTTCTTTAAGCCAAACCCACGGCACGCCGATACGCCCACTCGGCCCCGGTCAGCGCCACGAGCAAGAGCAGCACAATCGGCATGTGCCATAGATCGCGCTCTTCGATGGTCGTCACGCCGCGGCCGGTGTACTTCAGGTCTTCTGGCAGTGCGTTCAAGGTTTCAGGCGTGTAGAACTTCCCACCCGTGTCCTCGGCAATCCGGCGGAGCCGCGCTTCGTGCATGGTGGCGTCGAAGTACTCCGCGTCCCCGGGAGCGGCGCGAACATGCGTTCCGCCGACTCCAATCGGTTTGCCGGCGCGCGCCGCCTCGACGCGTGCCGAATACATGCCCTGCTCGCTCGTCACGAATGTGCCGCGGTACTGACCGTTCCGCTCGCCGGTCCACTGCATCGGCACGTCGACGACCGAGCCGCCCGGGGTCGTGATCTTGCCGGTCACCTGCGCGTCGTTGAGCTCGACGAACGTGTCGTCGACGACGTCGGCGAGAACCGTCACGGGCTCGCCGGCCTCGACGCGCTCCGCGGTCGTGTGCACCTCGACCGGTCCGGGCACGCCATCGACGAGCCACCTGAGTAGCTGGCGCCAGATGTTCTCGTGCGTCATGTCCTCGAGGGACATGCTCGCGTGCATCTGCCAGCGCCAGGAATCAAGCACGGTGAACGCCAGCGCCTTGCCGCGGCCGTATCGTTGAAACGCGAGAACCGGTTGCGTGCCTCGGCGTTCGTCGGTGCCGGTGAGAAGGACCGTGGCACCCGGCTTGACGGCTTTGACACCGTTCGCGCTGATCAGAGCCGGCAGCTCGCTCCACCGATTCAGCGATGCCGCTTCGGTGGCCGCGATCTGCGAAAGCGCATGCCCTTCCCCGGCTCGCGTCGGGCGTACCTTGAGGCGTGAAATGTTCCAGCTGTCCGCAGCACGCGCCACGCGCTCGAGGACCACCGGCAGCGCATCCGCGACCGGCGTGCCGGCATACCCACCTTCCGAAAACGACCGCGCGCCGCCGAGCATCAGCAGGCCACCCCCACGGCGCTCGACGAACTCTGCAATCATCCGCAGCTGGTCTCCGGTGAATGCGCCGGCCTCGATGCTCCCGAGGATCAAGCCGCGGTAGCTGAACAACTCATCGCGCGTGCGCGGAAATCCACCGGCAAGCTGTTCGGCGTTGTCGAGAATCAGACGGTAGTACTTGTTGTCGGCCGTGCGCACCAGCGTGATGACTTGCAGGTTCTTGTCTTCGTCGACGGCACGGTGCAGGAACTTCTGCTCGGGCCGCGGCTCGCCCTCGAAGTAGAGGATCTTCTCGGTGCGGTCGTACACGTCCACGAGAGCGTCGCGCTGATTGTTCTGCGTGACGAGCTCGCCCACGCGGGGAGAAATCCGGAACCGAAACACACGCGGTCCGGCGTCCGACGCGGTGAAGCGGACGCGCACCGCTGCCGGTTCGCCATCGATCGGCAACTTCAGCTCCTGCGAGCCAACGATGCGACCATCGTCTTCAACATCGAGCGTGACGGTTTCACCCGCGTAGCCCGTTTGCGTGACCAGGGCGTCGACCATCAGCGACGTGCCTTTCAGCGCCGTCGTTGGTGTCGAGACACGATCGATTTGGACGTCCTTCGTCAGCGTCTCGCGGCCGAGCCCGACAGTGAAGACAGGCACGTCGGCTGCTTTCATCGCGAGCAAGGCTTCCGAGAGCTCGGCGTCGGTCGTGTCCGCGCCGTCGCTGACCACGACAAGGCCGGCGAGCGGCAGCCCCGCGAGCTCCTGGCGCGCACCGTCGAGCGCTGCGCCGATCTTCGTTTGCGCACCGCCGAAGGTCAGGTCGGAAGGCGCCGCCAGCCGCTGAGCCATTGACGAGAACCGGAATGTTCGCAGCACGAACCGGCTCGACAGGGTCTTCAACAGTGGCGCTTCGGATCCGACGAAGTTCTGTTTGACAAACGCGCTGCGCGGCTGACCCTCGACGTCCGCGATCTGCATGCTTCGCGAATCGTCGATCAGCACGCCGAGGAAGTTCTGCTGCGGGACCGCCGCCTTGACGACGAGAACGGGGCGGAAAAGACAGAACAACACGAGGAGCAACGTGGCGAGGCGGAGCGCCATCAAGGCCGCCCGGTGCCGCGCGTCACTCCGCGTGCGCGCAGCGTGGTAGGTCAGAATCGTGATCGCGATTGCGACCGCCACCACCACCGCCGCCACGTACGATCCCGTGGTCGGCGCGAGGCGGAAGTCTCCCTGTTGGAAGACAACCGGTCGGTAATTGAAAAACAGCCGGAAGATCGCATCGAGCACGCCTGTCCCCCGTGGCGCTCATTGAGCTGGTCAACCTAGCTCGGGCGCGCCTTTTTCAGCGCGAGCATCGGCTAGACAGGCCCAGGCGTGGATTGTATAACTGCCCGCGGCGAGGCCCCGAGACCAAACCCTGAATGTCGTACTAATATCACTAATAGCGGACACCACTGCGAAGTGGTTTCCTAGTAGGACGACAGCAAGGCCCCAGTAGCTTCACCAGCTGTGACGAAACTCAGCTAGCGGCGGTTCAGCGCCTGAGCGGCACAACCTGGAAGGTCTGCGGTTCGCCGATGGGCGTGACGACGTCGCCGGTCAGCTTTCCAAGCGTCGCGCGGTAGCGTCCTGGAGCTGCCAGCGGGGCTTCGGGCCCACCGCGGCCACCAAACGTCGGCGGCGGTTCATCCTGCTCTTCTGCCTCGGCTTGTGCCAAGCTACCGCGGCCACCACGGCCGCCCTGCCCGGCAGGCGTCTCGCCGCGCAGATTCCACGCAATTCGATAGAGCCCCGGCGTCGTTTGCAGATCGAGACGGCGGAATGGCTTGCCGGTGTCGTCAGCAATCGTCAAAACCAGCTTCGTGTCCGCGGCAGGTGCCTGGCCCACGTGATACGTGAATACCGCGCCGTACGGCGGATTGGGCGTGCTGGTATTGCCCCATGCTGCCTGCTGATGACTCAGCTCGTTGAACCGGTACGCATCGCGCAGCGGAAACAATCGCGCCTCTTCCGTCAACGTTTGAGGCGTAAGCGCTCGCAGCGCCGAGTAATCGTCGAGGATGTACGCGCCGCGGCCGAACGTTCCGACCACGAGATCGCTCTCGCGTCGCTGAATGTGCACGTCGCGCGCCTGCGTCGTCGGAATGCCACCCTTGAGCTGCGTCCATCGACTACCGCCGTCAACGGTGAACCAGACGCCGAACTCCATTCCGGCAAAGAGCAGATTGCCGTTGATGTGATCCTGCACGATGGACCACGCGCCGGAGCGCTGCGGCAGGTTCCCCGCGACCGACGTCCACGTCTTGCCGCGATCGGCGCTCTTATAGATGTAGGGCTTGTAATCGCCGCGCTGGTAGTTGTTGAACGTCGCGAAGACGGTGCTCACGTCGCGCGGCGACGCGAAGACATCGGTGACGAACGTGTACTCCGGCAACCCCGGCAGGCTTCCGGCCTTCGTCCAGGTCTTGCCGCCGTCCTCAGTCACCTGCAGCAGCCCGTCGTGCGTGCCGACGTAGATCAGCCCTTCAAGCAGAGGCGATTCGTCCAGAACGGTGATCGTGCTGAGCTGCGTCGTGGCCTGGTTGAATGCGACCGAGTTCGCCGGCCACACCTTGCCCATAATCGGAATCTGCGCCGGATCGAGATTTCTCGTGAGGTCGCCGCTGATCGCGGTCCACGTCTCTCCGCGATCGTCGCTTCGATACACGCGCTCGCCGGCGACGTAAACGCGCCTCGCAGAGTGCGGGCTGACGAACAGCGGTGTGTCCCAATGCCAGCGGCCCGTTGCGCCTCGTCCGCCGCGGCCACCCTGACCGCCGGCCGCCTGCGGGAAGATCTGCTGGTTCAACCGCTGCCGCATGTTCAGGCGCTCGCCCGTGAGGAGGTTGAGCCTCGAGAAGTTCCCCTCTTGTGATTCCGCGTAGACGATGTTGGGATCCTCGGGATCGCTGCGTGTCTGGAATCCGTCGCCGCCCCCGACGTTGTACCAATCGCTCGTCCGAATCCCGGCGCGGCCGTTGAGCGTTCGCGACGGTCCGCAAATCGATCCGTTGTCTTGCATTCCGCCGCACACGTTGTAGAAGGGCGTGGCGTTGTCGGTGCTCACCCGATAGAACTGCGACAGCGGCAGATTCGTGAAGTGCCGCCACGTCTTCATGCTGTCGTAGGTCTCGTAGAGCCCGCCGTCGTTGCCGATCAAGATGTGGTTCTTGTCGGTTGGATCGAAAACGATGTCGTGATGATCGACGTGCACGCCCTGCATCGGTACGGCCGACCAGGTCTTCCCACCGTCCGTGCTGCGCCACATTTGCGTTTGCGGCGACCAGATAGTTTCCGGATCGTGACCGTCCACGATGATCTCGTTGTAGTAGCCGGGATCGCCGCCGCGGTAACAGTCGTCGGCCGGCGCCTGACCGCGCCCACCTGCTGGCTGGGCGCTCTCGGTCGGCGGCGTTGCAGCCGCACTCGCGGGCGGAGTCGCCGGCGCTGTTGCTGTGAGAGGTCCGCACGCCGCAGGCGCCGCGGGAGCGGGAGCACCTTCACGCCCGCCGCCACGTCCGCCGCCGCCGCGTCCGCCAACGCTGCGCCCGATACGCACCCAAGTCGCGCCTGCATCATCCGATCGGAAGAACCCGCCCTGTCCGAGCTGCGCAGTGACGAGCGCATAGACCGTGTTTGGGTTTTTCCAATTCATGCCGAGGCCGATTCTGCCGATTTCAACCGTAGGTAGGCCTTTCGTGAGCTTCGTCCACTTCACGCCGCCGTCGATGCTCTTGTAGAGACCGCTTTCCGGACCACCACCGATGAGCTGTCCGACGGCTCGACGACGTTGGTACGCCGCTGCGTAGAGGACGCTCGGATTTCGCGGATCCATGACGACGTCGGTGACACCGGTGTCGGGGCTGACGGTGAGCACTGCCTTCCACGTCTTGCCGCCATCGGTCGTCTTGTAGAGGCCGCGATCACCACCGGCACTCCACAGTGGACCGATGGCAGTGACGTAGACGACGTTCGAGTCGCGTGGATCGATCAGGATGTTCTGGATGTGCTCGGAGTTCTCGAGACCCATTCGCGTCCACGTCGCGCCGGCATCAACGGACTTGTAGATGCCGTCGCCGAAACTGACGCTGCGCTGGTTGTTGTTCTCGCCGGTCCCGAGCCACACCACCTTCGAGTCTTTTGGATCGACGACGACAGCGCCGAGCGAATATGAGCCGTAGGTCTCGAAGATGGGCGTCCAGGTGTTGCCGCGGTTATCGGTCTTCCACAGGTTGCCGGCGCTCGCGGCCACATACCAGACGTTCGAGTTCTTCGGATCGACCGCAATGTCTGATAACCGGCCGGTCGTCAGGCTCGGTCCAATGCTTCGGAACTCGAGGTTGCGCAACGTGTCCGGCGTCAGGCGATCGTTGCCGTTCTGGCCGAACGCCACTGCCGTCATTGCTACTACACAAATCCACGTCCAGACGGGTCTCATCGCCTGCTCCGAGAAAGAAGTGATTGGAAAAACGAGTTCGCTACCGAACGTGGCCGTGCGACGGATCGTTCTTGTGCGCTTCGTAGTGCTGCCGCAGCAAGTCTTTTCCGTAATCGTTGCCGTTTGGCGTGCGCACGACCGAGTGCACGTGAATTCGGCCCGGGACTTTCGGTCCCGGGAGCGCAACCGGCGTCTGATGGTCGAACTCAATCAGGATCACCGGGCTGTGAATCCGGTAGTAGAAGACGGCGTCAGCGCCGGTGCCGCCGATCCACGCAAAGTAGGTATCGCCAATATGCTTTCGTACTTCTTCCATCCGCACCTTGGCGTGCCCTTCGGCCATGTTGCCGACGTACTCGCCAACGAGATCGAGCAGCTGCTTGCGTTGCGCCTCGGTCAGCTCCGACGCGCGCACACCGGCATAGTCGATCACCAGGTTGTCGCGAAACGCTTGCGCCTGGGCGTTGTTCGCGGTCTTTTCGGCTTGAAGCGTCGCCTTCTTCTGCTGCTCGGGTGTCAGCGCCTGCATGAAGGCGAGGCCCTTGTCCTGCTCGGCTTGGAGGACGACCGTGCCGGCATACTTTCCGGCGTCGGCCCGTATCGGCTCCGAGCCCATGAACGCCGGCGTCATCACGACCTGATCGCCCAGCACGAAGTAGTTGATGATGAGATGATGCCCATCCAGCTGCCAGCCCCACGGCGCGGTGGCCGACGGCTCACCCATCACGGTTACGTTGTACAGCCCCTCGCCGTACTCCTCGTACCGCTTGGTCATCTCGGCGATAGTCTCGTTGAGACGCATGATGTTGCGCGACTGTTCGAGCCCCTTCGCACTCAGACTGGCCTTGAGCAGATTGAACCCGCTCTCACGCTGCGCCTCGGTCATCTCCTTGAACGACATGCCCTGACGGGTGTAGCGGTGGACGTTGTTCCACATCCGCCATTCGATATCGTCGGCTTTGAAGACCGTCTTCGCGCGCTGCTCGGGCGTCAGCGCCGCCAGGAATTTGTTGGCTGCTTCCCGAACCGGCGCGGTCGACACTTTTGTGGAGCGAATCGGAAAAAGTCCCGGCGTCACGGTGCCGTTTGTGGTGATGCCCTTGAACGGCTCTTTCAGGGCGTCCTGCCCTTGCGGCGGACCCTGGGGCGGCCCCTGCGCAGCGACGGCGGCGACAACCGGAATGGCCGAGAGCCAGAGCGCAACGCGTAGTCGGGATCGAAGCTGCATAGGCGGATAATACTTCACACTTCAAACTTCACACTTCAGACTTTGATGAAGGCCCGAATCGCCGCGATCTGCCTGCTGCTTGCCATCATTCATACCTGGCCGCTCGTCACCGCGCCAGGGACGCTCGCGCGCAACGACAACGCCGATGCCGAGTTGAACGAATGGATTTTGGCGTGGGTGGCGCACCAGCTTCCGCGGGCGCCGACGCGGCTCTTCGACGGCAACATGTTCTATCCCGAACGCGACACGCTCGCGTACTCGGAGCCGCTGATCGTACCGGCGCTCATGGGCGCGCCGCTCCACTGGCTTGGAGCTTCGCCGGTCGTCGTCTTCAATGTCGTACTTATTCTGGGATTTGCGCTCACCGCGTGGGCAGGATACGCGTTGGTGTACGAATGGACCGGAGACACCGCCGCAGGGCTCCTGACCGGCTCGATGTTCGCCTTCAACACGCATACGTTGACCCGGCTCGCGCACGTGCAGGGCGTCCATGCGTGGGGATTGCCGCTGGCATTGCTCGCGGCGGATCGACTGGTCGTCCACGCCCGCTGGCGCGACGCGGTCCTGCTTGCGTTTGCGATGGCCGGAATGGCCTACACGTCGGGCTATCTCGTCGTGTTCGGTGCCATCCTGGTGGCCGTCGTTGTCGTGACGAGGATCCCCGATTGGTGGGCCCGTTCGGTACGCGTGGCTACGTTGTTCGCGACAGCAACCGTCGCGGCCGGGATCGCGATTCTTCCGGTCTACCTGCCGTATCGCCGCCTGTCGCTGACGATGGGCATGAAGCGGCCGCTCGAGGCTGTGACCGAGTTCTCGGCATCACTGAGCGGATATCTGGCGACCGCCGGACGCATCCACTATTCAACCTGGAGTTCCAGATTTCTCGGAAACCCAGTAGACCTGTTCTTTCCGGGCTTCATCGTTCTGATACTCGCCGCGCTTGCCATCTATTGGGCATTCAAGACGGAAGGCAGATCGCACAAGGCAGAAGGCAGATGGCACAAGGCAGAGGTGCTGAATCGCCGCCGCGTCGTGATGCTGCTGGTCCTGGCGCTGACAGGCTTCGTGCTGTCGCTCGGCTTGCGGACGCCGGTGTACGGCTGGGTCTACCACCTGTTTCCGCCGATGCAAGGGCTGCGGGCCGCCGCGCGGTTCGGCAACCTGTTCCTCCTCGGCATGGCTGCCCTCGCGGGGATTGGGCTCGCCGCAGCGCGACCGCGTTTTCCGGCACGACACGCTGGCCTGATTGCCGCTGCGCTGGTCGCACTCGCAAATCTCGAGTCGCTGCGAGCACCGATTGGCTACACGCGGTTCGAAGGCATCCCGGCTATCTACTCAATTCTGGCGAAGGAACCCGGCCGCGTCCTCCTCGTCGAAGTCCCGTTCTGGCCACCGCAAGCCGCGTTCGAGCAGGCTGAGTACGTCTTGAACTCCACCGCGCACTGGCGGCCCATGCTGAACGGCTACAGCGGCTACTTGCCGCAGTCGTATCGGAAGAACTCGCAGACCTTCTGGTTCTTTCCGCAGGAGCACGCCATCCAGGCGATGCGGCAAGCGGGCGCCACCCACGTGATCATTCATCCGAAAGGCTTCGGGCACGAGGCTGACGCGATGTGGCAGGCCGTCGCGGCGAGCCCGTACCTCGAGCGAATTGCGGTCACCCCAGGGGGACCGGCTTTATACAGAATCAAGTAAGGCGGAAGGCAGAAGGCAGAAGGCAGAAGGCAAACAGAGTGATATTCAAAACGCTAGAGACGGATCAAGAGATTGGCAATGCGTTTCCGTTGATGTCGTCGCTGCGCGATCGGGTTCGAGGCGAGACGTTCGTTGACGAAATCCGCCGCCAGCAACGGGACGGCTATGAGTTGATCGGCGGGTTCGACGATGGGCGGCTGGTGACGCTGGCGGGGATCAGACGCAGCCACACGCTCTCGCGCGGCGAGCACTTGTTCGTTGACGATCTCGTGACCGACGAATCCGTCCGCGGGCATGGATACGGTCGCGAGATGATGGACTGGCTGTCTGCCCGCGCGCGCACGGAACGCATTCCCCGCATTTACCTCGACAGCCGCAGCACCGCACGAGGGTTCTACGAACGAATCGGCTTTACCTTCCTGACGGCGATTCCGTGCTGGATCGACGTCACCCCGTCGGCCGAGACGTAGTCCCCGTCGAGCCAAACCCGCCGCGCGAGACCGCTTCGAGCTCGGTGACTTCCTCCCACGCCACGCGCGGCGCCGGCAACAGGATGCCCTGCGCGATTCGCTCGCCGGCCGCGACGAGGACGGGCTTGTTGGTGACGTTGATGACTGGAACCTTGATCTCGTCCGACGGCCCGCAGTAATCCGAATCGACCACGCCGACGCCGTTGGCGACCATCAACCCGCGTTTGAGCGGCGTGCTGCTCCGCGCGAAAACGCCGAGAAACATGCCTGTCGGCACTTCGATGACGAGCCCCGTCGGCACGAGCTTGACCTCACCTGGCGCAAACGTGGTGTCTTCGCAAGCGGCGAGATCGAACGCCGCCGAACCGCTCGTCGCATACTGCGGGAGCGGAACGTCGGGGCGGAGGCGGTGGATGCGGACTGGTAGCATGTCGGAAGTCCGGGAGTTCGGAAGACCGGAGGTCCGGAAGAGCGAAGTTCGGACTCCCGAGCTTCCGGTCTTCCGGACTTCCGGCACGTTACTTGTCCTGCGCCGTCGCCGTCGCCGCCGGCACTTTCGGCTTGAACAGATCGCTGACGTCGCGGCGCCCGCGCTCGAGGTACGGCACGCCCTTCTCCATCCACTGCGGCGTTGGCTTGCCAAGCAGGAAATGATCGAAGAACTCGTCCTGATGCACGGTCCAGTGCTTCTGGTTGTCGCGTTGGCGAAGGCCGTGCAGCTCGCCGTTGTAGACGAACATGTAGGCCTCTTTGCCCAACCGGCGCATCGCCGAGAAGAATTCGATCCCCTGATACCACGGCACGGCGTCATCTTCGTCGTTGTGGATTGAGAGATACGGCGTCCGCACTTTCTCGACCCAGAAAATCGGCGAGTTCTCGATGAACTGCAGCGGCGCATCCCACGGCGGCTGGCCGATACGGCTCTGGGTCTTCTCGTACTGGAACGCGCGCGACATGCCGGTGCCCCAGCGGATCCCGCCGTACGCGCTCACCATGTTCGAAACCGACGCGCCAGCCTGCACCGCGGCAAACATGTTCGTGCGCGTGATCAGGTGCGTGATCTGATAACCACCCCACGAGTGGCCTTGGATCCCGATGCGCTTCGGATCGATGAATCCTTGCGCAACGACGGTGTTGACCGCCGGGATGACGCACTTCTCGGCGCTCTCGCCAGGGTAGCCGGTGTCGTAGGTGATGTCGGGCATCAGCACGACATAGCCGTTGCTCACGTAGCGGGTGACGTTGATGCTGGTGCCCGGTGCCGGCGCGCGATAGTTGTGCAGCCCTTC
>Ga0075418_10002503_pt1 | contig 21086 bp, 15 predicted proteins | sample SoiMetdeltSBSDD2_FD_81776 | JGI IMG/M metagenome (GOLD analysis project Ga0075418, IMG submission 81776) | Bulk soil microbial communities from a Populus tree surrounding site in Tennessee, USA - Soil MetaG P. deltoides SBSDD2 | ecosystem: Environmental > Terrestrial > Soil > Tree plantation...
CGGACTCGGCCCGGGTAGCGCCTCGATCACCCTCGCCTGCGCGCGCATGAGACCGAAGGGGAGGTGGAGTTTCGCCCGCCGCTTGCCGAGCACCGAAGCGATCCGCGAGTAGAGCTCATCCCACGTGAGAATGTCCGGCCCGCCGATCTCGAACGTCTGCCCGGCCGCCCCCGGCAGGTCGATGGACTTGGCGAAGTAGGCCGCCACGTCGTCCACCCAGATCGGCTGGATGAGCTGCGTCCCGCCACCGATCACCGGCGTAACGGGCGAGTACCGCACGAGGCGGACGAACGTGGGCAACACGCCGCCGTCGCGGCCGAACACGAAGCTTGGACGGAAGATCGTGTGCTCGAAAGCCGCCGCCTGCACCGCCTGTTCCATGTCCCACTTGGCGCGGTAGTACGGGGTCAGCTCGCGCGTCGCCTCGGTCGTCCCGAGCGCGCTCATCAGCACGAATCGCGCCACGCCCGCCTGCTCCGCCGCCTGGACGAGATCGGCCGTGCCCCGGGTCATGACCCGCTCGAAATCCTCGGGCTTCCCGGTGATGATCGCGACCAGGTGGATGACCGCCTCGCAGCCTTCGAGAGCCCGCTTCACGCTGTCGGCGTCGGTCACGTCTCCCTGGACGAGCTCGCAGCCCCAGGCGCGCAGCTGACCGGCTCCCTCGGGACGTCGCACCAGCGCGCGAACGGTCCGGTCCTCGGTGCGGAGCGCGTGCACGATCCGCGAGCCCACAAAACCCGTCCCGCCGGTGACCAGGATCACTGTCGCGATTCTACGAGGCCTTCAGCCCATTCCCGCCGCCGGGGGCGGTGCGCCTTTCGATTATCCGTATGTCTTCACGATCTGTTGGTCGACCTGAGCTAGTTCCGGCATGCATACTTCTCAATCCCTATGAGGGACGAGCTCTCGTACGAGGCTCGCCGGGCTTTGAGGGCGCGACGTGAGCGCCGCCGCAAGATGGTTCGACGGCGACGGTTCGTAGCACTCGGGATCCTGATCTTGGTAGCCGCGGCGATCTCCTCGATGGTGGCTGCGCTGGCGGGTGGAACCTCACAGCCGCGCGGCCTCGCGAGCGCTGCCCGCCATGAGAAGAAGGCCGCCGCCCCGCTCTTCCGCCCGCGACCCAACGAGATCCGCGGTGTCCACGTGACCATGGCGCTGGCGGCCATCCCCGGGAAGCTCGAGAGCTACCTGCGGCTGCGCAACCATGGGCTGAACGCGCTCGAGCTCGACATAAAGGACGAGAGCGGTGAGGTCGCGTTCGACAATCCGTCCGTGCCGCTCGCGCGCAGCATCGGCGCCGCGCACACCTACTACGACCCGTACGAGGTCGTTCGCAAGGTGCACGCGAAGCACGTCTACCTGATCGGGCGCGTCGTCGTGTTCGAGGACCCAGTTCTCGCCGAGAAGATGCCGAGCTACGCGCTCGAGAATCCCGACGGCACGGTCTGGCACAACTCGATCGGGCTCGGCTGGACGAACATGTACGACACTCGCGTCTGGAAGTACGTGACCGATCTAGGGCTGGCCGCGGCGAAGGCGGGCTTCGACGAAATCCAGTTCGACTACGTCCGCTTCCCCAGCGACGGCGACGTCTGGAACATCCAGTACCCGCACAAGGTGAACGAGAAGAAGGGGATCACGATCGGGCGCTTCGCGAAGTACGCGAGTCACCGCCTGCACCCGGCTGGAGTGCGGGTCGGCGCCGACCTCTTCGGGCTCGCGGCCAACCACAACCTCGGGATCGGGCAGGTTCCGAGGAAGATCGCGCGCTATGTCGACACGATCTCGCCGATGGCGTACCCGTCCCACTACACGCCGGGGCAGTACAACATCTCGAACCCTGACGCCTCTCCGGGCGCCGTCGTCTTCAACACGCTCAAGGACTTCCGCCGCTCGCTGCGCGGCCGCAAGGCAGCGCTCGTCCCCTGGCTCCAGGACTTCTCGCTCGGCCGCACCTACACCTTCGCCGACGTGAAGGCCCAGGTCGACGCAGCGCGGAACATGAGCACCGCCGGCTTCCTGCTCTGGAACCCGGAGGGCATCTACACCAAGAACGCCCTGCGGCCCGGCCCGCAGTACTAGGAGGGTTTGGCGAAATACGGCGGGTGCCGCCGGGGAGTACCGCTCGGCGCGAGGCTGCGTCCTCAGTCGCGTCCGTATTGCACGCATACGCACGCTCCCTGCGTCCTTGCCTCGCACCAATCGGACGCACCCCGACGGCGCGCAGCATTCCGCCAATCCCTCCTAGGGCGCGAGCCGTTCCACCAACCAGCCCGGCTCCCGGGGCCTGTAGCGGAGCCGGTCGTGAAGCCGGCTGTCGCGATGCTGCCAGAACTCGATCAGATCCGGGCGCAGGCGGAACCCTCCCCAGTGGTCGGGGCGCGGGACGTTCTCTCCGTACGCCGCGGCGGCGTCGTCGTACTGTGCTTCCAGGGAGTCGCGATCGGGGATCACCTCACTCTGCCTCGAGGCCCATGCGCCGTAGCGACTCTCCAGCGGACGGGTGTCGAAGTACGAGTCCGAGACCGCCGCGTCGAGCCGCTCGACCTCCCCCTCGACGCGCACCTGGCGGCCCAGCGCCGGCCAGTAGAAGACGAGCGCGGCGCGTGGGTTCTCCGCGAGCTCACGGCCTTTGCGGCTCTCGTATCCGGTGAAGAAGACGAACCCGGCGGGGCCGTGCTCCTTGAGCAGGACCATGCGCGCCGAGGGGCGGCCGTCGGGGGTCGCGGTGGCGAGCGTCATGGTCTCCGGCACCTCCGCGCCGGCGGCCCTTGCCTCCTCGAACCAGGATGCGAACTGCGTGAACGGGTCGTCCGCCACGTCGCTCTCGCGCAGCGGCCGCACCCCCGATTCGTCTTCCGTCACGTTCGATATCTTCACGCGGATGGCGATTACGCGCACAATCGATATTCGGACGGACATCCCCGGCCCACGCTCGAAAGAGATCCTCGAGCGCAAGGAGCGCGTCGTCGCGGAGCCGCTTTCGATCTACCTCCCCGTCGTGATCGCCGAGGGTCGCGGCGCAACGATCACCGACGTCGACGGCAACACCTTCATCGACTTCACGGGCGGCGTGGGCTGCCTCAACGTCGGGCACTCGCACCCGCGCGTGGTCGCCGCGGCGCAGGAGCAGCTCGCGCGCTTCAGCCACACCGACTTCACCATCGTCCCGTATGAGATCTACGTCGAGCTGGCCGAGCGGCTGATCGAGCTCACCCCGATCCAGGGCGAGGCGCGCGCCGCCTTCTTCAACGCGGGGACAGAGGCGGTCGAGAACGCGATCAAGTTCGCACGCTCCTACACGAAGCGGGAAGGGGTCATCTGCTTCGAAGGTGCGTTCCATGGGCGCACGCTGCTCGCAATGACCATGACCTCGAAGACGCATCCGTACAAGGCAGGTCTCGGACCGTTCGCGCCGGAGGTCTACCGCGTACCGTTCCCGCATTCCTACCGAGGCCCGAGCGCCCAGGAGGCGCTCGCGGCGCTCGAGCGGGCGCTGATTACGCAGGTCGCGCCGGAGAACGTCGCCGCCATCGTGATCGAGCCGGTGCTCGGCGAGGGCGGATTCGTGGTGGCGCCGCCGGAGTATCTCGCAGGCGTGCGCCGGCTCTGCGACGAGCACGGGATCGTGTTCGTGGTGGATGAGGTGCAGACCGGCTTCGGGCGCACGGGGAAGATGTGGGCTATCGAGCACGCTGGCGTCGAGCCCGATCTGATGACAATGGCCAAGTCGATCGCCGCCGGACTTCCGCTCTCCGCCGTAGTTGGCCGCGCTGCGATCATGGACGCTCCGCCCGACTCGGCCATCGGCGGCACGTACGTCGGCAACCCGGTGGCGCAGGCGGCCGCGGTCGCCGTCCTCGACGTCTTCGCCGACGAGAGGCTGGTGGAGCGCGGAGCCGCCCTCGGCGAGCAGATCCGTTCGCGCATGGAGTCGTGGCAGGAGCAATACCCGGGACTCGGTGACGTCCGCGGCCTGGGGATGATGCTTGCGCTCGAGTTCGTGCGCGATCCGGCCACGAAGGAGCCCGCACCGGAGCTGGCCACGGCGGTGGTCGAGGAGGCCGCCCAGCGCGGTCTGCTCCTCCTCAAGTCGGGCATCTATTCGAACTGCATCCGGGTGCTGGCGCCGATCGTGATCGCGGACGCGGAGCTCGACGAGGCGCTCGAGGTCTGGGAAGACGCACTGTCAAACGTGCTTCAGTAGTCGTCTGTAGGGAAAATATCCCGCCGTGGTCGGCGAAGTCATTGCTGGGCGATACGAGCTCGAGGAGCTCGTCGGAGTCGGCGGGATGTCGAACGTCTACCGCGCCCACGATCAGCTCCTGGAACGGATGGTCGCGCTCAAGGTCCTGCACGACCGTTACTCGAACGACGACGAGTATGTCGAGCGCTTCCGGCGCGAGGCGCGCGCCGCCGCGCGCCTGAGCCATCCCGGCATCGTGCACGTGATCGATCGGGGAGAGCAGGACGGGCACCAGTTCATCGTCTTCGAGCACGTCCCCGGCGAGACGCTCAAGCAGCTCATCGACCGTGAGGGACCGCTGCCGGTCGACTTTGCGCTCGAGCTCGCGCTCCAGATCGGGCAGGCGCTCTCGTTCGCCCACGAGCGTGGGTTGATCCACCGAGACGTCAAGCCGCAGAACGTCCTGCTGAACGGCGACGGCCGTGCCAAGGTGACCGACTTCGGGATCGCGCGGATGGTCGACGTCGACGGTACGACCGGCTCGATCGTCGGGACGAGCCACTACATCTCGCCGGAGCAGGCCAAAGGCGAGCGGGCAGACACCCAGAGTGACGTCTACGGTCTGGGTGCTGTCCTGTACGAGCTGCTGAGCGGCCAGGTGCCTTTCCCCGGGGACAACTTCGTGGCCGTCGCGATGCGTCACGTGAACGACCCGCTGCCGAGCCTGCTGGAGAAGCGCCCGGAGCTACCGCTCCGCCTGGTGGCGGCGGTCGAACGTGCCCTCGAAAAGAATCCGGCCCAGCGCTTCCCTTCGATGACCGCGTTCGTGGACGAGCTCGAGGCGTGCCGGGAGCAGCTACAGAGCGGCGGCGACGAGCAGGCGACGCAGATCATCCGCGGACCGGTCGCGGCCGAAGGCGTGACCATGATCCGACGGCCCGAGCCGCAGAAGCGCCGACTTTATGCCTGGCCGCTCGTGCTGACGCTCACCGGGCTCGCGCTCGGTGCGATCGCGGCCGGGATCTTTTTCTTCGGCGACGTCACGAGCACTGGAACATCCGGTTCCGGCGGTCCGATCCGCCTGCGTGCGGTCGCGACGTACGACCCATACGGCGACCAGACCGAGCACGACGACATGGTCGAGAACTCGGTCGACGGCGATCGGACGACCTACTGGCAGACCGAGAGCTATTTCAACCTTCATGCGCTGAAACAAGGTGTCGGGATCGTGTTCGACGCCGGCCGCCGCGTCTCGCCGGAGGAGATCGTAGTGCGGGCTTCCGGAACCGATCTGACCGCTCGCATCCAGACCGGGTCGTCGCCCACGGCGGTTATGCACATCGCCTCACAGACGCGCCCTGTCGACGGAACCACGACGTTCGACATCGTCCAGGGCGTGCCCGCGCGGTACTTCATGCTCTGGATCACGCAGGTGATCGGCCGGGCGCTCGTGTACGAGGTGAAGGCGCGCTGACCTGTGTTTCGTGCGGCTCCGCGGCGGAGATTTCCGGCCGGCGCATGCGCAGCAATCCCGCGGGGTTGAGGCGACTTTGCTCGACCCAACTGAAGAAGCGGCTCAATAACGGAGCCGCGCGCGCCGTTCGTGGCGCTCGAGGGCCAGCTGAACCAAGCGGTCGAGCAGCTCCGGGTAGGAGATGCCGGACTTCTCGAACAGCTTCGCGTACACGCTCGTGGCCGTAAAGCCCGGGATGGTGTTGAGCTCGTTCACAACGACTTCGCCGCTCTCGCGCACGAAGAAGTCGACGCGCGCCATTCCCTCGCACTCGCTCGCGACGAACGAGCGCACCGCCAGCTCCTGCACCCGCGCGATCGCCTCCGGCGAGATGCGCGGCGGGACGATGAGGTCCATCCCGCCCTCCTCGTACTTGGCCGAGAAGTCGTACCAATCCGCGCCGTCGAAGCCGTGCGCGTCGATCTCGCCCGGAAGCGACGCGATCGGGTTGCGGTTGCCGAGCACGCTGCACTCGACTTCGACGCCCGGGACGAACTCCTCGATGAGCACTTTCTCGTCGTGCCTGAAGGCGACGGCGACTGCCTCGTCGAGCTCTTCGGGAGAGAACGCCTTCGAGATTCCCACCGATGAGCCGAGCCGCGCCGGCTTGACGAAGACCGGGTATCCGTACGGATTCTCGATCGTGTCGCCCTCGCGCACCGTGACGTTTCGCGTGACCGGAATGTCGTGGTCGCGCATGACCGACTTGAACAGGTCCTTGTCCATGCACAGCGCCGACGCGGCGACGCCCGCGCCGACGTAGGGCACATCGGCGAGCTCGAGCAGGCCCTGAACCGTCCCGTCCTCGCCGAAGGGGCCGTGCAGGATCGGGAAGACCACATCCACGCCCGCCAGCGTGGCTGGAACGGACGCCGTCGGAACGGGCAGCGTCTCCGCGGGACGCCCTTCGGTAAGTGACCGCTGTTGCCCTTCAGGAAGTGAACGCTGCTCCTCACCGCCCAGCTGCCATAGGCCCTGCCGGTCGATCGCGACGGTCACGGCCTCGTACTTCTCCGGATCGAGTGACTCCAGCACCGAACGGGCCGAGGCGAGCGAGATCTCGTGCTCGCTCGAGCGGCCGCCCATGACGACAGCGACTCGGACACGACCGTTCGGAGAGCTCACGGCGTGATTGTCTCGGTCGTCTCGGTCGTGGTCGGGGTCGTTTCGGTCGTCGGGGTCGGGGTCGTCGGGGTCGTCTCGGTCGTGGGGGCGACCAGCACTCCGACGACGATCGTGATCGTCGAGCCGATGGTGGCCTGCTTGCCGCCGCTCGGCGACTGACTGAGCACGACCCCGTCCTGCGCGGGATCGGACGTGTTCCGTTCCTGCACGGAGACCTGGAAGCCGGCGGAGCGAAGGGTCGCGGTGGCCGTGTCTTGGTCGAGGTCGATGACGTCGGGCACGGCGGTCGTCGACGGCCCTTCGGAGACGTTGAGCGTCACGGTCGACCCCTTTGGCTGCGCGCTGTTCGCTGCTGGGGATTGCGCGACGACCGTCTCGGCCGGCTGGCTGGAGGGCACGTTCCTCCGGCGGACGGCGAATCCGAGACTCTGCAGCTCGGCGGAGGCGTCGCTGAACGACCTCCCGACCTCGTTCGGGACACCCACGGGTTGCGGGCCGGTCGCAATGTTGATCCGAACCACGGTGTCCGCGTCGACGAGCGAGTCCGCGCTCGGGCTCTGCGCGACCACCGTGCCTTCCGGCTGATCGTTCGGGACCGTGTGCGCGTCGGCCTGTAAGCCCTTGGACTGGAGTAACGACTCGGCCTCCGATTGCGACATCCCGACCACGCTCGGCACGGTGACCTGCGGCGGGCCCTCGGAGACGACGATCGTGACCTTGTTCCCCTGCGGTATCTGCTCGCCCGGCCCGGGGTTCTGCTGGATCACCTTGCCCTCGGGGACGTCGCTGCTGGGCTGGCGGACGATCTTGTGCCCCAGCCCGGCCTCGTTGAGCTTGTTGATCGCGAGCGCCTCGGTGATCCCTTCCACCAGCGGGACGTGGACGAAGGTCGGGCCGTCATGCTCGACCGCGGGCCGGACGAGGAACCAGACGAGGGCGGCGATGCCGGCCAGTGCCACCACGCCGACGAGCCAGGGCCAGCGTGGGCGCCTTCGCACCGGCGGCGGATACCTGCCTGGGGGCGGACGGTACGCGCCGGTGGTGACGACGGGTGCCTTGCGCACAGCGGTCGTGTCGATGCCGGATCCCGCCAGCACGGCCGTGGCGGCGTCGGCTGTCGCGTCGCTCACGCGAAAGCCCTGCTCGATTCGCGCCAACTCCGCGTCCATCTCCTCGGCGCTCTGGTAGCGCTCGGCCGGGTCCTTCGCAAGTGCGCGGACAACCGCGAGATCGAGGCCACGCGGAACGTCGGGACGCTTCTTCGACGGCGGCTCGGGGACGGCAGACAGGTGCTTCATCGCGATCTCCACCGGGGTGTCACCCGTGAACGGCACGGAGCCGGTGAGCAGCTCGTACAGGAGGACTCCCGCCGAGTAGATGTCCGAGCGCTGGTCGACCGGTGCTCCGCGCGCCTGCTCGGGCGAGAGGTACTGCGCCGTGCCGATGATCGAGCCCGCCTCGGTCATCTGGCTCGCTTCCGAGCGAGCGATCCCGAAGTCCGTCACCTTCACGTGGCCGCCGGAGTCGACGAGGACGTTGTGCGGCTTGATGTCCCGGTGGACGAGTCCGTACTTGTGCGCGAACGAGAGCGCCGACAGCACCTGACGCGTGTACCCGATGGCGATCTTGATCGGCGGCGTGCCGAAGCGAACGAGCAGCTCCTTGAGCGTCCGTCCGTCGACGTACTCCATCGCGATGTAGTAGGTGCCCTCCGCCTCGCCGCGGTCGTAGACCGAGACGATGTTCGGATGGGAGAGGGAAGCGGCGTTCTTGGCCTCGCGGCGGAAGCGTTCGACGAACTGCTCGTCAGCCGCGTGGCGGTCGTCGAGGATCTTGATCGCGACGCTGCGCCCCAGCTCCTGGTCCTCTGCCAGGTACACGTTGGCCATCCCGCCGGTCCCCAGCTTGCGGACGATGCGGTAGCGCCCGTCGAAAAGGGTGTCGATCAGGGTGTCGGTTACGGCCATGTGCGCAGTCTCACCAAAAGGTTAGGGCCTACTGAGGAGGGCCTCCATCACAGTCTTCGCGATCGGAGCGGCTGTCGTTCCGCCGAAGCCCGTCTGGTTCTGCAGGACGACCGCGACCGCGACGCGCGGATCGTCGGCGGGGGCGAATGCGATGAACCAGGTCGTGTTGATCCCGCTGTTGCCGGTCTCGGCCGTACCCGTCTTGCCGGCCACCGGAACCCCGGCGATCTGCGCGGCCGTTCCCGTTCCCCCGGTCACGACCGCCTGCATCATGGAGTTCAGCTCCGCGGCCGTCTGTGGCTTGATCGCTCGGCTGGCCACCTTGGGAATCGTGCGGGTCACGAGCGAACCGTTCGGCTGCTCGATGCGGTCGACGACGTAGGGCCGCATCACCACGCCGCGGTTGGCCACGCCGGCGGAAACCATCGCCATCTGCAGCGGCGTGACCAGCATCCGCTCCTGCCCGAATGCCAGCCGTCCCGGGTCGACCTGGGAGAAGTTCTGCGGATAGAACAAGCGCCCCTTGTTGTAGAGCCCGCTCGGTGAGCGCTCGTTGCTCGGCGTCTCGAGCGGTGGATCCTGGTAGAAGCCGAAGCGCTTCGAATAATCGAGGAGCACCTTGGCGCCGAGCCGGATCCCGATCTTGCAGAAGACCGAGTTGACCGAGTGCTCGAGGGCGGTGAACAGGCTCAAGGTGCCGAACTGCTCCGGGCTCTCGGGGTCACCCGCGTTCCGCACGCGCTTGCCGTACTCGATGCAGTAGCCGGGGTCATAGAACTGCGACTCGGGCGTGTAGATGCCGGTGTCGAGGGCGGCCGCTGCGGTGATGACCTTGAAGCTCGACCCCGGCGGGTAGAGGCCGGCCGTCGTGCGATTGACGAGCGGCGAGGGCGGGCGGCAGTTCGCGCGGATCCTGTTCACCGACGGCAGGAAGTGCGATGTGTCGGCCAGGTTGAGGTCGTACGTCGGGCTGGATGCGAGCACGAGCACCTTGCCCGTCCGTGGATCGAGGGCGGCGACCGCACCGCACTGGGTGCCGAGCGCGCCCTGCGCGATGCGCTGCGCGCCCGGGTCGACGGTCAGCAAGACGTTGTTCCCGGTGATGGTCACGCCCTGCAACCGGTCGAGAGACGTTCGCAGCACGGTGTTCAGGTTCGTGTTGGTGCCCGTGAGGTAGTCGTTGAGCGACTGCTCGAGGCCCGTCCGGTTTCGCACCTGGGTGGAGTAGCCGATCGTCTGGGCCAGCATCCCGCGGTTGGGGTATTTGCGGAAGTACAGCGTCTGGCCCTTGACCCTCCTACGCACGTTCGTCGCGTACAAGGTCTTGGCGTGCGAGCCGAGGATCTTCCCGCGCCTGATCGTGAACTGCGCGACGCGCTGGATGGCGTTGTCCTGCTTGTCGGCCAGGCTGCTTGCGGCCCAGACCTGCCAGTAGGTCGTTCCCAGGATGAGTGCGACCATCAACACCAAGGCGAACGTCGCGACGCGCGTGACCTGACGGTTCATTCCGCGCCCCTGAGCGCGTTCGCGCGATTCGAGATCAGCATGAGCAGGGCGAGCAGCACGAAGTTGGAGATGACGCTCGACCCCCCGTAGCTGACGAAGGGGAGGGTGATCCCGGTCAGCGGGATGATGCGGAGGATTCCGCCGACGATGATGAACGTCTGCAGCGCGAAGCCGAAGGTGAGGCCGACGGCGAGCAGCTTGGAGAATCCGTCACTCGCGAGCAGCGAGATCCGAAAGCCGCGCATGACGAACAGCATGTAGACGAGCACGAGCGCCGAGATGCCGATGAGGCCGATCTCCTGGGCAAGCGCGGAGTAGATGAAGTCGGTGTTCAGGAACGGGATCAGGTTGTCCCCGCCCGTGGTCGAGAACGTCCCCTTGCCGAGGCCCGTTCCGCCGTAGCCGCCGTTCGCGATCGAGTACAGCGATTTCGTGATCTGGTAGCCGGCGCAGTCCTGCCGCAGCTCGAGCTTGCCGTTGAGCGCGCAGTAGACGGGATGGTCGGTCCACGGGTGGAGCCAGACCGTGACGCGTTGCTGCACGCGAGACACGAACGTCCACGCGACGGCGGATCCGGCGAGGAAGAGCGCAGCGCCGATCCCCACGAAGAGGAGCCGCGACGTGGCGATGTACAGCATCGCCAGGAAGATTCCGAAGAACAGGAGCGCGCTCCCGAGGTCTCCCGTCTCGACGAGGACGAGCATTGCGCCGCCCCAGATAACGAGCAGCGGGCCGAAGTCCTTCAGCCGGCCCTGAGCCAGCACCTCGCGCTTCTGGCGCAGGTAGCCCGCCAGGAAGATGATGAGCATGATCTTGGCCAGCTCGCCGGGCTGGAACTGGAGCGGGCCGAACTTGACCCACAGGCGCGCGCCGTTGATCGTCGCGCCGATGCCGGGCAACGCCGGCAACGCGAGCAGCACGACCGCCCCGACGCCGAACAGGTAGCGGTAGTTCTCCAGCCGCCGGTAGTCATGCCGCAGGAGGAAAAGCGTGGCCGCGAAGACGGCGACGCCGACCACGACCCACATCCCCTGGCGGAACGCGTCGGTCGGCTCGAGCCGGTAGATCTCGGTGAGACCCACGGCGGTGAGCAGGCCCGCCGTCGGTAGGAGGTAGGGATCGGCGTGGGGCACGGTCCAGCGGGCGACCAGATGGGCCAGCAGGTACAGCCCCAGGAACACGCCGGCGTAGGAGAGCGAGGCGGTCGAGATCACCGACTGCCTGGCGATGTAGACGCTCGCGAATCCGACCGCGGTGAGAGCCCCGACCCCGATGAGGGTCACGAGCTCTCGGTTACGACTGCTTATGGCGGGATCTCCTCTTCATACCGGCGGATCGCATTTCGCGCGGAGCTGAAGCCGCGCAGGTCGTGGTCGAACAAATGTTGCCTCTCGCGCTGGGTCAGCTGCCCGGCAACCACGCGGCTGACGTAGACAGTGCGGTAGAGGTGTACGCCGGCGATGTCGTAGGGAAGCCCCTGATAGACGGCGATATGGCCGTCCTCCTGCGCGCCGACGAAGTGCGACTGGGAGAGGCCGAACAGGCCGAGGCCGACGATGGCGAGGAGGATGACGAGCGCCGCGATCCAGTAGATCCTGGCCCGACTCTTCCGTGGCGGCTCGTGGTCGACGACCGGCTCGGGGACATCCCCGTCCTCGGACCAATCGTCCGGCTTGGCGGCGATGACGGGAATGCCGTCGAGGCCGGAGAGCGTGTCCTCGTCGTCTTCAGCGTCCTCGTCCACCGGGGCGGCGGCATCCTCCGTGCGCTCGCCGGCCTCGCCGATCTCGAAGAGGAGGACGGTGATGTTGTCCTCGCCGCCGCCGCGGTTCGCGGCCTTGACCAGCTCCTGCGCGGCCTTCCGGAGGTTGGTGCGGCGCTTCTGGAGGATCTCCTCGATCGCCTTGTCCTCGACCATCGCCGTTAAACCGTCGGAGCAGAGCAGGAAGACGTCGCCGTCCTGCGTCTCGACGGTGAACGCGTCCACGTCGACATCCGAGTCGGTTCCCAGCGCGCGCGTGATCACCGAGCGCTGCGGATGGGACTCGGCCTCCTCCTCCGAGAGCTTGCCGGCGCGGGTCAGCTCGGCGACGAGCGAATGATCCTCGGTGATCTGCTCGAGCTCTCCAGCGCGAAGGAGGTAGGCGCGCGAGTCGCCGACGTGGCCGAGGGAGACGTGTCCTTCCTCGACGACCGCCAGCGTGAGCGTCGTCCCCATTCCCGAAAGGGAGGCATCCTCGCTGGCGCGCTCGAACACACGCCGATTGGCCTCCTGTATGAGGGCGACGACGCGCTTCTCACCCGTCTCCGGGCCGTCCGCGTGCTCCTGGAGGGCGCTCGCCGCGAGGTCCGACGCGACCTCACCGGCCTGTGCGCCTCCCATCCCGTCCGCGATCGCGAACAGCGGTGGCTCGCAGACGTAAGAGTCCTCGTTGTGGCGCCGCTTCCGCCCGGTGTCGCTGACGCTGACGACTTGACCCAGATTCATCGTTCGAACCGAAAATCCGTTTCGCCGATTTTGACGATGTCGCCGGGCTCAAGTCGCTTCGGGCGCTGGAGCTTCACTCCGTTGACATACGTCCCGTTCGTGGAGCCGACGTCCTCGAGCCACACCCCGTCCCCGCGCGGATCCAATCGGGCGTGTTCCGCCGACGCAAAACGGTCGCCGGGAAGCGGGACGTCGTTGACGCCGTCACGGCCGATCGTGAGTGCCTCCGAGTCGAGCGCCACCTCGCTCCGCTCGTCGAGCGCCGGGCTCTTCACCACCACCAGGCGGCCGATTTTCCTCGATGCGGCCAGCCTGAGCTCGCGCGCCTGTTCGGGTGTCAGCAGCATGCTGTCGTCCGCGGCCATCTGGGGCTCCTGCACCTCGCGGCGCGCGGTGCGGACGATACGCCAGATGAACAGGTAGAGCAGGACGAGGAACGCGATCTTGAGCGCAAGGAGGACCTCTTCGATCTCGACCGAGCCGGCGCCGATCACGGGAGCTGGAAAACGAGCTCAGTGGATCCGAGGAGGATCGTGTCGCCGTCCTGGAGCCGCGCCCGTCTCGCCCGCCGTCCGTTCACTTCTGTGCCGTTCGTCGAGTCGAGGTCGACGACGTAGAAGGATGACCCTTCCTGACGCACCTCCGCGTGCTTCCGCGACACGTTCGGGTCAGCCAGCCGGATGTCGCACTCACGCGAGCGGCCGATGACCAGGCGCCCCCGCTCGAGAGGATATTCGGCGGCACCGGCGCGGACGATCGCCGGCGGCGCTTCAGGGACGGCCGTAGCCACGGGCGCCGGGGCGGGCTCCGGCTCGGGCTCGGGCTCGGGGCGGTAGATCATGGTCGCGCCGGCCTGGGCCTGCGACTTCGGCTCGCCGGGCTCACGCTTCCGGGGCTCGCGCTGCACCATCCGCGTCGCGATCCCGAACTCGCCGATGGAGAGGTCCGCATCGGTCTCCATCGACACCATGGGCGGCGACAGCAGCTCGTACTCCTCGCGCCTGGCGTGCTGGCCCAGGTAGTCCTGCAGCTCGCCGATCAGCGCTTCCTCGTACCCCTCGAACTGGTCGCGGTCGGTGGGCGCCAGGTAGACCGTGTACTCGTTCGGGACGTAGACACGCGAGACCGAGACGGTGCGGTGGTCGTCCATCTCCTTCGCCAGCTTGCGCGCGAGCTCCACTGGCTGGACGTGGGCGCGAAACGCCCGTCCGAAGACACCTTCGAACAGGCCCTCGATCTTTTGCTCGATTGCGCGCAGAACGGTCAACTGGACCTCGCCTCGGACGGCAGCTCCGGAGCGCTCAGTCTAGTTGCTGCACAGGCCGCGAAAGCATCGGACGGGCGCGTGGAAGCCACCTCGAACGGGTCTGCCAGAGGACGAGCGCGACGCACGTGGCCCACGTGGTGAGGACGGCGGGAACCGGGTTGGCATGCGGCGCGACGAGCACCGTGGCGGCGATCGCCGCGGCACCGTAGGTCGCGATTCCCCAGATCCCCTTGCGCCGCGCGTACGGCAGGAGCACGGCTGCCCCGGCTAGCGCGAGTGCCTCGAGCGCAACAGCCGGGTGTGCGGAAAGAACGTGTCGCACCGAGGTGAACACGGCCAGCGGGCTGCGCTGGCCGTCGAGGCCGAGCGAGCCGACGTTGCCGGAACCGAAGGGAAGACCGGATCCAGTGAGTCCGGCGACGAGCGCGGCCGTCAGCACGCCCGTCGCGGCGTGCAGTGCCCGGCGCCAGGCTATCTGGAGCGGCTGAAGCGCCAGCGGGAGCAGCCCGAGTAGGGACAGCGGCGCCAGCAGCGGCCCGAGGACGAAGGCGAACGCGGCGCGCGGCTCGCGCAGGTGGAGCAGGAACCAGATGGCCGCGACGAGCGCGTACAGGAACGCAAGTCCGAGCCCCGTGTTCCCGAGCGGGAACACGGGCACGATCAGCGCCAGCGCCAGCCCACCACGCGGGCTGATGAAGGTCAGCGCTCCCGCCACCGCCGCGAGCGCGAACGGCCAGCCCGTGGGATAGAAGGACAACGCGCCGGCCGCCCAGCCCGCGAAGAGTGCCGCCATGAGGGCGGGCATGATGCGCGCGAGCGGCTGAGGCGCGAGCGGCTTGGGCGCCGGGTCCTTGGTGGACTGCCGCGTCCGCCGCGCGAGCCGGAGCATCTTCGCCAGCTCGGCCGCGGAGGGGCGCTGCATCGGATCGAGATGGAGCGCATAGCTCACGGCGGCGACGAGCGGCTTGGGCAGGTCGGGCCGGGCCCTCGCCAGCGAGGGGGCTCCCGCCTCGATCTTCTTCGATGTCGCGAGCAGCGAGGGCGCCCAGAAGGGATGGCGTCCAGCGAGCGCTTCCCACAGCATCACGCCCACCGACCACACGTCGCTGGCCGGCGATGCCGCGTCCCCGCGCAGGCGCTCCGGGGAGATGTACGCGAGGGTGCCGGGAACATCGCCAACGGCGGTCAGGGTCTCGGCCTCGGCGAAGCGGGCCAGCCCGAAGTCCAGGAGCCGGATCGAGATCTCGGGCCCGTCCTCCAGCAGCACGTTCGCGGGCTTGACGTCGCGGTGGATGATCCCCTTCCCGTGCGCGTGCGCGAGGCCCTCCAGAATCTGCGCGGTGGCTTCGATCGCGCCCGCGTCCGTGAGCTTCCCCGCGCGGGTCCTCTCGCGCATGGTCGAGCCGGCGATGTACTCGTACGCGATGTAGACATGCCGACCGTCGCTTGCCTGCGCGTAGATGCGCTGGCAGCGCGGATGCCGGAGCTTAGCGGCGGCGCCCGCCTCCCGTTCCGCGCGCTGGCCGGTCTTTCCCTCGCGCGGGACGATTTTGAGCGCAACGTCGAGGCCGGTTCGCTCGTCGCGTGCGAGCCAGACGGAGCCCGAGCTTCCCCCGCCGAGTGGTTTGACCGGCCGATACCGGCCGAGGATCAGCTCGCGGGAGGAAAGGGCGACGTTGGCGCGGGCCATCCGATCTCACCGTTGGCTGCGCACGCTCAAACTCCTTTACACGCCGCACCAGGGGTTACAGTGAATCGGGCCGAGAGGGCCCACATCTATGACCGAACGAGACGACGACCTCGATTTCGAGTTCTTCGAAGACGAGCCCTCCACACAGGAGGCGACCGTCGCCCCGCCGCGCATCCGGCGGGTCCCGCGTCCGCCGACGCCGCCGAGGCCTCCTGCCGGCATAACGCCGCTCCTGCGGCTCGTCGGATTGATTGCGGTCGCGATCCTGATCATCGTCTTGCTCGTGTTCTGGATTCAGAGCTGCCGCGGCTCGAGCAAGCGCAGCTCGTTCCAGAGCTATATGACGCAGGTGTCGGACGTTGCCTCCTCGTCGTCGAAGATCGGCCAGGACTTCAGCCGACTCCTCGCGACGCCCGGCGTGGATCAGCAGGAGCTCGAGTCGAGGCTGAACGGGTACGCGCAGCGGCAGCAGCAGATCGTGGCGAGCACGCAGGCGATCAGCCCGCCCGGACAACTGCGTGACGAGCAGCGTTCCGCGGTCGAGGCGATGCAGTTTCGCGTCAGCGGGCTGCGCGGCCTCGAGGATGCGTTTCGCCGGACGGCCGACTTCACCAGCGCGGACGAGGCCGCGACCCTGCTGGCGGCGCAGAGTCAGCGTCTGCTGACCAGCGACATCCTCTGGGACGACCTCTTCAAAGACCCCTCCACAGGAGTGCTCAAGGCAGAGGGGGTCACCGGGGTGAGCGTCCCGTCCTCCAAGTTCCTCATCTCGCCCGACTTCGCCAGCACGGCCGCGATGAAGTCGATCTGGGAGCGGCTGCAGGGTGCGTCGGGCGGGACGCCGACCGGCGTGCACGGGACGGGAATCGAGTCGGTCAAAGTGTTGCCCGACGGGCAGCAGCTTTCGCAGGACACCGAGACAACCGTTAAGGTGACGCAGGATCTGGCCTTCGAGGTCGCCGTCAAGGACACCGGTGACAACGAAGAGGTGCAGGTCGAGGTCGACCTGACCATCCAGAGGTCGCCGACCCCGATCAAGAAGACCGAGACGATCGATCTCATCAGCCCGGGTGAGACGAAGACGGTGACCTTCCGCGACCTCGGCTCGCCGCCGTTCGACAAGACGACCGTCAAGGTCGACGTCGTCCCGGTGCCCGGCGAGGAGAACACCTCGAACAACAGCTACGAATACCCGGTGATCTTCACCCTGCCATGAGCGTGTCCAGCTCGACTGCGGCCTGGATTGCAATCGGGGCTGCGTGCGTCGCACTGGTCGCGCTCGGGCTGGTCGCATGGGGGCTACTTCGCATCCGCCGGGTGCGTAGTGCCCAGCATGTCCTCCTGGGAGGAGGGAAGGCCGACCTGGTCGACTTCGCGGTCTCTCTCCAGGCGCGCATCGACGACCTGCACCGGGCCGTGGACGAGGTCGCGGCGGGGCTGAGCCGCGTCGACCAGCGGATCGACGGCAGCGTCGGCAAGACCTCGATCGTGCGCTACGACGCCTACAAGGACACCGGCGGCCACCAGTCTGCGTCCCTCGCGCTGCTGGATAGTGGGCGAACCGGGATCGTGGTCAGCGCCATCCAAGGACGCGACTACGCGCGCATCTACATGAAGGAGCTCGATCGCGGCCGGGCGTCGGTCGCGCTGTCCCCGGAGGAGCTGGAGGCTGTCGAACGGGCGATGGCTCGGTAATGCCGCTGCGCTAGATTTTCCTCGCCATGCAGCAGGTTCTCGTCCTGAATGCGAGTTTCGAGCCGCTGAACGTCACCACCGTTCGCCGCGCGCACGTGCTCGTCTTCAAGGGCAAGGCCGAAGTGCTGGAAGAGCTGAAGCAGCCGCTCCGGTCGGCGAGCGATACCTATCCCTGGCCGCACGTGATCCGCCTCGTCTCGTACGTGCGGGTCCCGCGCGCCGTCCAGCGGAAGATCTCGCGGCGCGCGCTGTTCGCCCGCGACAACTGGCGCTGCGTCTACTGCGGGACGTCGGCCGGGCGGCTGACGCTCGACCACGTGGTTCCGCGGAGCCGCGGGGGCGACTCCGTCTGGGAGAACGTGGTCACTTCTTGCGCGCCCTGCAACTTACGGAAGGGGAACCGGCTTCCCGAAGAGGTTGCGATGCAGCTGCCGCACCTGCCGAGGCCTCCAACGCCGGTGCTCTTCATCCGCCTCGCCTCCCCCAAGATCCCGGACGGCTGGCAGCCTTACCTCGCCGCCTTCGGCGCCGCGGCCTGATCTCGTAGCCCCCGCTTTGACCGGAATAGGTCTCCTGGCCTATTGCGCGTTTTGCCGGGAAGGCGTAGCCTCGCTCTAGACGTGGCCAGGTTTTTGTACCGGCTCGGGTTAGCGATCGCCCGGCACAAGTGGGTGGTCCTCAGCCTCTGGCTCGTTGCAGTCGTCGGTGGCGTGCTCGTGTTCAAGCTCGTCGGGGACAACACGAGCAACGACCTGCGGCTTCCGGGCACGGACAGCCAGAAGGCGACCGACCTACTCACGAAAAAGTTCCCGCCGCAGCAGAACGGCTCGAGCCCGGTGGTCTTCTACGCGAAGTCGAGCAAGGTCACTTCGAAGCAGAACAAGCAGGCGATCGTCACCTCGTACAAGGCCATCAAGAAGCTGCCGCACGTCTATAGCGCGACGAGCCCCTTCAGTCAGGCGGGTGAAAAGTCGGAAATCAGCAAGGACAAGCACACGGCCTTTATCTCCGTGATCCTGAGCGTCGGCTCGGCGGACCTGACCGACGAGATCGCGAACTCGGTCCTGGACGCGGCGGCACCGGGCAAGGCCGCCGGGATGCAGGTCGCGGTGGGCGGCCCGATCGGGTCGGAGCTCTCCGAGCCGCACACCGAGAGCAGCGAGATCATCGGTCTCGTCGCCGCGATGATCATCCTCGCCTTCACCTTTGGCACCTTCGTGGCGATGGGGATGCCGATCCTGTCGGCCATCGCCGGCCTCATCTGCGGGCTGGCCATCATCATGGTCTTCGGCCACGTGGCGACCGTGCCGACGATCGTTCCGACGCTCGCGACGATGATCGGGCTCGGCGTCGGGATCGACTACGCGCTCTTCATGGTGTCGCGCTATCGCGCGAACCGAAAGGACGGCATGGAGTTGGAGGAAGCCATCGGGCGCGCGCTAGCGACCGCGGGAACCGCGATCTGCTTCGCGGGCGGAACGGTCGTCATCGCCTTGGTCACGCTGCTCATCACCGGCATTCCACTCGTGACGACGCTCGGGTACACCTCTGCGTTCGCGGTGATCACGGCCGTCCTCGCCGCGCTGACGTTCCTCCCGGCGGTGCTCTCCCTGCTCGGCGATCACATCGAGTCGGCGCGCGTGCCGTCGTTCATGCGGCCCAAGCCGAAGGAGCCCGGGCGCGGATTCTGGGCCGCTTGGTCGCGTTTCGTCACCGGGCATCCATGGATGGCGATGGGCGCAGCGTCGATCATCCTCGTACCCCTGATCATCCCTGTGACCTCGCTCAAGCTCGGGCAGGAGGACATCGCTGCGACGCCCAAGGACACCCAGGAGCGCCAGGCGTACGACCTCATGACCCGGGGGTTCGGCCCCGGCTACAACGGCCCGCTGTTGGTGGCGGTCTCACTGCATCCGAAGGCGAAGACGAGCAACACGTTCTTCACCAAGAAGAAGCAGGCAGAGAACCTCCAGACCCAGCTGAAGAGCGAGCAGAAGAGCGGAAACAAGCAGAAGAAGCAGCTCCAGCAAGGGCAGCAGAGCGTGGAGCAGCAGCAGGCTTCACTCGAGAAGCAGCAGAAGCAGCTGGAGGACCAGCAGAAGCAGCTGGAGTCGGATGCCAACCAGCTGCAGGCCGAACAGAAGCAGCTCGTCGCTCAGAAGAACAGCATCACCAAGGAACAGAACGCGCTCCTGAAGCAGTCGAAGGACCTCGAGACGCAGGCGAAGTCGCTGAGCTCACAGGCGGCCACGACGGGGAAGGAAGCTGCGCAGGACGCACAGGCGCTCGCCAAGACCGAGGCGAGTATCCGCGCCGTCGAGAAGAAGCTGGCGAAGACCAAGAATCCCGAGAAGCAGCAGCAGCTCGAGGCGCAGCTCGATCAGCTGCTCAAGACCGAGCAACAACAGCAGGACGCCCTGACCGCGGCTCAGAAGCAGCAAGCGCAGATTCGCGGCCAGCTCGAGCAGCTTCTGAACGAGTCGCAGGAGGTCGCCACGAAGCAGAAGGATCTTGCGCAGTCGACGGTCTCGCTCGCCAATCAGGCCGTGGAGCTGGGCAAGCAGGCCTACGCGATCAACCAACAGGACATCACGCTGACCCAGCAGGCTGCGAACGTCCAGGTCTCCGCCGCGAACACGCAGACGCAGGCGGCAAACCTGAAGACGCAGAAGGTCCAGCTCCAGGAGCAGCAGAAGCAGGCGAAGCAGCAGCAACAGCAGGCCGAACAGCTACAGACCCAGCTGACGAACGAGTTGACCAAGGCCGGCGGCGACGAGCGCGGAACGGATCCCCGCCTCGTCAAGCTGCAGAACGCGCTTTCGAGCACGAAGGGCGTCCAGGTCGTTTCGCCGCCCAACCTCAACAAGTCCGGGGACGCGACGGTCTTCTCGGTCGTCCCGACCACCGATCCAGCGTTGCCCGCAACTGCCAACCTCGTGAATCGCCTGCGCGACTACGTCATTCCCGGCGCGATCACGACCAAAGGCGTGCGTGCGTACGTGGGCGGAAGCACTGCCTCCAACGTCGACCTCGCCGCCGGTATCTCCTCCCGGCTCATCCTGGTGATCCTGGCCGTCGTCCTCCTCAGCTTCATCATCTTGCTCATGGCGTACCGGTCGCTGATCGTCGGCGCGCAGGCGGCGCTCGTCAACGTACTCTCGGTATCGGCGGCCTTCGGCGTGCTCACCGCGTTCTTCCAGTGGGGATGGGGGCTCGACGTCATCGGCCTCGATGTGCCGAGCGGCACCGATCCGATCGCGAGTTACGTCCCGCTGATGATGTTCGCCGTCCTGTTCGGCCTCTCGATGGACTACCAGGTGTTCCTGCTCAGTCAGATCGAGCACCACCACGCGCAGGGGGAGGGGACGCGGGAGGCGGTCCAGAACGGCTTGGCCACGAGCTCGAAGGTGATCGCGGCGGCTGCGCTGATCATGATCTCCGTGTTCGGGAGCTTCATCCTCGACGGCGACCCGACCGTGAAGCAGTTCGGCGTCGGCCTCGCGGTGGGTGTGCTCCTGGCGGCGACGAACGTCCTGCTGCTTTCGCCGGCGCTGCTCGTGCTCGGCTCGAAGGCGAGCTGGTGGGTCCCGCACTGGCTGGACAAGATCCTTCCGCACCTCGACATCGAGGGGAAGTCCATGCA